>Ga0180438_10005371_pt1 | contig 17867 bp, 20 predicted proteins | sample SS_ome_12_FD_132455 | JGI IMG/M metagenome (GOLD analysis project Ga0180438, IMG submission 132455) | Hypersaline lake sediment archaeal communities from the Salton Sea, California, USA - SS_3_D_2 metaG | ecosystem: Environmental > Aquatic > Non-marine Saline and Alkaline > Hypersaline >...
CAGGTCGCCGCACTCCGACGCCGCATCGCCCAGCGCGATCGTCAGGCACAGGCCCCGCGACACGCTCGTACCCGGGTTCACATCCTCCACCGTCACCACCGGCGTCGCCTTCTGGCCGCCGCCTCCCGCCGCCAGATGCGCCAGCGCCACCACGATGATCGCCAGCGGGATCAGCCGCGCCCGGATCTGCGCGCCCCACAGCGCCGGGCCGGATTGACGCGTGCTCCACATGATGACCTCCAGGACCGCTGCGAGGCCGGCGCCGCCCGCGACGACGACGCGGCCCCCCGATACTCGGAGAAGACTCTCGAGATGGTTGGGACGGCTCGGGCACTCTCCGTCGTCTCCACTCTACCTACTGCGGCCCGCGGTGCGTAACCCCAATTTTGGTCGGATCTACGTCGAGTTTGGTCGAGACTACGTCACTTTTGGTCGGAACACCGTCGATTTTGGTCGGAAACGTACCCTGGACTACCCCGCCCACACCCACGAACTCCCCCCGGCGCAACGCTGCCGGCGGCCCATCCGGCGACGAGGCCCACCCACCCGCACGGCCATGATCTCCAAAACGCGCTGGGAGCCAGCGGCGACCAGCTTCCCCAGCGGTATGCCCGTCAGCTCTCTCGCCCGCCTGCCAACGTACTCGGGACTGGGTGACCCGAACTGCCCAACAAGCTCTTCGCGCGTCATATTCCGGCCGGCTCCCTGAGCGAACTCGATCAAGCGGACAAGCCAAACCCAGTTGAACATGATCTTCGGTGTGGGCAAGCCCATCTCGGCAAACACGGCCCCCAGATCCTGCCGCCTCATGCCGAGTCGCTCCGCCCAGACCTTCACCGAGGCACGTCCGGGAAGGATATCGAGGGCGGCGACAAGAGCATCGATGACCCGCCGATCGTAGCAGTCGAGCGCGCACGCAAGTCGAGGAGCGATCCAGGCGCAGCTGTCGAGGATTCGCTGAACCCGTGCCTGAAGATCTTCCCAGCGGGCCTCCTCACCCGGGAGCAATTCTAGGACCGAGTAACCGAGCCGGCGGAGATAGGTGGCAGCGCGCGCCGCGCCCGGCTCGGCTGCCAGGCAACAGATCGAGACCGGCTGCCAGGCCCGCTCCGCCAGTTCGCCGCACAGGCGGCGCTTAGCCTGAAACGGACACGTGATGTCCAAGACGACCGCGGCCGGGATGTCCTCCAGACCTGAGCCAACGGCCCACGTCGTCAGCTCCACAACTACCGCTGGGCCATCGAGAAGACGGAGGGCCTTCTCCGCCCACGCGCTTCTGTCCGTCACGACCCGTACAGCCAGGTCGCAGAGCGGCCGGCTCCGTTCTACAACCGTGGTTCCCACTCCATGGGCTTCCATGCCTTCAAGCCTCCGAGCATCTGTAACTCAAGCACGTCGACAGCCCCAGCACAGATGTTTCATTCCGGACCGGTGCCCGGAGCCATCCGCGTGTCCCGGTCACCAGACTTCAAGCCTCGCTGTGTCGGGCGGAGCCGTATCCGGCGCAGTCAGCGCCGGTGGCAACCGCTTACCGACCTCGGGAGCCGCCTGCTCCAGAGTTTCGCGCAGCCGCTCCGCATCCTCGTCGGTCGCCAGGATGTGCGGCGTTAAGAAGAGAAACAGCTCGGTCTCGAATGTCCGCCAGCTACTCGAGGCAAATAGCGCCCCGATGAAAGGGATGTCCTTGAGAAGCGGAATACCGGACCGGGAACGCTCCCGCTGGCGGCTGATCAGGCCTCCGATTACCACTGTCTGACCGTCTCTCACCAGCAGTCGGGTGGTCGCCTCACGTGTGGCGATGATCGGCGCATCAAACTGGACTTGCTCCGTTGCTTGACTGACCTGCTGGGCCAGGCTCAGACTGACATATCCGTCGTAATTGATTGTTGGGAGAATCATGAGTTGCGTGCCGACGTCTCGGTACTGAACGATCTGGTCTCGTGCAGCGGTCGCTTCCGGCAGCGTCCGCGCTACTTGAACGAAGGGCTGCTCGGTGCCGATCAGGATGCGCGCCTCGTGGTTGTTGGAGGTCACGAGCACCGGCCGTGACAGGATGTGGACAGCGGAGCTTGTCGAGAGGGCGTCGAAGATAAGCTCGACCTCATCCCCGCCCAGCTGCATGATTCTCAGCACTAGCGTCCCCAGCCCACCTTCGCTGAGCGCGCCCTCCACTAGGAGTTCGTCGCCCTCAGTTGAGAAGGAGAACTCGATTCCCAGCTTGCTGAGATCGTCTCGGCGCACCTCAGCGATCAGGACCTCGATCATCACCTGCAGCGGTCGAATATCGAGCTGGTCCACCGCCGAGCGAATCGTCTCGAAGTCCTGCTCGCTGGCCCGGATGAAAAGCGAGTTGGTCGACACGTCGGGTACGATCGTCACGTCACCCAGAAGCTCCGCCGCTTGCACAGACCGTTCTCCAGGAGGCCCACCAACGACCGGCTCGGCCGGCTCGGGCGCCGGATACCCTGGCGGTATCAGATCTCCACGGAGCTGCTCCGAGAGTGGTTCGACGCTGAGCGACGGAGGAGCAAAGCCGTAGCCGACTTGCCCGAACAGTGCGTTCACGATCGCTGCGACCTCCGTCGCCTGGGCGTGCTTGAGGCGGATCACATAGAGCTGAGTGGGCAGCGCCACCTTCCCGACCTGCTCGCGCGGTTCCGCCGGCCGGGCCGGCTCCGGCACCGCGCTGACGCGTATGATCCCGGCCTGCTCGTTGGCCTCGAGCCCGTTTGCCTCGAGCAAACCGTCGAAGATCGCTCGCAGGCTGTCCCGCGGGACGGGCCGGAATGTCTTGAGCGTGACGGTTCGTTGCGGAAGGGTCCCATAGGTCACGCTGGCACCCATGAGCTCGGCCAGCGCCGCGATTACCCCACGAATATCGGTATCCTCGAAATCAAGGCTCACTGGCTCAACCTGCTGCTGGGCGCCCTCGCCCTGGTCCTGGCCAAGCGCTGGTCGCGGCGCGAGTAGGAGCACCACTAGTAGACAGAGAAGCGTTCTCATAGTCACACCTAACTCAGCGACGCCCCGGTTCCCAGGGCCTGAGGATCTTGAGCACCATCGTGGTGTCCGCACCTACGAAGACTACTGAATCGCCATCCACGAGCGTCAGTCGGAAGTCGCCGATCGTATCCCCGGTTCCGTAAACGCGCGCGCCGCGAACGGCCGGTACGCCCTCGAGCACCGCTAGCCCACCACCGTCATAGACCGCCGTGCCACGGAGCCGCAGCTGGGGAATCCCCGACCGACGCTCCTGACCGCGCCTGGCTGACTCAGCCGGGTCGTAACCAGGCCGATAGCGAAGGGGCGGCGCTGTGCGATCGGGCCGGAAGGGATCCGTGGCGACCGCACCCACGACAGCTTCCGCTGGCGTCTCGGGCAGCACGTCGGGCCGCGAGGGCAGCCTAGGTACCTCCGACGCGGTGGAATCGCGCAGCTGCGTTTGGGCGCGGGCCGCCAGCGCGACCCGCACGGTTGCTGAGCCGATGAGCACGACCGCGAGCGCGAGTAGCGCCAGATCGGCTGGCGACCAGCTCGCGAACCTACCGAGGAACCGTCTCAACATCGCTGACTCTCTCGAGATTGACCACAAACCCCCGAATCGCGAAGCTCGCTCTCAGTCTCTCTACCTCTCCGGTGTTCTCGTCGGTCCTCGACAGCCGCAAGTGCGATACGTGAAGCAGCTTGTCGGTCGTCTCGAGCGTTCGGAGAAGCCCGAGCACACCACGAAGGTCCGACTCGACTTCCACCGTCGCGCCTACGCTCACCAGGCTCAGTCCCACCGAATCCGCCGGCAACGGCACCTCTCGAACGATGCTCACGGAGTTGCCGTCCGCCGCGCGCTCGAGCAGCTGAATGAGATGGCCGACCGCCCGCCCAGGCTGTTCCACGACGAATGCCCGTGGGGCGAGCCACTGGAGTAGAGTCTCCGTACTGTCGACGGCCAGCTGGTAGCCGCCACGGGCTGCGAGCGTGCCTCGGTAGCGCAGCAGGATCTCCTGGGCAATCTCGCGCCTCTGTCTCAGATCCGCCGCGTGCGAGCCCAGAGGCCGGAGGACTAGCGCATAGCCCAAGATGATCGCGACACCGATCGTTCCGCCGATCGCGGCGCGTCGATCCCGATACGACAGCGAGGCCCTCATCGCCGCCCCCCGGAGAGCGCGAGTGTGACTTCGACGGTGAAACGCTCGCGTTCGCCGCCTGCGACGTTCTCCCGGCTTACCGGCCCGGCCAGCCGTGCCGACCCGAAGACCTGTGAATCGTCCAAAGCCTCCACGACGCCCGACGCGCTCTCCGTATACCCCTCGACCAGGAGGCCTCCGTTCCGCTGCGACACCGCCGTGACATACGCGTCCGCGGGTAGCGCCACGGCCAACTCCGCGAGCACAGCCGTCCAGCGAGGCTGTTCGGCCTCGAGACGGACCAGATCCCCGGCGAGCTGCACGGCCTCGTCGATGCGCTCGCGCATCTGGAGGACCACATCGACCTGGGGCTGAAGCACCTCCGCTTCCCGCTCCAGCGCAGCCACCTCCGACCGGAGGCCGAGAACGCCCGCCAACCAGTAGACGATCGCGGCTGCGACCACCGCGCTGGCGAGCCAGGCGGTCCGCCGCCGTCCTGCCGCCGTTTCTCTCTGTTGCAGCCTTTCAGGCCTCAGGTCGAACAGCGGACGAACGCCCACGGCCTCGAGGGCGGCCCCGTACGCCGGGGCGAACACGAGCGCCTGGAGCCCGGGCGCAGCGCGCCGCACACGCTCGAGCGGCTCTGAGTCGCTCCACGGTGCGCCGCCGGTCTCGGGGTAGCCTGCTCCCTCTTCAGGCCCGACCCACATGACACGCTGCTGCCCGAGCACTGCCGCAAGGTCGTCGGGAAGAGCGCGGACTCCGTTACCGCCGCCTGCAGGGAAGAATCGCGAGCGCTCCACCTGGCCGGAGGAATTGTACTCGACCCACTCTACACCACTGTCACTAGAGAGAATCGCGGATCGTACGCCACGTGGCAGAAGCCGTCGAATGGCGCCGGCGGAGAGATCGGCCGAGGCAAAGTCGAGCCCTCGCGCCTGCGCGTGCGCGGCAACCGCCTCGATCAGATCCTCGGGCACCGCGGCGACCAGGCCAAGGGCCCCCTCGCGCCGGCGTCCGTTACGGCGCGGCCGCCGATAGTCGGCCAGCATTGCTCGGTCGCCGACGGGTAACACAGACGCGGCCTGCTTGCGGATCGCCTCTCGGATCTGCCCACCAGATGCCCTAGGCAACTCAAGTCTCTTGAGGTGCGCGATCGGTCGGGCAACAGCGAGTCCGACCCTCGTTCCAGAGGCCACCTCGAGTGACTCCACGCAATCCTCCAACGCATACGAGACTGACTGTGCCAGGTCCTCACGGTCCAGCAACTCGCCGGCGACTGCGCCCAGCATTCGAACCCCACCCAAGCGCGCCTCGAGGTGGACCGCACGCCAGCCGCTCGCCGTGAGCTCGAGTCCCAACGACCGTTCCGCTCCAATCATCGATCCAGCCTCGTCCGTCTCATCTGCGTCACGTGATCTCCCGAGCGGACGAATGTGGCGCGGATAGCCACACGGACCGGCGAACTGGCGTACTGTCCCTCGCTTGTCACCTCTATCCTACGCGGCTCGAAGCTCACAAGCCGGGCTAACTCCCGGTAGTTCTGGCGCAGTTGCTCCTGTCCACGCGGGCTCAGCCTGGCCGATAGTTGGAACAGGTTCGAGAAAACCACTCCGCGCTGTCGTGCGCCAACAACAACGCGCCGGATCTCTTCGTCTGCGCCGGGCAAGGCCGCCAACACCGCTTCCGGTGCCGCGTTCAGGTTGATGCGGCCATCACCGACGACGCTCAGGTACCGGACAGCCCGCTGGAAGAGCCGCTCGTCCATCCCCCGCACGCGTCGCAGCTCGTTCAGGTCCGTGATGGGACCGTTGCGCGGCGTGTACGGGAAGCGCAGCCCCAGATAGTAATCGCCCTCCGCGCCCCGAGCCCGGTGCAGATCGTCCGGATCGATCCAATCGGCGATCGACTGCGCCACGATGTCGGCCTGGCGATACTCCGCGCCGAGGGCCTGAAAGAAGTCACGCAGCTGGGATTCGGTGACCCGGTTTACGTTGAGCGCCGTTCCAAGGTCTCTGACCTTCAGCTCGTAGCACGCCGATCCAAGACAATCCACCGCGATCTCGGCGAAGGTCGAATCGAGGTGATTCCAGACGAAAGTCAGACGCGACCGCGATACCACATCCAGTTGCGTCGCACTGGCTCGGCTGAGGATGTGGAGCCGCTCGAGGACGTTGTGAGCGCGCTCGATACCGGCAACTGCGGCGTATCCAGCCTGGAGTTCGGCGTTGCGATTAGCGCTCAATCGCACAACGTGCCGCGATTCCGCCAGATAGGCGCCGGCCAAAGCGCCCACGACGACCAGCGTCCACAGCACCGCGATGAGTGCAAACCCGCGTTCGCCCGTCCTGGTCATCCTGGCATCCACAGCGCGACGAGCAAAGGAAGACTCGAGGCCTCTGGTGCACTTCCCTTGGCCAGATCTAACTCGATCTCGACTGCGATTGGGGCGCGGACTTTCGACGACCAGCCGTCCACCCAACGCGAACGTCCGCCCAGCTGCACAAGGTACCGGACGTTCATGCCCTGCACGTTTGGGTCTACCACGATCGAACCGACCGCGCCGCCGCTCCGGAGCTCTCTGTACTCCGCCACAAGGCCTGCTTCTTCTGCCACGTGCAGGTTGAGCCGAATCGGCGAACCGGGTGCGCTTCCCACGAGCCCGGGGTTCAAGCTCACGAACGAGATCTCATCCATCGGCCGCCCGAGCAGCGCAGCGTCACGACCGTCAAACCCGGGTTCGGTAAGCTCGCCGCTCACGTAGGTGCCCTCCAACCAGTCGCGGACGACCGACCGCACCGCCTCCGCACGCAGCCTTTTGTCGGCGCGATCCCGGCCACGCGATGCCACGTCCGCAGTCAGGCCCACCGCAGCGTTCAACCCCACGACCACCACCGCCCCAATCGCCAGGGCAACCATGAGCTCGAGCAACGTGAACCCCGTTAGCCCGTCTCTGTCTCGGACCTTCGCTGCGCCCATAGCTCGCCGTAACGGTTGGCGTAAGTCGAGACCGTGAGAGACGCGTCTTCCCTGTTCACTCTAAGGACGATCAGGTAGAGGCCGTTCCCCGCCTCAGTCTCAGCGACGTTCAGCTCCCACACGGCATCCTCGAGCGGAGGTCCAAAGCGACCCTCATGCTCGCCCGCAATCTGCTGCAGCTCCGTACCCGACAGCGTCGCCACCTCCGCCAGTTTCCGCTCGCTCAGCATGCGCAGGTCCGCATACTCAGCGGAACGAACCCGGGCCGACGCACCCAGTCCAACGCTCTCCACACCCACCACGACAAGCACCCCCAGGATGGCGAGAGCGACGAGCGCCTCGAGCAGCGTGAAACCGTCAACGGATAATCGAGATCTTGCCATCCCAGACATCCACTTTCACCAAAACCGAATCACCGACTCCGCGGGCAACCCAACGACCGGGGCTCGCCGTACCGGACGGATGAAAGCAAACGGGCGAGGCGGGCCCGGCGCCCCCTATCCAACCATCGATCACGCCCTCTACAACGGCCGAGTCGGGCGAACCAGCGGCACGTACCACGCGGAAGTTGCCGTCCGTCGTGTTGACGGCCACGCACATACTGGAGCCCATCCTCACTGCCTCCCAGCGCGCGACTTTCAAGACCTGCGTCAGGCGTTCCGCAGGATCCTGCTGCCTGTAACGATCTACCGCCGCCGTCAGCTCGGGCCCGACCATCGCGGCAGCGATCCCGATGATCGCCACCACCACGATGAGCTCGATCAGCGTGACGCCCCGGCTACTCCTACGGCGCGATGCCCACACCATAGATCGTCTGCAACAGTGCCAATGCGATGAACGCGACAAGTGCACCGAAAAGCAGGATGACCGCCGGTTCCACGAGCGAGACCAGAGTGCGAAGCTGGCGGTCGGTCTCACCTCGATAGGTCTCGGCCACGTGTTCCAGCATCTCAACAAGCCGACCGCTCTCCTCACCCGCGGCGATCATCTCCACCGCGAGGTTGGGAAAGAGTCCGCCACGTCGAAGTGAGACCGCGAGCGGCTCGCCGCGGCGTACGGTCTCACCGGCACGGCTCAACTCGCGACGGAACGCGGCATCTGCCGCCGCGTCGCCGGCGATATCCAGTGCCTCCAGCACGGGGATCCCCCCTCCGAGCGCGCCGGCCAGCGGCCGCGTGACACGTTCCGTCGCCAGCCTCGCTCGCAATGGCCCCACACCAGGTATTCGAAGAAGCCAGAGATCCTGGGCGAGCCGGCCGGTCTCAGTCCTGCGGTGGAGGCTGATGATCAAGACAGTGGCCAGCGCTACGAGGACGAGCACCCACCAACCGGAACCCACCCACTCGCTCAGCGTCACGAGCGTGCGCGCGCTCCAGGGGAGCTGGCCGCCCACATCACCGAGTATCGCCGCAAACCGTGGGATCACGAAGAGAAGGAGCAGCAGTACGGCCAGGGAACCAGCGACCACCATGATAGCCGGATAGAGTAACGCACCCATCACCCGAGACCGCAGTGCCGCCGCGTGTTCCAGATAGTCGGCCAATCGGCCGAACGTCTCCGCCAGGGTCCCCGATCGTTCACCGGCCGCGATCATCCCCCTGTAGAACTCGCCGAAGTGACCAGGGTGTCGATTGAGAGCCGCGGCCAGCGGACTTCCGCCGCGCACCCCATCCTGCACGTCGCGGAACGCCTGGCCCACCCCAGCGCCGTCGACGCGCGCCGCCGATGACAGCGCACGGTCGAGAGTGAATCCCGCGAGCATCAGCGTCGCCACCTGACGCGTGGCCGTGATCGTGTGCCGCTTCCAACCCGGCTTGGGAAGTGCAATCAGTCGTCGCCAGCGGCTCTTGTCATCGACAGCCGCAGGGACGGCGAGGACGGAACGTGGACGCGGCCCGCCGAGGGCGCGTCGGTGCTGATGCGACGATTCCATAGCACCTACAGGCCAAACCGGCCACTAGGATTCTCGTGTAACGCGCTCCACTTCCTCCAACGTTGTGACCCCCTCCCCGATCTTTCTAAGGCCCTCCCTTCGCAGGAGACGCATACCTTTCTGCTCGGCCTTTGAGCGGAGCGCATCGCTACCGCGGTGAGCGAGAACCTCGCGCCGCAGTTCCTCCTCCATCACCAGGAGCTCGAACAAACCGAGCCGATCGTAGTAGCCCGTTCCTCGACAGCGATCGCAGCCTCGGCCTTTCCAGCCGCAGCCGTCCGGGATGGCGACAGGCTGCTTGCACTGCTGGCAAATGCACCGTATCAGGCGCTGCGCCAGGATACCCTCCACCGTCGAGGCAACGAGATAGTCGGCAACGCCCAGATCCAGCAAACGAGTGACACCGGTCGCGGCATCGTTCGTGTGCACCGTACTCAGGACCAGGTGGCCGGTGAGAGCAGCGTGCACAGCGATGTCCGCCGTCTCAGGGTCGCGCATCTCCCCGACAAGGATGATGTCCGGGTCCTGTCGCAGGATGGAACGCAACGCCGTGGCGAAGGTGACCCCCGCGGCCCGGTTCACCTGTACCTGGGTGACCCCGGGGATGCGGTACTCGACCGGGTCCTCGACGGTGACAACCTTCTCGCGGCCCGTCTTGATGCGATCGAGTGCGGCGTAGAGCGTCGTCGTCTTTCCCGAGCCGGTGGGACCGCTCACCAGAATGATGCCGTGCGGCCGCCGGATCAGCACATCAAACGCGCTGAGGACCTCGCGTTCCATCCCGAGCTCTTCGAGGGACAGTCGCCGCGTGGACGGATCGAGGAGCCTCAGGACTACGCTCTCCCCATGAATCGCCGGCAGGGTCGACACACGTACATCGATCTCCCGGTCCTTGAGTCGCAACCGGATGCGGCCGTCCTGAGGCACACGCCGCTCAGCGATATCGAGATTGGCCATCACCTTGAGGCGGGAGACGATGGCATCCCGCAGATGAGCCGGCGGCGACGGCGCGTCGACCAGCATACCATCGATGCGGTAGCGGGCGCTCACACCGGTCTCGTGGACCTCGACGTGGATGTCGCTGGCCCGCGCCTCGACCGCCTCGAGAAACAGCAGGTTCACGAGCTTGACGACCGGCGCCTGGTTCGCCAGCGAAGTCAGATCTTCCGCCGTCGGCAGCTCGGTGCCCGGACCCGCGTCGCCGACCACCGACAGTTCACGCACAAGCCCGGTCACGGTCTCACCACGTCCGGCAAGCGCGCGCTCTATGGCCCGGGCAACCTCCGACTCGGGCGCCTGCACCCACCTCACCGTCGGCACTGCAAACGCGACACGAAGGTCGTCCGCAATGTCAGGATCGGCCTCGTAGGCGGCCGCCACAGTCACCGATCCGTCGTCGAGCCCGATCGGCAGCACACCGTGCGCCCTCACGTACTCCGGGGCAAGCGTGTCCGGGAGGTCGATCGGCTCCGCCGCATAAAGCGATTCGAGGATCGCGTCACCCGCGTCCATGGCGCGGACTACTCCCAGCTCTTGATGTCGGCGTTCTCGCCTTCCCCGCCTGGCTGCCCGTCTGCTCCGTAGGAGAACAGATCATAGCCGCTCGGGTTCTCGTCACCGGGAAAGCGGTAGACGTACCAATTGCCCCAGGGGTCGAGGGGTATCGCCTTGCGGGCATAGGGGCCTCGCCAGTTCCTCGGCGCCGGCGCAGTCGTCGGTGTTTGCCTCAGCGCCTCTAGTCCCTGGGCCGTGGTAGGGTAGCCGCCGGTGTCGAGACGATAGAGATCAAGCTGCGTCCCGAACAACTCGATCTGCGCCCGCGCCGCTTCCACCTTGGATTCCCCGACCCGACCGATGATCTGCGGTCCGACCAGGCCGACCAGCAGCCCCAGAATCACTATGACGACCAGAATCTCGATCAGCGTGAAACCCGCTCGGCCGATGAGACCTTCGGCTCCGGCCAAGACTCCCGCCGAAGACCGGCGAATCACACCGATCGTCACTCGCCTCGTGAACAACTGTCGTCTCCTCTGTGCCCAGAGCCTCTCCGCAGGTACGGTCCACCTCTTGTACTACGCATCCCCCCGTAGAAGATTCTCGACTCAACCCCTCTGCACCCACAGCGTGTCGCGGTTCCTGCAATCGTACTACACGCTATCAAGTACTGGAGCGGCAAAGAGACCGCCGAGTCCTCCAGACCCCGCGTTCTCGCGGCACGCGATGGTGACCAACAGGGTTTTCATCCACGATCGGTCATCACAGGGAAGTCCGCAACGGTCATTTTGGTACAAAACCACGTACAATTTGGCCACCAACCACGTACAGTTTGGTCACCAACCACGATCAAAATGGTACGTCAGAGCGGCCAGGGTCCACCCGCTGCCAGAGCGGGGTGCGCGGCGGGTGAGCGTTGCTCAGATCCGGCGCACGGAAACTGCACAGTGGGGATCCCTCCAGCGGACTGGGCGACAGATTATTCTCCGCCAGCTCTGCTCTGTGCGACCTCCACCTCAGGGCCGCCACAACCCGGCTGCGGCCCTGTGACCGCTCTCCGCCCGGTACCCGATGACACTGGACGCCTGGCGCGTATGCAAAGCCGCCGTCGAAAGAGACGCCCCAGAGCGGGCACAGGGGCAAGAAGCCGCTCCACAATACTGAAGACCGGCAGGTGGCTGGGGCGATGGAACGCCCGCGTGCACACGAAACCCGCGCCCGACAACTCTTCGGTAAGCTCGTCCAGACACATTATCGAGGTATGCGATGGGTCGGGCCTCAGAAGGAAGCGATAGTCTCGGAGCCGTTCGAAGATGTGGTCCGGGTTAGGCGTGTAGACGACCATCCGCCCGCCGCGTGCAAGGACTCGAAACGCCTCGCTGAACACGCGTCTCAACAGCGGCAGGTTGAGATGTTCGGTGAAATCCGCGGCGACCACGAGGTCAAAGACACCATCGGCAAATGGTAGACGCTCCGCCTGGCCACGGGCGAAACTGGGGACACATCGCGTGGCAGTTTGCCGCGCCACCCGAACGCCCGCCTGAACCGCGGCCGCGGCGAAGTCGAGACCGACGGCCATTGCACCGCGGGCCGCGAACTCATGTGCGAACGTCCCCATCCCGCAACCGAGGTCCAAGACACGGGCCCGAGGCAGAAAGTCGCCCACCCCGCACGTATCGAGCACGTTGCGTATTCGGCAGGTCGAGAATCGAACTCGGCGAACGTACCTGCGTGTCAGGATGTCGAAGTAGTCGTGGTCGTAGTACTCCGCATCCGCCGGTCTGACCGTGCCGGTATGGGAAGCCGACGATCGATCGCCGAACCTGATCATGTTGCCTTATACCGGAATCGCAGCTCACCGAATCTGCCGGTGTCTACGGCGGACCCACCGCGGTCAGAAGCTCCTCGCAGCTGCCGGATCCGTAGTAGCGGCACGTCACACGGCTCGCACGGGCCCGCCTCTCGTGCTGACAGAGCCGGTTACGCGTCAACGATTCGTACGCCGCCGCCGGCCCCCTCTTCTCGAGTGGCTCAGTGTTGGTCGTTATCTGGAGCGCGTGCGCATCCGGGCCCCGTCCGGTCACGCCACCGAGTCTGCCGCCATACGGATCACCACATAGACGTCGATAGACGCGAGCTCGACGTGATGACCTCCCGGAAGGCGGCGACGGCGGCAGCAGCCGCCCGGGGCGACGACGACGCCCGCTGATACACCCCCAGGACTCACCGGATGGTCGCGGCGGCTCGGACGGATTTGAACGATTCCACCCTATGCCCTCGCGCGTCCGAGCGATACCCCAATTTTGGTCGGATGTACGTCGACTTTGGTCGAGAACACGTCACTTTTGGTCGGGACGACGTCGATTTTGGTCGGAACGTATGCTAGACTACCGCGCCCACACCCACGAGCTCGACCCTCTTTCGCTCACGGATGTTCCCCGCAACGAGAGGTTCGGCCTGTGACTGGCGAATGAGCTTCACCGTGACGGCGATGTCGCTTCTGCGGGAGGAACGGGTCGTCACGCACCTCCAGCTCGATCGGATCCGGCCGCGTGAACCGCTCCGCCGTCGGAGAATCTCACGGTCAAACTCGCGGCGACGAGCCGTGGCAAGACCCGCCGATCCGGCGCAAGAAATCAGCGACGATGGAATACACCAGAGCCGCCTCCTACTGATCACATCAACGAGATAGGTGAGTTGTTCGCTCGGGACGCAGCCGCGCTCGGGACGTCGTAGTGGAGGGCCCCCCGGTTGTGTTGTTTCACCATCTGGAGTAGATTTACGTATCCGTAAATGAACACCCAAGAGGATAATGTACTGATACCAATGATGTTACATTCGCCAAAAGCGGCCATCGCGGAGCAGCTACAGCACATGGCCTCGGATGCCGGGCTCGATTACCGGCTCCGCCACGCGCCGGCCCCGGGCCCGGACCTCGTGGTCGAGGTTCAGGGGCACGGCGACGAGTGGGTTCCGATCGCCATCGAGGTCTGCGCGAATCCCCGCCGAGCGCCGGTTCGCGAGGCCGCTGAGCGGGCGAAGAGCGTCGCGAAGCGACTCGATGCAATCCCCGCCGTCGGCTTGCCCAGGGTCGGGCCGGGTCTGAAGCGCTTGCTCCGAGAACTGGGAGTCGGGTACGTGAGCCTCGACGGTCAGATCTACCTCAAGGGCCCCGGTCTCCTGATAGATCGCGAGGTTCCGGGTTCGCGGCACAAGCTTCCCTGGGGCCAGAGCAGCAACCTGTTTGCGGACAAGTCCTCGCTCCTCCTCCGCTACCTGTTCAACCGACCGTCCGTGTCGCTGGGTGTCGTGGAACTGTCGGATGAGCTGGGCATCAGCCCCGGCCTGGTTTCCCGCCTTGCGTCCCGCCTGAGGAGCGACGGTTACCTGGTGGAAGAGAACGGTCTGACAAGACTCTCTGACCGGGAAGCTCTGCTCGACGACTGGCAGGACTTCTATCGTCGCCGCGCCAGGCGCCAGAAGGAACAGCGCTCTTATCTGCACGCACGAGACTCGGCCGCGGTCATGCAGCAACTTGCCGTCGTGGCCGGTGAACAGAACCTGCCCCTATGGGGACTCTCGTTCCAGGCCGGAGCATCGCTCGTCGCCCCCTACGCCTTCTTTTCCGAGGTCCATGTGCTGCTCGATCCGATGTCGTGGGATCGGGCAGTCCCGACGTTCTGCGGTCGGTTAGGTCTCGAGCCGGTCCGCCGCGAGGCCAACGTGGTGCTCGTCCAGCCGTACTACAAGCACTCCTGGCACTACGGGCTTCGGGAGATTGATGGCCTGCCTGTCGTGAGCGATCTCCAGCTCTTTCTCGACCTGAGCGTCTATCCGAGACGGGGTGCGGAGCAGGCCAGTCGCATTCGGGAAGGCCTTCTGGCGGCATGAACCCGGCTGGTCTCGATCGTGCACTCAAGGCGCTCGGCCCGTACCTGGACGACGTGATCATCTGTGGCGCGTGGGCTTGGTATCTCTACCGCCGCTGCCTGGCTCCACCGCGGTGGATCCCGGACGAGTTCACGCGAGACCTGGATTGCATCGGTCGGGAGCGGCTGGAGGTTCAAGATGCACACCTATTGGACCGGCTCGAAGCCTATGACTTCGAGTGGGTGCCCCGGGGGTCAGAGACGCCACCGGTCGCTCATTTCGCATGGCCCGAACAAAGGCGTGCTGAGGTCGTAATCGAGTTCCTTGTTCCCGCCCGCGGCGATGCCTCCAGACGCATCGTCGAAATGCAGCCCGGACTCACGGCGCAGGCTCTCCGCCATCTCGAGATCCTGACGGACGAGCCGCTGGATCTGGCGATCGATGATGACTCTCCTCTTGCCCGCGAAATGGAGTTCAGGGGAACGATCAAGCTTCCGACCGTTGGATGCTTCGTGGTACAGAAGGCGTTGATCCACTCTCGGCGCGGCCGTGACGAGCAGGTGAAAGACCTGTTCTACGTTGTGGAGCTACTGGACCGTGAGAACGGTCTTTCGGCGAGATGTCGCCGTGAAGTTGTTGCAGCAGACGCTCGGTGGAAAGGTGCCGTCGATCAATTGGTAGAGATGCTCGACAAGCGATCCCGCGAGTCACGCTTCCTCGCGGCCCTATCTGAACACTACCCCGTCGAGAGGCGGCCGCCCCGGGCGTACTTTGAACGAGAAATCCGGACATGGCTGGAGCAGCTGCAGGAAGCCCGGCGCGGCGATACGATACCGCCTGCGGACCCATGACACTTGACCTGACTGCCACAAGTTTTGCCACTCAAGCAGGCTAGGGCTTGTCGGCACCAACTAGCACTTCCTGCGCCCCGCAGCGTCTGCATCGCAAATACCGAGTCACTCTATTCGGTTCATCAGCCTGCGGGTAGTCCATCACCTGAAGGAAACCCTCTCCGCAGGTCGGACAGAGCACCTTGGCTTCCGGTGTCTTGCCCAAAATCTTCCCAGCCTCAATCCACTTCTCTCTGGTCTCCTTCATCGCTGCCCAACCCTCACTCACCAGAGTCCTAGGAACCTCCCGAGCTTAGCCGCCCACTCCGCGAATCTCGCGGCCTCTGCCTCGTTAGCTGCCCCGCCTGCCGCTGCGGCGCCAGTGTGGCCAGCTTCAAGTTGGAAGAGTTCCCCTAGGACTGTCCTCGCCAGCTCTCGCGTCGAGTAAAAGGCTGTCGGTCCGAGCACTATGCCGCCCTCGTGGCCCCAAGTCATCCCGGCCGTGGGGAGACCTGGCTCGTATATGATCAGCCGGCCAGCCACTTGAGTCTCCGCCGCAGACCCGGTTGCGGCAGCTGTGCGAAGCGTGGCCATCTCCGACGCCGCAGGTATCGCCCGCGCTTCGCGAATAATTGTAATGGCAGGGACACCGGCCTTGATACGTCCTCTCAGTTTCCCAAGCAGCCCCAAGGCCCCAGCACCCCCCCGGGACAACCAAGGGCGGATGTTCCCGCACCATCGTACTCCGGCAAGAGCTCCGCCGCCGCCAGCGTGTCGCTCGCCACGAGCCCCCGGCTATGCACACCGGCCTGTGGCCGGTGAGCGGGATGCGGGTCGGCGAACCGGCCGCCCTCGACGGGGGGACTTCGACTCCACCGCCGCGTGCTCATCACGCCTCGACAACGCGGGGCGACTGGACGCGCTGAGCTATCCGCGCAGGGCAGGGAGCATGTAGAGCTATGATGACTCCTCTGATCCAGCCGGCAGGAGCTTCCGATTAGAGTCGGTTCATCCGATGGATGCCGGAAGCCAGCTCGGGAATGGAACCTCACAGCCCAGTGGGCCGGGTGCGTTTATCACCCTCTGTCTGAGGCGCACTCAGAGAGCTTGGCATCCGTCAAGTGACACAGACGACATCAATACACCTCTCCGACATCGGCCAGCAAGTCGCTGGCTGGCTCTCTCCGGAGGGCACCATCAGAGGCGTGAATACTAGCTCTGTGAAGGAGGCTTCCCACCAGCTGCTCACCGTAAGCCAGTTGCCCCCAATCTACACGTCGGGCGCCTAGCCACACCGCATTCAGGTCCACGGCCCCTGTCTTCTACGAGGAGCATTCACTCCAAAACGTCACGGTCACTTCGCTGCCGGTTTCGGTAGCTTCGAGTCGCATGTCAAGGTCCGGGAACTCTTGCAGAAAGCGCCGCCGCCAGTAGGAACAGAGCTCTTCGGCCCACGCTGTCTGTACCTCAATTTCAGACGCGTACAGAATCAGGTCCACATGGTTGAGCTCTCGCTGAACCATAACCGAGCCTGAATCTCGAAGTCTGGCGGCCACCTCACCAGGTGTAAAGGTCGACCCTCGAAATACCATGTCACCGAAACGTATGAGTCGCGTGTTAAGAAGTGCTTCAAAGCCCTCCCGGTCGGGTGTTTCAAATTGATGCTGACCCATGTTCTCAGTATATTCTCAGCCAGAACTTGAAGTCCTCGTACGGCCCTCGCCTGCGTACATCCACATGTGGCGCTCCGTGTAGAGGGTCCGTGTGGACGTGAAAAGACCGTCCGGTTCGTGGGTTGAAGAATGACGTAGCACCCTCTCCGGCATACCTCGCCGGCCCAAATTTCCTCGCCAAGGCATCAATGGCCTCTCTCGCCGTGCGGCTTCCAAAGAAGCGTCTCCCGGTGACAAGGCCCTTAGGCACCCCACCGACAGGTGATACGTCGGGCGCAACGCCAGAGACACACGCTCCTGTATCCTCACAGTAGTCGTACGTGAGCTCCTCGTAGACTGTTGCAAGCACACCTCCCAGTTCGTTCAGGAGCCTGTTCCCCTCCCCCGTCGCGATCCGAGCCGCATACCATTCGGACGACCCCGGCGACGGTCCCTCCTCCTCTATCGCCCTCGGATCTTCAGGTTCGCAGACCTCGCCGGCCTGAGGTGGTGGGTCACAGTGCTGCAGCCCAAACGGATCCGAGAAGTTGGCCGGGTCGCCTCCTGCGAACCCGTAGAGGTTGATCCCGCCGGCCAGCCCGATCGGGTCCGGCTGCGTGAACCGCCCCGCCATCGGATCATAATACCGGTTCCGCCGATACAGAAAGCCCGACGGGTCACGCTGGTCCCGGAGTATGCTGCCCACCCAGTCGCCTTCGCCCTCCGCACCCAACCTCTCCAGATACGAGCGCACCGCCGTCGACGGCCAGCCGATCCGCACGCAGTTCGGGTCCGCACCGCACGCCGGGTACCGCTCACCGTCCTCGTCCGTCCCCAGCTCCCACTGGCCTCGCCAGTCCAGGTACGGCACCAGAAGAAAGCTCCCGCCCGGCGAGTAGGCCGAGCGCGCGATCCCCAGCGGCACGTCGATCCCACGCCCGTGCACGTACGCCACAAGACCGTACTCCCTGCCGGTCGTGTACTGCAC
>Ga0180438_10005372_pt1 | contig 17866 bp, 18 predicted proteins | sample SS_ome_12_FD_132455 | JGI IMG/M metagenome (GOLD analysis project Ga0180438, IMG submission 132455) | Hypersaline lake sediment archaeal communities from the Salton Sea, California, USA - SS_3_D_2 metaG | ecosystem: Environmental > Aquatic > Non-marine Saline and Alkaline > Hypersaline >...
GTGGGCGCATGACTTTCTCCTCTTTGCGCAGCGCAATCCCAAGCCCTGTCCGGTGCTGGAAGTGACAGATCCTGGCTCGGCGGAGCCACGCTTGACCGCGCCAGGGGCCGACTTGCGCACCGATTTGCCGAAATACCACGTCTGGCGCTGCGGTGAGCTGGAGGCTGAGAGCCCCGAGGTCACCGCGCTGTGGCGCGACGATCTGGTGGCCTTTTTGTTGGGATGCAGCTTTACCTTCGAGTCGGCGCTGCTGGCTGCTGGCCTTCCGGTACGTCATCTGGAGGAAGACTGTAACGTGCCGATGTACATTACCTCGATCGAGTGTGTGCCGGGCGGCCCCTTTCGGGGTCCCATGGTGGTGACCATGCGGCCCATGCCTCATGCCCTGGTGCCCCGCGCCGTGCTCGTCACGGCGCGCTACCCGGCGGTGCATGGTGCGCCGGTGCACATCGGTGACCCGGCCGTCATTGGCATCTCGGACCTGTCACGGCCCGATTTTGGCGATCCGGTGACGCTGCGGGCAGGGGAGACGCCGGTTTTCTGGGCGTGTGGCGTCACCTCCCAGGCCGTGGCTCGCCGGGCCCGGCCCGAATTGATGATCACCCATGCGCCGGGCCACATGTTCGTCACTGACCTCCGGGACGAACATGTGGCCGCGTCTTGACTGTTCTCTTGCAGTGTAGAACGGCGTAAGAGGAACTGGCTCGTGCCGCGTCAGGGGGCAAGCATCTGCCGGTAGACGGCGTAGGTCGCCTCGGCGACCCGCGCCTGGGTGTATCGTGCCAGGACGCGCGCCCGCCCACGCGCGGCCAGCTCGGCGCGGAGGCGCGGGTCGGCCATCAGCCGTGCCAGCTGGCCGCGCAATGCCTCGACGTCCCCTTCGGGAAAAATCAATCCGGCGTCGCCGACGACGTGGGGGATCTCGCCCGAATCGGAACCGACCACCGGTAGGCCACAGGCCATGGCCTCTACCAGCGTACGGCCGAATTGTTCCTTCCAGTTGGGCCGGGTGCGCGACGGCAGCACCAGGACGTCCAACGCGCGCAGGCGGTCAGGCACTTCCGTTGAGGCGATCTGTCCCTCAAAGCGGATCCGGCCAGTGATGCCCAACCCGGCCGCCAGCGGCGGCAAGCGATCCTTCAGCGGCCCGCCGCCGATGACCTCCAGCCGCCAGTCGCCGTGCACGTCAAGGCCGGCCGCTGCGCGGAGCAACATGTCCACGCCCTTTTCCTCGACCAGTCGACCGATGTAGCCGATGACAAAGGCCGCCGGATCCGCTTCAGGGCGTGGTGCGGCCGCCGGAGCAAAGACGGTGGGGTCTATGCCGAACTGGGGAATGACGGCCGCCGGCCCGGTGTAGCCCTTGGCCCGCAGGACAGCTTCCGCCTCCCGGTTGCCGGCCAGGGCATAGTCGGCGTGGCGCAGGTTGTACGTCTCCAGCCAGCGGAAGGGCGGCGGGTAGCGCCGGTGCAGGTTCTGCCAGGTGAAAAAGACGGCCCGCGCGCCGATCCGCTGCGCCAGCCACATCGCCTGGAAGGCCGCCAGGTTGTAGGGCTCCTCGTCAAGGTGCAGCACCTGCGGCTGGCAACGCCGGATCAGTGCCCCCAGCCGGGGGTAAAAGTGCAGGTGAAAGTGCCCGTTGAAGGCGATGGGTGTCTCAATTAGGTCGTAGCCCTGGACGTGCGCCCGCTCCAGGCGCAGCTCACCGCGTTCGTCGCGCCAGGAGGGAGGCACGACGACGGTCAGTTCCATGCCCGGCAGGCGGGCCAGGGCCTCCAGCTTGGTCTGGTAGACACCGACGACGCAGGCTTTGGAGATCATCAAAACGCGCACGGGGTCTCGCTCCCTCGGGGGTAGGATTTCGGCGGGACATTATAGCACATATTACGTCTGAGCGAAACCTTTTCGGGGCTGGACGGTCATATCGGATAGAAAGGTCAGATGGAAGTGTAGACTGAGGAGGCAAGTGCCATGAACAGAAAGCGGAAACGACTCATTGTGGGCGCGCTGATCGCCGTCGAATTGTTGATCTGTGTCGCCATCGTCGCCGGGCTGGCGACGTTCCGGTTTGTGTTCCCCAGGGTCAGATTCCTCTATGTGGCCGACACCCGCGCCGAAGAGATCGTCGAACAGAGCTTTGTCACAGACGGGCCGGCGGCGCTGGATCTGACCAACACCTTCGGCGACATCGACATCACGGGCGGGGAAGGTGACCGATTCGTCGTCAAGGCGACGAAGGAAGCCTGGGGCCAGGACAAGAGAGATGCCGAAGCCAAGGTGCAAGCCCTCCAAGTCAACATGACGATGGACGGCGGAACGTTGCGCGTCCAGGTGGAAGATCCAGGGGCGGAGACAATTGTGGGCTTTGGCAGCGTCCGCGGCAGCCAGGTCCGTTTTGTGGTCACGGCCCCCGCGCGGACAGCCGTCGTGGTGAATACCCGCCATGGGCGCGTCACCCTGACAGGCACCGCAGGAGGCGCCGATCTCACCAGCCGCTTTGGCCTGATTGCGGTCGAGGACGTCAGCGGCGATATCACGGTGGACACGAACAACGGCGACGTGACGGTGCGTCGCTCCGGCGACGAGGGGGCAGCGGTGGAGCTACACAGCGACTTTGGCGATATCACCGCTCAGGAGGTGACCGCCGGGGAACTGGCTCTCGATAGCAACAACGGCGCGTTGGAACTGGAAGACGTGACCGTCCACAATGACCTGATCCTGGACACCCGTTTCGGCAGAATCGAGTTAGGCGGCGTGCGAGCCAAGTCGCTGAAGGTGATGGGGCAAAACGGGGACATCACGCTGCAGGACGCCCGGTTCGACGGGTTGCTAGACATATCCACTACCTTTGGTGCGGTAAGCGTGTCGGACACCGAGGCCAGCGAATACAAGATCGAGACCCAGAATGGTGCTATCGAACTGGACGGCGGAGGCGGCCCCCTGTGGCTCCACAGCAACTTTGGCGACGTCGACGTGAGGGGCGCTCGGGACGCCACCCTGGACCTGGTCACGGGCAACGGCAAGGTGATGTTTGAAGGTTCCCTGTCCGCACAAGCCGACCATCTGGTGAAAAGCAATTTCGGCGCCGTGCTGCTGCGGCTGCCGCCGGACACAGCGGTCTTTTTGGATGCCGACACCGACTTTGGCCGCATCCGCTGTGACTTTGACGTGCTGGTAAAAGGTAAAGACGACAGAGAAAGCCGCGCCAGCGGCGACGAACTGCATGGCACGATCAACGGTGGCCGCGACAGGCTGCGGATCGAGACCCGCAACGGCGACATCACCATCGAAGTAGAACGATCCAGGTAGAGCAAGATCGCCCAATCATAACAAGACATACTCTGAAGGAGACACAACTATGGATACGCCGGAGGTTTTCTTTTTCATAGCCTGCACGGGCTTGATAGGTTTTTTCGTCCTGCTGTTTGGCACGCTGGCGCTCATGCGCTGGTTCCGCCACAAGGAACGGATGGTTATGATCCAGCAAGGACTGATGCCCGCCGACGCTGTCAAGCCACGCGACGGCAAGGCCTCGCTGGCCTGGGGCATCGGCATCACCGCCTTTGGCCTGGCCCTGCTGTGCGGCTTGGCACCGCTCCTTCTTGGCAGGAGAGCTGGCTCCACCGGTTCGCTGGCATCCATCGTGCCGGGCCTTCTCCCGGGCCTGATCGTTCTCTTTATGGGCCTCGCGCTCATCATCATCTATTTCGTCACCCGGCCCACGCCGGACGCCGAGCAGCTCGAAGAGGACCTGCCGCCTGCCGGGCTCGACGATGTCACAGGCCTGCCATCCCTTGCACTCAAGGACGAGGAGGCAGCCGAGGAATAGGCTACCATAGCGCGCGGCGCGCCTTTCGCGTCGCCACGCGACACGACCATCGCGGCTGACGCTCCGGGCCGGTCAGCCGCGATTTCGTTTTGACAGCGCTTGACAAATCCCCCGCTTTCGCCCATAATTGCCCTCGTGAAACTCGACACGCTGCCCTGGTCAACCTATCGCTGGCGCGATGCGTTGCGCTTTCTGGCTCTGGCGGCTGGCGGACTGGCGCTGGCCGTGCTTCCGCTGCCTCTGGCCGGATTGGCCGTCGTCGGAGGCATCGTCGTCGTGGCAACGCTCGTGCGCCCGGAGGTCGGGCTGTACCTGCTGATCGTCGCCGTGCCGTTCGGCTCGGTGCGAGAGATCAGCGCCGGTGGCATGACGGTCGGCGCGACCGAGGCGTTGATCGGCCTGGCGTTGGCTGCCTGGCTGGCACAGATGGTCGCCCGCCGCCAGGTGGCCCCAACGCTGCCCCCCCTCACGCTGCCGCTGCTGCTCTTCCTGGGAACGGCGCTGCTCTCGCTGCCCGGTGCACTGTCGCTCAAGTTTGGCCTCAAAGAGATCATCAAGTGGGCAGAGGTGCTGGGGCTGTACGTTTTCGCCGCCAACGCCCTAGACCGCCGCCAGGCGCGGAAGCTTGTCCTCCTCGTCGTGCTGACCGGCGCGGCAGCGGCGCTTCACGGATGGGTTCAATTCTTCACCCGCAGCGGGCCGGAGGGTTTTTTGCTCTTTGGGCGTTTCATGCGCGCCTACGGCACCTTTGAGCAGCCGAATCCCTACGCCGGCTACCTGGGACTGATCGCGCCGCTGGCGCTGTCGCTGGCCTTGGGAGGGCGGAAGGCTGATGGGTGGAGCCAAGGAGAGTGGCTGATCTATGGGGGTTCCTTCGGCGTCATGGCGGTCGGGCTGGCGATGAGCTGGTCCCGGGGGGCCTGGATCGGGTTCGCGGCGGCAGCCGTGGCGGTGAGCGTCGTGCGCAGCCGGCGGGCGGCGGCAGCTTCTGCCGTGCTGGTCGCCGTCGGCGCGATAGCCCTGTTCCTCGGCAGCTTCCAGTTGCTGCCTGAATCGCTGACCCAGCGCTTCACCGACTTTTTGCCCTACGTCCGCCCCTTTGATGTGCGCGACGTAAAAGTGACCGACGCCAACTTTGCCGTCGTCGAACGAATGGCCCACTGGCAGGCCGGGTGGCAGATGTGGGCGGAGCACCCCTGGCGAGGGGTGGGGGTGGGCAACTATGAACCCATCTATCCTGCCTACTATATCCCACCGTGGAAGGAACCGTTGGGCCACGCGCACAACACCTATCTCAACGCCGCCGCTGAGACCGGCCTGATCGGCCTGTTGGCCTATCTTGCTCTGTGGGGAGCAGCTTTCTGGCAGGCGGTTCAGGCTATCCGGCGCACGTCCGGCTGGGACAGAGCGGTCGCTATCGGCGTGCTGGGTGTGCTGACCCACCTCAGCGTCCACAACTTTTTCGACAACCTGTTCGTTCACAATATGTACGCGCACATCGCCATCCTTCTGGCGCTGTTGCCCGTGCTGACGGACGTCGCTGCCCATCACACTCAAGTTGGACAACAGTTTAACCGGGAGGTACAAAATCCTTGATCGCTAACGTCGTGGCCCTGGCGCGGGACAAGCGCAGAGAACTCGTCCGCTTTATCAAATTCGCCATCGTCGGAGTGGTCGGCACAGTGGTGGACTTTGGCGTGCTGAACCTGCTCATCCAGCTGGCTGACTTTGAAAAGGTGTGGGCCAACACCTGCTCGTTCACCGCAGCCGTCATCAGCAACTTTACCTGGAACCGGCTGTGGACGTTTCCCGAATCGCGGGAGCGCCCGCTTCTCCCGCAACTGGGGCAGTTTGGGCTGGTCAACGTCGCCGGACTGGCGATTAACCAGGCCATCTTTTTGGGACTCGACCGGTTCGTCTTGGGCGAAGCGGGTGTGCTGGCTGCGCCCATGGCCAATGCGGCGGATGTCATCCGTATGACACATTTCACACTGGCCTACAACCTGGCCAAAGCGGTGGCCATCATCGTCGTATTGTTCTGGAATTTCGGGATCAATCGAATCTGGACGTACAAGGGTATCGAGTGACCTCTATTGCCGTGGCGTACCTCATGCTCTGACGCGGCAATATCTGCGCCGGGCAGAGCGGCGGACGGTGACCCTCTGTCCCTGGGCCTGAGGACCAGGGGGCCCGTCGCGATCCGGGAGCCAAGGCGGGATGTCACAAAGGGTAGGCATTGCGCATCGGAATCGATTTTACGGCGGCAGCGCAGCAGGGAGGTGGCATTGGGCGGCTGACGCGCAACGTCATCGGCGCGCTGGCACAACTAGATCGCCACAACGAGTATCGCCTGTTCGTGGCGGCGGGAGGCAGAGCCGAGGGAGAGTGGCAGGTGGGCAGCCTGGGCCAGGCGTTTCAGACGTCCCACCATCCGAACTTTCGACTCAGAACCGTGCCTCTGTCCGATCATGCCCTCGCCGTGGCGTGGCACCGCCTGCGGTTGCCGTTGTTTGTCGAATTGTTCACCGGGCGGGTAGATCTGTTCCACTCGCCCGATTTTACGCTGCCGCCCGTTTTGCGCGCTCGGACGCTGGTCACCGTGCACGACCTCTCGTTCCTGCGGGTGCCGGACTGTTTCCCCGATGGGCTGCTGCGCTATCTGGAAACCGCCGTCCCGCGCGCCGTCCGCCGTGCCGACCACGTCATCGCCGACTCGCACGCTACCTGCCTCGATCTGATCGAGTTGCTGGGCGCGCCGCAGGGCAAGGTCAGTGTGATCCATTCCGGCGTCGAACCGCGCTTCCACCACATGTCGGACACGGCCAGCGGCGAAACGATGGCCGCCGTCCGCTGCAAATACGACCTGCCGCAACGGTTTGTCCTGAGCGTCGGCACGATCCAGCCGCGCAAGAACCTCGCCCGCCTCGTCGAGGCCTTTGGCAGGCTGATCGCCCAGCGCCCGACGCTCGATTGGGACCTGGTGATCGCGGGGGGAAAAGGCTGGTTGTACGAGGAGGTCTTTGAACAGGCCAGGGTGCCGGGCCTCGAAGGACGGGTGCGCTTCATCGGTTTTGTAGACGACGCTGACCTGCCGGCACTGTACAATCTGGCCGGACTGTTCGTCTTCCCGTCGCTGTATGAGGGGTTCGGGCTGCCGCCGCTGGAGGCGATGGCCTGTGGCGTGCCGGTTGTCTGCTCGAAGGTGTCGTCGTTGCCAGAGGTGGTAGGCGACGCCGCGCTGACCATCGATCCGCTGGACGTGACCGGGCTGGCCGAGGCCATGCGCCGGGCGATAGAGGACGCGTCGCTGCGATCGTCGCTGGTGCAGCAGGGACGGGCAAGAGCGGCCCAATTCACCTGGTCAAAAGCGGCTCAAGAGTTGCTCAAAGTTTATTCAGATGTCATAAAATCAGATGCCATGAAAGGGTGACCATGAAACCAAAGCGCGTAGCCGATTCGCAGGTCGTCATCAGCCGCCTCATGGAGCCGCAGGACGCCAACTTGCTGGGCAACGTCCACGGCGGCGTCCTCATGAAACTGGTTGACGAGGTGGGCGGCATTGCCGCTGCTCGCCACGCCCAGCGACCCGTCGTCACGGTGGCCATAGACTCGGTGACGTTTATCTCGCCCATCCGCGTGGGCGATCTGGTCGTCCTGGCAGCCACGCTGACGTGGGTGGGACGCACCTCGATGGAGGTGCAAGTGCACGTCGAGGCGGAGAATCTCTTCACCCGCGAGCGCACGCACACCAACTCGGCCTACGTCGTCTACGTCGCCCTGGACGAGAACGGCCGGCCGAACGAGGTACCGCGACTGATCGCCGAGACGGAGGAACAACGTCAGCGCATGATCGAGGCTGACGTGCGCCAGGCGCAGCGACTGGGGCGCAGAAAGATGAACCTTGCCTAGACTTGAGGTGCAGTGATGGCCCAATCCATGCTGCTCGAAATCCTGAAACAGAGCTCTGCCCAGGCCATTTTGACCGCGCCGTCCAAAGTAGACCGGGGGCTGGCGCTGGACATCACCTACTTTCCCTTCCTGGCGCTGGTCGGCCAGGAAGAGATGAAAACAGCCCTGCTGTTGGCGATGCTCAACCCGCGCGTCGGCGGCGTGTTGCTCATCGGCCCCCGGGGCACCGGCAAAACGACCGCCGTGCGCGGCATGGTAGACCTGATGCCCCCCGTGTGGCGCAGCACCTGCCCCTACGGCTGCACCGAAGAGGCCGCCGAGGCGCGGGGCATGGACGCTATCTGCGTCAATTGTGCTGAAAAGATGGCCCGTGGAGAGCCCCTCACCGCTCTCGACCGGATGCGCCTGGCGGAACTGCCCCTTCACGCCCGCCTGGAGGACGTGGTGGGTGGCATCAACGAGCGGGTTGCTATCGAACAGAATCGCGTCATATTGGAAAAAGGCATCCTCGCCCACGCCGACGGCAACCTGCTCTACGTGGACGAGATCAACCTCCTGGGCGACCAAGTGGTCAACGCCATTCTCGACGCGGCCGCCCAGGGGCGCTACACCGTGCGGCGAGGGGCGCTCAGTGCGACGTACAACGCCCGCTTTGTCCTCGTCGGCTCGATGAACCCGGAGGAAGGCGCGCTGCGCCCGCAGATCATGGATCGTCTTGGCCTCCGGGTGGTAGTGTTCGGGCTGAAAGAAAGCTCGCAACGCCTGGAGGTCTACCGCCGGATGCGCGCCTTTGCCGACAACCCTCATGAGTTCATTGCCACTTGCGCCGAAGAGACCTACACCTTTGGCCAGGAGATCGCCGAGGCCAGAGCCCGGCTGCCTCACGTCACTCTCACCCGCGAGGCGGAACGGTTGGCGCTGCGGCTGGTCAAGGAACTGGACATCGCCTCCAACCGGGCCGAATACGTCACGCTGGAGGCCGCTCGCGCTCATGCCGCTGCCGACGGCCGGGCTAAGGCCGGCGTAGCCAACGTCCGCGCTGTCGCGCCGATGGCCCTCCGCCAGCGCTGTAGCCAGTTCATGGTGCACTATTTTGAGCAGGATCGCGAGGAAGAAGAACGCATCCAGGCCGTGCTCGAGAGCAAGTAATCGTAGGGCAATTTGTCCTACATCGGAGACGAAGAAATGCAGAGGCTTTACAAGTCCTGGGGTGGATTCGTGCTCACCCTCATTGGGCTGACCCTGGCCGTCGTCGGCTATTGGGGGCCGTGGGTCGATCATTTCGCGGCGGCGCTGGTGATCCCTGGCTTTGACCTGGCCGAGTACGTCAAGTTTCTACCGGAGGTGCGCGCCAGAACTGTGCCCGTGACCCGCGAACTGTTCTACCTGCCCGCGCCAGCGGCCGGCCTCTGCCTGGTGCTGGCCGCCAGCCAGCTGCGCCAGCGGTTGCCGGGCTGGGCCACGGCGCTGGCCGCCATTCTGGCGGTGACACTGGCTCTCATCGTCGCCCCGCCGGCCGATTTTATCGTGCGCTTCCCCCAGGACGCAGCCCTGCGCGCCGAGTGGGGGCGGCAGGCCCTGCTGTCAGGAGTGGCTTTTCTGGCCGTCGTGGCCGCGCTGATCTGGGCCGGCCGCTTGCCTAGGCCGGCTCGGCCGATCCTGGGCACACTCATCGCCGGGGCCGGCACGGCCGTTCCACTGCGGCAGTTTTTCGCCGTCCGCCCGGCCATCGACCGCGTCTACAACAAGCCAGTGACCTTGGGCTGGGGGCTGTGCCTGATGCCCCTGGGCTTTGCCCTGCTCGTGGTCGCCACCTGGTGGCAAGCCCTCGCCTCTGGAGGCGAACCGTGAGCCAACCCCACGTCGAATGTCACGGCTGCCAGCACCAGTTTGAGGTAACGCCCGACGATCTCCGGCCCTACCACGGAGCCTACATCCAGGGCAACCGACCTCCAGAGTACGTCGTTCGTTGCCCGGCCTGCCAGGCCCAAAACGTGATGCGCCTGCCAGAGGATGCCACGGCAGGCGCACTCGTCCCAGGTAAGCCGACCCGCAAGAGATAGGCGCTACTTGTAATCCTCTCGCACCGGATGCCAGGCGTCCATCACCCGCGCCGGGCCAGAAAAGGTGGCGCTGTGGGGCACGTTCGGCGGGACCGTCGCGCCTTCGCCGGCCCGCAGCGTGCGTGTCTGGCCATCCAGGGTAAAGAGCATTTCCCCTTCCAGCACATAGCTGATCTGCTCGTGCGGGTGAGCGTGTTCTGGAATGACCCGCCCTGGCTCAAACTCAAAAAAAGTCAACATCAAGTTGTCCAGGTACACGGCTCGCCGCAGAACGCCGTCCATCATCTCCGTGGCCGGTAGGTCGTCCACCGTGTAAAACGGCATGGTTGTTCCTCCTTGTACTTGTCCATTACTAACTTCGCACTTTGGGCCTGAAATCAGGCATAAAACGCACTCAAAAATGCGGTGTTATTTCTGGACAAGTGCCTTGCATACAAAAAGGCAGGGAAGAACCCCTGCCTCGCCCTCGGGCGGTGAAACATCTCGGATAGGTTCTAAGCCTCGGCTGGCGCTTCGGCTTCGACGGTATCTTCCGGTCCTCCCCGGCCGGCCTTGGCCAGCCACTCTTGTCTGGCTTTCATGGCTGCCTCGCGCCCCTCGGTCCAGGCCTCTTCGGCCCGATGTCTGGCTTCCGTGACGATATCTTCTGCCCGCTGCTTTGCCTCGGCGACGATGGCGTCGGCCCGCTCGCGCGCTTGCTGGCCCAAGTCCTCGGCGCGCGATCGCAACTCGATCCCCCTGTCACGAATCTGCGTCCGCGTCTCCTCCCCCGACTGTGGTGCCAGCACCAGGGCCACGGTCGCTCCTACCAGCCCACCGATGATGAACCCTGCCACAAAGGCCGCCCCGTCATTGTTACTTGCCATTTCCTCTCTCCTTTCTCAAACTCGACTCATCTCCTCAGCCACCACGGGGGCGTCGCCGCTTGAATATGGCCTTTAGCCCCCCCTGGACCGCCGACAAGGTACTCACTGCTTTGACCAGCGGTGACACGACCACGTCGCTGACAAAGCTCGTCGTCTGCTTGACCGTATCCACCGTTTGGTTGGTGGAGTTTAAAATAGGCAACACCTCCTCTTGAAGCAACCTGGTCAGGTTAATGATCTGAATGATAAGCACGATGAGCAATATGCCAATCGCCAGGGACTCGATGGCCATCAGAATGATAAACATGTCACGGAGCACCTCGGCCCAGTGAGGATGGACAAAGAGTTCGTAGCCACCGAACCCCAGCGCAGCGATGACCAACACCACGACCACCGCGACGATGATTTTTGTCCGGGTTTGCTGCTCGCGACCAACCTCGATCGCCTCGCCCTCCCCCACCGGACCTGTGGTGTGTTCAGCCATGCCCTCTACCCCTTTCTGTGCGACGCTATAAAACGACATTTTCGTACAGCACGGATTATATCACATCTTGTGGGCCGGGTCAACAGTTTTTCATCGAAATTCAGCCAGTACCGGCCGGTGATCCGACGCCTGGCGGACAGATTCGCCGTCGGGAACCCGGCAGGCAACCAGCCGCTCCTGCAGGGCAGGCGGCACAAACAGATAGTCAATCCGCGCGCAGGGCGACGGCGCAGGCCAGGTGCCGCCTCGCTCAGCCGCAGCAGCCGCAGCCCAGGCATCGGCATAACCGGCTGCCAGAATCCGCCCCACGGCTCGCAGGGGGAGCAGTTCCCTCTGGCCCTGTGCGCTCTCCCTTGCACGGACCTCGGCTTCGTGCTGCCTCACATCCTCCGGAGGGCGGGCGTAATCGGCCGGGGCCAGCGTGTTGAAATCGCCCAGCAGGACGTGGAGATCCCCGTCGAAGCGAGCGACGATGTCGAGCAGGGCTGCAGCTTCCCGGTCGCGCACGCTCTCCGAGAGATGGTTCAGGTGCGTCACGTACACGGCCCACGTCTCTCGGCCCACGGCCAACTCGGCCCGCAGGGCGGCCCGGCGATAGTGTCCCGGCGTGTGAGGCAAAGGGATCGTCCGTGCGCTGCGGATGGGATAGCGGCTGAGCAGCCCGTTGCCGTAGGGACCGGCCACGTGTCCCCAATCGGAGTAGGCATTCGTCGGGCCGAAGGCAAAGGCCATGCCCAGCCGGGCCGCCAGCCTCGACAGGAGATCGCGGGTCTTGCCGGCCGACGTGAGGGGGTGAAACACCTCGTTGAGTCCGACGACGTCAGCCCCGACGTCAGCGATGACACTGGCCACCCGGGCCACGTCCACACAATCGTCGCTGCCTTGCCAGTGGTGGATGTTGTAGGTGAGGATCTTGATCGTGTCGTCTGTTTCGCCTGTCAGCTTGCGCAGGGGCGCGAAAGACAGCCGGTGCACGGGCGAGGGGCCCAGCGAGGCCAACGCCTGCTGGTGCCCGCGCGTGCCGTAACCCTTGTGCTGGCCAAAGCCATAGTCGCCGTACCGCGCGTCGAGGGCGACCATCGCCCGGTCACGGCTCACCTTGGCCACGATCGAAGCGGCGGCGATCGACAGTGAGCGGGCGTCCCCTTTGATCAACGGCCGTTGGGGCAGCGACAGGTCGGGCAGCCGGAGCGCATCTATCAGCAGCGCGTCCGGGGCCACGCCCAGGCGGCCCACGGCCTGGGTCATCGCCTGGCGGGTGGCGGGCAGGATGCCAACGTCGTCCACCCGTTCGGGCGGCACGCTGCCCACACCGACGGCCAGTGCTACCTCTCGGATGCGATCGAACAGCTCGTCGCGCTGGCGCGGCGTACACTGTTTGGAATCTCGCACGCCACGGAGAGCGTGCGCCAGGTCAGGCCGATCCAGCGGCAGCACGACCGCCGCCGCCACGACGGGGCCGGCCCACGCTCCTCGCCCGGCCTCGTCTATTCCCGCAACCTGGGCGAAACCCTGCGCCTGCAGCGCGCGCTCTTCTTGCAGATCGGGCCAACGGGCCATTTCCACCTCGATTTCAGCACGAAAGCCACACATTCCCGCCCCAGGGCGTCCAGACGCTTCTTGATCATGGCCATCAGGCTGGTCTTGCCGCTGCCCCACGAGCCAAAGATACCGATCGTCAGCGGCGTCTGGACGCTGCCGTCGGCGATGATGCCGGCCAGCGTCTTGGCATAGGGCGCGCAAAGTTCAGTTGATCCTCGTCGGCCGGCTGGTCCGACAGGATGGACAGGCGCGGCAGATGTGGCGCTGATTCGGACGTCATGGGCACCTCCTCTGGCCGGGGCGCACGGTGGAGGGCGACAGCGCGGAAAGAAAAAGGCGTAGGTCAACACCTACGCCCTCTGCCCTCCATCAGCTTGAGCGATTAGCCTCTTTTCTCGCGCAGACGGGCCGCCTTGCCCCGCCGTTCGCGCAGATAGTAGAGCCTAGCCCGCCGTACGTGGGCGTGGCGCAATACCTCTACCTTTTCGATGCGCGGCGAGTGGAGCAAAAAGGTGCGCTCCACGCCGATGCCGTGAGAGGCAATGCGCCGCACGGTAAAGCTGGCATTGATCCCCCCCTTTTTGACGCGTAGCACCGTGCCCTGAAACGCCTGCACGCGCTCCCTATCGCCTTCGATGATGCGCAGATGAACGCGCACCGTATCGCCTGCTTTAATGGGCGGGATGTTTGGGTTAGGCTCCACGTATTGTACCGACTGCATCAAGCTCGACATGATCCTTACCATCCTTGCACGACTGATCTCATCATGACATAGTCAAAACCTGTAGACGCGATTTCCATATAGCGGTTTCCACAGATTCTGGCCAGATTCACTTCAAATTGAGGCGGCCACGACGTCGAGACGCAGGTGGCCGCGAAGAGAGATTATAGCATGAAACGTGCCAGTTAGCAAATCCAAGTCTTTATCCCCATTCTTGGGCTATACCTTCATCAACTTCCAGCGCCCGCCGCGGAAGCGAAGGAAAAAGATGATCCCGCGCAGGGCATTGTCGGTCGCCATGCCCAACCAGGCGCCAGGGAGACCCATGCCCAGGGCGAGACCCAACAGGAGCGCCGCCGGCACTCGAATGCTCCAGATCACCACGCTGGTGACGATCATCGGAAAGCGCGTATCCCCCGCGCCGCGCAGACTGCCGGGAAAGACCATCCCTGCCGCCAGCAGCGGCTGGATAAAGCCGACGATGCGCAGCGGCGCTACGGCCATCCGGACGACGCCCGGGTCGTCGGTAAACAGCCGGATGAGCGGCTGTGGAAACAGGATAAAGATCAGCCCCATCACGGTCATCAGATAGGCAGCCATTTGATAGGTCAGGTAGCCGCTCCGCTCGGCCCGTTTGGGGTCGCGAGCGCCCAGGCCCTGGCCGACGAGCGTCGTGCCCGCCACGGCAAAGCCGAAACCCGGCATGAAGGAGATCGACTCGGCGCGCAGCGCCACCGCATGGGCCGCCAGCGCGACCGTGCCGAGGCCGGCGATCACCCGCATGAAGGCCATCATGCCCAGGCGCATGGCCACCCGCTCGGCGCCCGTGGGCAAACCCACCCGCAACACCCGCTTGATGAGCCCTAAATCTGGTCGCCAGCCCCGCAATTCGAGCTTTAGACCGGAGCGACCCTTGAGGAGAATACCCATGACCAGCAGCCCGCCGGCCGCGCGACCCACGGCAGCCCCCAACGCCGACCCCGCCACACCCAGCTTGGGCAGGCCAAACGGCCCGTTGATGGCCGTCCAGGCGACGGTGATGTTCAGCACGTTGACGACCGCCATGACCGTCATCGTCGTGCGCGTGTCGCCCACGCCACGCAGGCAGGCGTTGCCCACGAACATCAGCGCCGACAGGGCAAAGATGCTCGACGCGATGCGCAGGTAGGTCGCCCCCTGGGCCAACGCCTCCGGCTCGGCGCCCATCAGCGCCACGGCCGGCTCGGCGAACTGCAAGGCCAGTACCGTCGTCGCCAGGCCGATGATCAGGCCGACCAGGGCCGACTGGCGCACCGTCCTGTTGGCCGTGTCCCAGTCGCCAGCCCCCACCGAGCGGGCGACCAACGCCGTGGCACCGGTGGACACGGCGGTAAAGAGCGTCACCGCCATGAACGTCCACTGCGTGGCCAAGCTGACCGCCGCCAGCGCGGACGCACCCAGGTGACCGACCAACATCGTATCCACGATGTTGACTGTCATACTCAGCAGTTGCTCGCCAGTGGCCGGCAGCGCCAGCTTGAGCACGTCTCTGCGCAGCGTCTTTTCGTCGAACGCTCGGTTCCTGCGCGTCTCCCTCAGCCGGTAGACACGCTGCCTGGCATCGCTAATCAGGTTTGTCAAGTTGGTTGTCACGTCCATGATGTGTAAGCATCACCTCGATGATTAGGATTAGGGCCGGCTTACTCCCCCAATTCCCTCAGGGCTGCGGCCAGATAGGCCATCGTGTCGCGGCTCACGGCGTAATACTTGGCGCCCCCTTCCCGGCGCACGTGGAGCACCCCCGCCCTGACCATCAGCTTGAGGTGGCGAGACACGGCTGCCTGCGAGATGCCCAACCGTTCCACGATCTGCTGCGCGTACAGCTCGCGTCCACGCAGCATTTCCATGATCTGCAGGCGCGTTTCGTCGGCCAGCGCCTTCAGCATGGGAAAGAGCCCCGGTCCCTCGCTTGGATGCCGATCCAGGTGCAGCGTGCGGCAGTTGTAAAAGACGGTGAGCCCTCCGTTATGCCTCACAAAGGTGAAATACGGCCCGATGTAACAGGAAGGCACAAAGCGAACGCGCTCCGGGGCCAGGTCGGCGTGCGTCTCTGGCAGCAGGCGGTCGGTCACGGCCATGAACAGGTCTGGGAAAGCCACCCGGTAGCGTTGCCGCCGGTGGTAAAGCGTGCTGCGCCTCATCATCGGCAGCGTGGCCGCCCACTCCTCCTCGTAGACCTCTTGCCAGAAACGTTCTACCACGGCGAGAAAGCGTCGCTTGAGCTGCGACAGGTCCGTCGCCAAAGACACAGCGGCGTCCAGGTCTACCCTCAGGTCTGCCAGCCGCAGGTGCTCTGACAGGGCCGCCGGGTCTTGGAGCAGGGCCTGCACCTGCTCCAGCCGGAGGGACGGTTCGCTCACCCGGGCAATGGCACGCCAGGCCATCTCGAGGTAAGTCTCCTCCGGGGTCGCACGCAGTCGCTCGACGAACGCTTCGTAGCTCAACGCCGGGTCGTCTGCCAGCAGCGTCACATGTACTTCATCTGCGAACCGCCGGGAACGGCCGGGGAAGCCCAATACCAGCGCCATGTCATTCAAGAAGGCGGGGTCTAACCGCTGTCGGGTTTCCGACAGCCAGGCATGCAGTCCCTCAACGTGCGGCGCGGCGCAGACGAGGCTCATGGCCGACATCAGACTGAGGGGCAGCGACACGACAAATTGTACCTGGGGCAACGACCTGGCGACAATCAATTCCGGCATGGCCCAACTCCCATGCTAACAAAATAACCATATGACTATATGGCTATATTATAACACAACTGAGAAATGGGTCAAATCCAGGGTAGGACAAATTGGTAATTTGTCCCCTGAAATGCACCCAGGACAAAGAGAAAGAGGCCACACGAGTGTGGCCTCTCTACGATGCTCGGCGACTTGCGCGGCCGGCGTCGATCAGACGGGCGGCGCGACTAATCCACAGGCGCGTCGGGCTTCCTGTGACCGGTGACAATAATGTACCCGTCCTTGACCTCGACCTCACTGAATTCGACAAAGCTGTACACCTGGGTCAAATAGTCTTCCAGTTGGTCAAACACCCAATCGAGGGCCGGGTTGAGCACAACCCCAGGGACCGGCAGGGCCACGGCAGCCGCGACCGATCTGATTTCGGGCTCGATCTGGCCGTTGGACACCTGGACAGCCACCGCCGCGCTCAGATCGAAACGCGCTGGCTCCACCACGGTCGTCGCCACGCGCGCCTCGCCGTCCACAAACCAGATCTGGGTATCGCGCAGGAAAAAGTCGGGCTGTTGCTGGCTCACAAAGGCCAGGTACTGGTTGATCTCGTTCTCGCTCAATTCCAGGCAAAACACTTCACCCGGCGCGTTCCAGGCGGCGTCGACTCTGTCGAACATGATCTGCCCGTCGGGCTCAAAGATCCTTTCGGTCTTGTAAAGGCCATCGGGGTCCAACGTGATCCGCTCACCCATCGCCAGGGCAACCACCTGGTCACCGACCTCGACCTCAGCGCTGCCTTCCTCCAGGTCAACCTGGGTCGTGCCGTCCTCGTCAACCTGCACGGTGAAACGAGCGCCGCGCACAACCGTCGAGGCGGTGGGTGTATCCACGCGAAAGCTCGACGATGGATCCACAAAACGCACGGCGCGGACGGCCGTTTTGCCCAACCATACCTCAAGCACGACGTCAACGGCCTTGCCACCGCGCCTCTTGGCAAGCTGGATGATGCTGACTTCTGTCTCTTCCTCCAGGTCGACGGAGGAAACGTCAAAAAAGAGCAGGCGAGCGCCGGAAGCGGTGCCCGTGCGAACACAGTGCTTGCGCCACAGCAACTGATTCAAGGACGCCGGCTGCCACCGCGCCTCATCCCCTTGCCGGGTTTGCACCTTACCTTTCAACGCCACCAGGGTAGCGGCGTCGGCAAAGGCGACAAAGCCCAGGAGCAGATAGGTCAAGCACAAGAAAAGAGGGACGCCTAGCAGCAAGGTGACGACCGTACGGCGCCGGGTGCGAAAGAAACGCGAGCGCTTCAACCGCACACCGAACGATTGCCAGCGTGCTTTTAACGACCTGTCGGTGGCCGAAGGTTCGGCTTTGCGGAGCAGAGGTTGTTCAGAAGAGGATGGCTCCTCAACAAGATTGGCATCAGATGGTTCGCAATTGTTTCCTGACATGCTTACCTCCCAGCCTGGGTGCGACGTGGCTATGTTGAACGTCAGAGTCCAATTCCTCCGCTTCCATTATATCGCCCGTTGATGCAATTGTCAATAGGCAAAACGAAACACAGCGAAACACTTTCGTAACAAAACGGCCTGTTTGCGTCACGCAAAGTCCAAAATATCTCCCCGACGCCCCCTGACTGCACGAATGCCCAATATCCAATACCCAATAATGTTCCTGCAACCTATAGCAGCTCAAAGGAATTACCCGAACCGAAGGACCTCCTCCTACCCACCAC
>Ga0180438_10005373_pt1 | contig 17859 bp, 16 predicted proteins | sample SS_ome_12_FD_132455 | JGI IMG/M metagenome (GOLD analysis project Ga0180438, IMG submission 132455) | Hypersaline lake sediment archaeal communities from the Salton Sea, California, USA - SS_3_D_2 metaG | ecosystem: Environmental > Aquatic > Non-marine Saline and Alkaline > Hypersaline >...
AAAATACCAGCAATCACAAAACCAATTATTGCGTATATGCCGTGATAAAGGGCTAACCCGGATGTTGCTGGATCATTATAAGTTGTGCTATAAATAACACTAATCGCAAGGGCAATTAAAATAATAACTGCGGTTAGCATTATCCAGTCTAAATCTTTGGGGATTTTGAAGGGGAATTTATATTTAGCCATCTATTTTTTTATCCCGATCCAAATCTTATCTTTGCCGATCTTTAAATCTTTAGAATAATCAATTTCCCCTTTTTGATTAATCAGCTCGGAAGAATTTGTTCCCCTTTCGATATCTGCTGAGAACCTATTTATTGCTTTGGTAATATCGCCAGAAGCTTGATAATAAATTGTAATTTCATCATCGGGAGAAAGGCCGGCTTCTCTTCGTGTTTCTTGAATCCCCCTGATAATATCGCGGGCAACACCTTCAAGCCGTAAATCATCAGAAATATACGTATCCAAGCAAACCAAAGTTCCCTTGTCTTCTTTGCACTTTAATTCCTCTCTTGTTACTTTTTTACCAGTTACCCACCTAAATCTTTTTACATTTAGTTCTCTTTCTATTATTGGCCACGCCCATTCCAGCGAAACATCTAAGAAATCTTTTCTCGAGGCATAAGCTTCCTCTAAAGGCTGTCTTAACCTAATTCCTTCCTCCGCTCTAATTGCATGACCTAATTCGATAACAGTCCTGACAAATTCCATCTGCCCATTTAATTCTTTGTTAATCTTTCTCTTATCTACCCTTGGCCAATCGCATAAATGAACTGATTCTGGATCATCTTTTGTTTTTATCTTTTGATATAAATCCTCTGATATAAATGGAATAAACGGAGCTGTTAATTTTACCAATGTTGATAAAACTTGATCCATTGTGCTGTAAAATTGATCATCTCTTCTTTTTCGGGACCGGCGGAGATACCAGGTAGAAAGATCTTCAACAACAAACCTTTCAATCGCCCGAGAAGCTTTATGGGGAAAGTGCTTGTCCAAATTGATCGTCACTTCTTCTGTTGTCTGATTTAACCGAGATATAATCCATCTATCTAATATTTCTTTTGATTCAACCTCTTTAGGTTTCCATTGATCAATTTTTGAATATGTTAAAAAGAAATTGAAAACATTTTTATAAATTAAAATAAACCTTTTTAATACTTTGTCTGCTACATGATAGCCAAAAAGAAGATTTTTAAATGGATCAGCGCTAACATACAACCAACGCATAATATCAACTCCCATTTTTTCAGCCGCTTCATCGAACCAGATAGCATTACCTTTTGATTTATGCATTTCTTCACCCTTTTCGTCCCTTACTGATGCGTATCCCAAAACTTTCTTAAATGGTTCACTATTTTCTAAAACCGTACTTGCGGCAATTAATGAATAAAACCAGTTTTTGAATTGTCCGGGAAAAGATTCACAAATAAATTCTGGGGGGAACCATTTTCCCCAAAAACTTTTATCCTCAAAATATTTTATTGTGGAAAATGGTACAATTCCGGCATCAAGCCAGGGATTGCCAACATCAGGAATTCGGGAAATATTTTTTTCACACTTAGAACATCTAATTTTAATTTTATCTACCCATGGCCTGTGCGGCGTATGGCCAGAAAATTCCTCCCAACCAGAAACAGATTTTTCCTTTAATTCTTCTTTAGAGCCAATGACTTCAAAATTACCACAAGAACACTCATAAATTGGCAGAGCTAAACCCCAATATCTTTTTTTGGAAATCAACCAGTCTTGCATATTTTTTAACCAATCAAGTTCTCGCGAAAGACCAAATGAAGGCAACCACTTAATTTTCTTAGCTATTTCCATCATTGGCTCGCGTAATTTATCCATAGCAATGTACCATTCATCAACCAATCTGAAAATTAATTCTTCTTTGCACCGCCAACAAGTAGGATAACGATGAACATAATCATGAATTTTATAAACAATATTTCTTTTTTCTAAATCAGATAAAATTTCTTCTGCGATATCTTTTACATTTTTGCCTGCTAAAAATCCAAAATCTTTTTTGTAATTTCCTATATTATCAATTGGATCAATCACATCTAAATCTTCTTTTTTTGATAAAGAAAAATCTTCCTGGCCGCAACCGGGAGCAACATGAACAAGGCCCGTACCCTCGTCTTCTGCAACTTCATCCCAGGCAACTACTTTATGGCTTACGCCTTTGGTCGCCGGCAAATTATCAAATGGTCCCTCGTATTTTAATCCAACTAAATCTTTGCCCTTAATTTTTTCTATCTCTTTATAATCCCCCTCCAAAAATTCTTTCAGTTTTTCTAATAAATAATATTTTTCACCATTTTGCTCAACCTTTAAATATTCTAAATCCGGATTAACTGCTACAGAAACATTGGCAGGCAAAGTCCAAGGGGTAGTTGTCCAGACAAGCAAAAATTCCTTTTGGCGATTTTTTATCGGAAGTTTTAAATAAACCGATTTATGGCTTAAATTTTTATATTCCTCGGATAAAATCTCGTGTTGCGAAATAGCTGTCCCACAACGAAGACACCAGGGCACTACATCACGGCCTTTATAAATCAAACCTTTTTGGTGACATTTTTTCAGAAAGTGCCAGATGGCGAAATTATTTTCATCCGACATCGTATAATACGAATTATCCCAATCCATCCATTGGCCTAATCTTTTTGACTGGTCGGTTTGAATTTTTGAGTATTTTAAAACTCTTTCCTTACATTTTTTAACGAAATTCTCGATTCCAAAATCTTCAATATCCTTTTTTGTTTTAAAATCCAACTCTTTTTCTACTTCAACTTCAACCCACAGCCCTTGGCAATCAAAGCCATTTTGAAATCTCTGATCATAACCCTGCATCGCTTTGTGGCGCTGAAAAAGATCTTTATAAGTTCTTCCCCAAGCATGATGAACCCCCATCGGGTTATTGGCAGTGATTGGCCCATCCAAAAATGACCAATTTTTTTTACCGCGATTCTTTTTGACTAATTTTTCAAAAATTTTATTTTTACGCCAAAAAGAGAGAATCTGATGTTCTCTTTTGATTAAATCTTTTTGAGGATTAAATTGTTTCGATTGTGCCATTGATTTTTCCATCTAATACACCATTAACTAATCTGTCTGCATTTTTGTTTTTTTCTCTTGGGATATAATTATATATAATTTTGCCAATTTTTGTTTCTAAATTTTTAACTTTGATTAATAATTTTCCCAAGCCTTCATTTTTGATTTTGTAGTTTCCCCGGAGTTGCTCGCAAGCAAGCTGTGAATCCATATAAATTTCAATTTCACTCCCAAGATACTTTTTTTCAACTATTTCTAGGGCACAAATAATTGCCCAGTATTCGGCTTGATTATTGGTAGCGTTGCCAAGCTTTTTTGAAAAGCCATCGAGGATTTCTCCTCTCTCATCATAAAAAATAGCCCCGCAAGCAGCAGGGCCAGGATTTCCTCTTGCGGCTCCGTCTGTAAAAATCTTAATCTTGCTCATGTTGTAATTGTATCAGATTTTATTAATATTTAAAAGAATTTAACCACCACAGATTGATTTTGGTTTACGATAAAAATTTATACTTCCGACCTCATAAAAATAACAACCAGTAATATTGGGGTCTGGAGGAGTTCCGGGATCATCATATATACCATTACTTTTGAGTTGGACTATTGCACTGATATTGTATTGATCGCCAAGGTTTACACCTTCGGGTGAGCATTGATAGTATGAATTATAGAAATATCTAAATAATACATTAAGGGGATGGCTTGGATTTCTATCATAATCAGCCGTTGCTTTTACATCCCAAGTTGTAGGACATTTTTTATCACAAACAGTTCTAATTCTTACATCATTCTTAATAATTAAAGGGTCTTTGGGTACTTCTGTCATATATTGTTTTAATTTGCTGTTATTGGGATCAACTATCCAACCCGGATTAACGCCTTCATTCGCAGGCATTTTTGGAAGATATGCTTTACCGGTTAACTGTAAGGATAAATCATCACAATAATCTCCAGCCATATCGTATTTAATCTCGGTTCCTGGCTTAAAATTATCAGGGTCATCAACATTAGCAGAAATATACTTGATGTTCGTGCCGGTAGTATTAGCCTCCTCATCTGGATTACCATTATTGCAATTAGCTATTGTGCCTCCTAAAACTTGATAAGCGTGTACTCCTGGATGCCAGTTTATAAATGGATAATGTCCATGATCGGCTTTAAATTGCTCAAGAGCATTAGCAATTGAGGTTATATCTTGCTTTCTTCTATCATCATTTTGTTTTCTTTCGTAATTCCCCATATACATAATTCCAATACCAACTAAAATTCCTATGATTGCAACCACAACCATCATCTCGATTAAAGTAAAAGATAAAACATTTTTTTTCATATTTCCCTTATTTGGTTACTTTATAAACTCTAATCTCACAATTATTCGGATTGGTTTTACCATTAAGACATTTTAGCTCTCCAGTACCTCCAATATTTGGATTATAAATCATCTTTTGCGCCCAAACTTCAATAGTTTTCCTAACATTGCCGTAGATCCCAGTCGAGAGTACCTTGATTAAACCGGTTCCAATGTATGAATTATTTAAGGGTGGGGGATTGCTTGACTCCCTCAGACCAAAGGCAATTTTACATCCCGAACAACCAGTAAATCTAAACCGTGCCCCCAAGTATTCAACATTGTCCGCAATTGTTGTTCCACCCCCCGCCGTACAAGAATAAGGTATATAAGCATAAACATACTTATTGGGATCGCCCTGATTCCCTGCCGGAATAGTATTAGTGCTCACATAAAAATTACCAAAAGATCTTCCATCTTTACCAGGACATAAATTTTTATCTGAACTTGGACATGTTGGAGGAGCATAACAACTATCCATATTAACATTGTATTTTACATAAAAATTAATATTTAAGGAATTTGCTGGGATATTTGTCAGATATTTAAACCATAGGACAATTCTCTGATATTGGTTAGTGCCAGTTGTGCCTGCATAATTTGTTAAATCAAATATTCTGTCTACATAGTCTATTTGGGGATCTATTTTTTGATACTCGGCTTGCTCTGCCTGTGAAATTTGATAATAACCAGTTTCATTAATTAAAGTATCATCTGTTTTTAGATTAACTGCATCTAAATCATTTATTCCTTTTACATAATCAGCACCAGAAACTCTTAAATCATAATAGACATCCGATGAATCCCAATCAGCCGGATTGCATCTTGGGAGCCCAGTACACGAATCGGCAACAGAGGAAAAACTTGGATTTTCATAGTTTATCCCTTCAAAAATGTTATCATTATCCTTATCACCCGAGATTTGATTATTATTAGGGAGATCATCAGTAGACACATTCCTTCTAATCACCATTGGGAAATTTGTATCCCCGGAATTAGACATAAAATCAGGAATATTGGCAGTCCAGTCCACCCCATCTCCAGAAGGAAAAGAAGTCCTCACCTTAGAAAGCCCATCTTCAACTCCGGCCCAGGCTGCTTGTTCTGCCACCAACGAATCTGTATATCTATTTGTGGTTGATGTGGTGGCTAAAATGTCTCGGCCCAAAACTAAAACCGTTCCGCCGGCAACAGAAATTATCAAAAGCGTAAGTAGTAGCGCCGCACCATTTTTTGTTTTTTGAAATAGATTCATTTTTTCCTTTTTAATAAACTATTGGAAAAGAATCACCAGCCTGATCCGGATTTGGATATCCCGATGTAAATGTTGACCTTAGGGTTAAACTCGGAACCTCACCAGTAACATTTGCTTCTTTGGAAGTTACTGTAAATTTTACCGATATTTTAGTTGCTTTATTGGATGTTGAGCATTCTCGAACATATCCCCAAAATCTCAATCCAGAAACAGTAACCCTATCAGAAGAAAAATTAACCCACCCATCTGTGCTATATTTCAGACTCCCATTTTGATAAATCTCTTTTGATATTCGAAAATAACCACCACCAACTACTGCCGCTTGATGAATCCTCCAACCCGCAGAGTCCACATACCTTGAATACAACCCAGCACCTGTATCCGACTCTAATGAATCACACATCAGCCAACCCAGCCCCGGAGTTCCAGAATATATGCCTATTCCTTTTATCGTTGACCCGGCGCTACTCCAAGTATAATTCCCCTTTTCCACCATCTCCTCAATCTCCGCCATAATTCTATTGCCCTCTTCCCGAACAACATTTAGCCCGGCGATTTTTGATTTTGAACTCATAGACATTGAAAAAGTTGCCATACCCAAAACCGCCACAACTGCAAAAATCGAAACTGCCACAATTAATTCAACCAAGGTAAAACTCTTTGTTTTTCTAAATATTTTTTTCATTATTTTTGGCTTCTTGATAAAATTAATCTTGCATTTTTAATCTTTGATTTTTGATCTTTGATTTATTCTATAAATTGCCAGTCATATAAATAAGCATATGATGTTATTGAATGTTTTTGGCCATAATCAGACCAGGAAACCTCTACTTTAATTTTTCTTGATGCTCCCCCGCCAGGAGGTGGGGGTAGTGTGGTAATTCTGTGATAAAAATAATCTGTTGAAGTCCCGACATCTGTATTATCTTTAAAATATTCATCATCTACAGCAATCTCCCCGAAAACATTTCCAGATCCTGCAAAATAAATGCTGTCTCGCGAGGCTCTTAGTTCTTCAAGTTTTTGATTTGCTAAAAGTGCTGCCTGCATTCGGTGCTTACCCACCACCACATTTTTATATGAAGCATTAATTAAAACTATTCCGGCGGCTAAAAACATAATTAAAATCGTTGAGGCAATCAAAACCTCGATAATCCCAAAACCTTTTTTTATAGTATTTTTTATCATTTCTAATCACTTACTAAATTTGTAATTGGATTGATCCTTATTACTTTGGGAAAGGCAAACCCCTCTTTTATCAAAGTAATGCTTTGTTCTGATATTAAAGTTGTATCAGTAGGATTAGTATCAAAATATTTTCCCCTAAAGCCCAGCTGGCTATCAAAGGTTCTTACGTTTATAATAATCGGGTTGCTAAGTCCAGAAGAAACATTAATATTTATCCCGCTAGGAATATTGCCCCCTTTAACCCGGCTGTACTGTTTATTGTAATATTCGGAATCTGTCTCTATGTTTGCTACTTTTTCTTTAGTTGAACAGATCATATATTGACTTACTTCGAGTTGATTGACATTTGCTACATCCTTATTACAATACGGGACACTGCCAGCTCCACTAGTTCTAATTATCAATATATAATGCTTAACCCGATCGCGATCCTGCCCAACAGCAAAATTAATCGTTTCCTCTATGGCATTTTTAATCTCGCTTGCACCTTGATTTATTGTTACCGAACTTCCGGCAACTCCAGGACTCAAATATGCCCCGCCGGCAATAATGGCGATGATGGCAATAGAAACCAATAATTCGATGAAAGTAAATCCCCTCAAATTTTTGATAAAACTTTTTTTCATAAAATTACCCAAACAATTATCTCGGCAAGCATTCCTTAGTAGTATAACACGGCTTTCCGTCGAATAACCGATATTCAGGATTGCCCGAAGGTGTATTTTGGGTTAGTGTAGCGTCACGCTCAAGTTCCAAAGAAGTAGCAAGGGTGTAGTTAACACACGGCGTAGTCGATTCATCAAAAGGAATCGCATCCCAGCAGGTATATCGATACCCCCAGGGGTTAGCCTTGGGATCGGTAATAGTAGAAGAACAAGGATCACTAAGTTGCTTTTCAACAAAAGGGTCGTTGGGACAATCACGATTTAGATAGTCGTAGTCTGTGATGTAAGTTAAATTATTAAGTAAAGTCATATAAACATTCTTTGATTCGGGATAATTAAACAAGTAACCACCAGCTTCATCAAAAGCGTCTACTGGATAATTCCCGTTATCTGCATAGTATGATTCCAAAACACTTGCAATCTTATTTATATCACTAATCCTTTCGGCATCGCGCGCTTTTTGTCTCATATAAGTTAAACTTACATAAATCACCGTTGCCAAAATCCCGATAATAAAAATTACGATTAAAAGTTCGATGATTGTAAAACCTTTGGATTTTAGATTTTTCATAAATTCCTCACTACAAATTTACTAAAATTTACAATCCGGTACTGTTGCAATTAATGTATCGTCGTTTACCCCGACTTTGCATCTATCGCCAGTAGTTCCGCCATCCCAATACATCTGGATCGCGAAACCTGAACCCGCACTATTTGATATATAATTATAGTTTTTTGTCCCAGTATATCGTGGGTCATCTGGAACAGGATTTAAAAATTGTTGCAATGGACCCCCAAGAACCGATGAAGCCACTCCCAGACTGGTAACTATAGGGTACTTCCCAACCATGTCTTTATATAGTTCTAAACCGGCTCTAATTTCAGTAACATCAGCTTTTCTCCTCGCATCCCTCGCCCGGGCTCTGGCTGATGCCAAACTTACCAAAATCACCGTTGCTAAAATTCCAATAATGGCAATGATAATTAATAATTCTACCAGAGTGAATCCTTTTGGCTTTAGTGATTTAAATTTTTTTATCATCTTAACCTCCCACTGTGAGATACCTAAAGGATCTCACGTGGCCCCGTTGGATGCTTTTGGCTATCCAACTGGGGCATGATTAGATTTAATAAGCTCCTTTTAAATACCAATTTATTATTTGTTCTCCCCAAATTAAAGCTACGAGTAATCCAACAATAAGAAATGGGCCAAACGGAATCTTATCTTTAAATTTCTTTTTCTTGGCTGAAATCAAGATTAAACTGATAATTGAGCCGACAACAAAAGCGAAAAAACCGGCAACGATTGCCAATTGCCAAGTCAAAAGTAAACCCACGAATGCTCCCAGCCAGATATCGCCGATTCCCATCCACTTTTCGCGCGAAACAAGAACAAGTAAGCCTAAAAATCCGCCGATGCAAAGAGCGCCATAAACATAGTTTAATCCCTCTCGCCAATCAAATATCCCTTTATGATAAATATTTAAAAGAACTAAGATTACTGCCAGCACTAAACCAATATACACTAAAAATACTGGGATTTCTGAATGTAAAAGGTCGTATGTAAAAACAACAACTAAGATAGCGGCAATGATTGCCCAAACCAATGTTTCCCAGGATAATCCATATTGAAAAAAGATTGATAAGAATATTAACGCAGTTGCTACCTCAACCAAAGGATATTGCCAGGAAATCGGTTTTTGACAATAACGGCATTTTGCTCTTAAAAAAATAAAACTTACGAGCGGGATCAGATCCCAAAATCTTAAAGTTTCTTTGCATTTTGGACAGTGCGAACGATGGGTAAAAATTTTTTTAATATCATCTATGCTTTGAAGTCGGTAAATAACGCTATTTAAAAAACTGCCCACAATCAAACCGAAAATCCCAACCAGTATATATTGGAAATAGATCAAATCCCCTCGCTTTCAATAAATTCAAATGCCAAAATCCAAATTACAAATGAATATTAAATGACTCTCGATTGCGGGGCAATCAGCAATCAATGTCAAATTTTTAATTTAAGACTCTGAACTTCATTTGACATTTGAGCCTTGAACTTTGAGCTTAATATAATTTCTCTACTTGGCAATCCCGCACCCTTTCGTAAATGGTGCGGGACGAGCTAAATAGAGATTAACTACAACCAACCTGACTACATGTCAGGGTAACAGCTGCGCCACAATCTGTCGCACATGTTGCAGAAACCGTTGGATTGGTAACTGTGCCTCCATTTGCTCCCCAAGCCCACCCAGCAGGTAGGGTTGGCCAGTTCATGCTAGCCTCTGCTGGACAAATCGGGTTAACGCCTGGCGCGTTCAAAGCCGAGCCAGCACCATTATTCGCATCTCCACATAGAGCCAATGCAGGTGTCATAGATGACATTGTTGACTGTCCAGCTGCAAGTCTGGCTTTTTGTCTAGCATTACTCAATGCAACCAAGATAATGATCGCCAAGATCGCGATGATGGCAATCACAACCAAAAGCTCGATAAGCGTAAAGCCTTTAGGTTTCTTTAACATTCATCCTCCTTTTATACTTTAGAGTGGGAAACTACGTTTCCCCTCTAATGCTCCTCTTCCTTTTCAGAAAAAGGAGAATTTTTAAATAACTTTTTCGAGTTTAGCTAAAAGCTTTATAGCTAAACTCATTCAATATATGTGAATAAAATTATTTTCTTAACTTTTTCTATTTGATCTTTGAGATTTAATTTTTGATCTATTTATTACATCTGCAACTGGGCTATCTGATAAATTGGCACAATCACGGCAAAAACCATTATCCCCACTCCTAAGCCAATTATAATAATTAATATCGGTTCAATCAAGGAGGCAAGGGCTTTTACCTGCCGATCAATTTCCTCTTGATAATATTTAGCTACTGATTCTAAAATTGTTTCTAATTTACCGGTTTTTTCTCCAACGGCAATCATCTGCGAAACCATTGGCGGAAAAAGCTTTCCTCTCCTCATCAAAGGCGTAGAAAACGCCACCCCCCTTTCAACATCTTTATAAACCGCCTCTAATTCCTTTTCATAAACAACGTTGCCGATCACTTTACTTGATATCTTTATTGTATCAAGAATCGGCACTCCGGCAAAGGTTAAAAGAGAAAAGGTTCTTGAAAATCTTTCCATATAAATATTTTTAATCACCTCTTTTAAAAGCGGCAGTTTCATTTTTAATTTATCGTAATTCCATCTACCAGATTTAGTCCGAATATAGAAATAAACCCCAACAGAGATCAAGACAACTCCAATAAGTAGCGCCCACCACCAGTTTACAAGAAGCCATGAGACCCACAGAACTGCTCTGGTTGTCCAAGGAAGCTGAACGCCAGCATCTTCAAAGATTTGTTTTAACTGAGGGATAACTTTAATCATCATGAGGACTGCAACACCTATTAAAGCCACTGTCACAAAAATCGGATAATACATTGCTCCGCGGATCTTGGCATTTAGGGACGCTTGCTTTTCAATGTCAGTTGCAATTTCATCCATCACTTTGGGAAGTTTCCCAGTTGATTCACCAGATTTTACTAAATTAATATAAACCCCGGAAAAAAGTTTGGGATGTTTAGTTAGAGCAGTAGAAAATGCTTGGCCATCTTCTAAATCTTTGATTATGCTGTTGATAATTTCTTTAAATTTCTCATTCATTGTCTGAAGAACAATCACGCTCATTGCTTGCAGAAGCGGAAAACCAGCAGAAAGCATTGTTGCTGTCTGACGAGCAAAAACAGCTCGATCGCGAACCGTAATTCGTTCAAACAACCTTACCCTAAATACACCTTTCTTTTTAGGAGAAATAGTGATGACAGCAAACTTATTCTTCCATAAAATATTTTCCACCTGTTTTGCCGTCTCGGCTCTCATTTCTCCTTGAATAATTTTTCCTTGAGGATTTTTAGCCTCATATTCGAATATGGTCGGCATTCTGCCTCCTTAGATTGATTAGCTTTCCACAAATTTCTTCACTAATTATCACTAATAAATATAATTCGTGATTTATCTGTGTAAAGATTAGTGGAAAGCTGAACCATTAATATACGCTCATCTTAAACGCCTTTGGATCCTGTGCCCAGGTAAGAGCATCGTCAACTTTAATCTCACCCTTGGAAACCAAATCTGCCAAAACCTTATCTAGGTTAATCATTCCTTCTGAAAGTGATGTCGCAATAATATTAGGCAATTGGTGAGTTTTCCCTTCTCGGATAACATTTCGGACAGCCGAATTCGCCAGCATAATTTCAATTGCCGGAAGCCTTCCGCCGCCTATCTTTGGTATTAATCGCTGCGAAACAACCCCCAGTAAAACATTGGCCAGCTGCTGGCGTACCTGTTGCTGTTGGTGGGGCGGAAAAACATCAATAATGCGATCGGCAGTTTGAGCCGCGGTATTAGTATGCAAGGTAGTAAAAACCAAGTGGCCCGTTTCTGCAATTGTCAAAGCCGCTTCAATTGATTCAAGGTCGCGCATCTCACCCACCAAAACCACATTGGGATCTTCGCGTAGCGCCGAACGAAGTGCCCGAGCAAACGAATGGGTATCATTATAAACTTCTCGCTGCTCAACAATGCTTTTATTATGGGCAAAAACATATTCAATTGGATCTTCAATAGTAACAATGTGTTCGGCCCGAGTTTTATTAATATGATCGATAATAGCAGCTAAAGTGGTTGATTTCCCATGACCGGTTGGCCCAGTCACAATTACAAAGCCTTGAGATGCCAGGGCAAATTTTTCCAAGATTGGCGGCAAATTAAGTTCAGTGATCGGTTTTATTTGATTAGGAATTAAACGTAAGGCTGCAGCCATCTGGCCTTTTTGATAAAAAGCATTGACCCTGAATCTGACTTTATTAGCATAGCCAAATGAAAAATCTAATTCTTTTTTTACCTTAAAGCGTTTCTCTTGAGCATCGGTCATAATATCTGTGACTAACTCACTGGCCATTTTATCATTCAAAACTTCTTCATCATCAACAGGGATTAATTTTCCATCAATCCTTAGGGTTGGTTTTACTCCGGTTGTTAAATGAAGATCGGATGCTTTGCGCCTCACTGCCAACTCTAATAAACTTTTCAATTTATCAGAGATGCTTTTATCGGCAAATTCCGATGGAGATTCTGGTGTTTCTATCGGCGCCTCAATGGGAATTGGAATATCAACCGAACTTTCCTCCCCACCCTCTGGTTTTGTTTGTTGATTAGCGCTTGGGGGAACCTGGGCCCCCTTATTGGTATTTGTTTCTGCCATTTTATCTCCCCTTCTTGCCCCGCGAAAATCGCGGCACGAGCCGTGTATGAATAATGCTATAAAGGCGAGTGCCAAGATTTGTGAGGTCTTTTTTAAAATTTATTAATAATTTTTGATTTTTGATCTTTTATTTAATATTTATTCTGCAACTACTGTCACTCTCATCACTTCGTCAATAGTTGTAATTCCTTCTAGGGCTTTTAAAATCCCGTCTTGCTTCATGGTAATCATTCCTTCTTCTACTGCCACTTTTGTAATCTCTTCGCCAGAAGCATGTTTTAAGGCAATTCGATCTAATTTGGGCGTCATTTCTAATACTTCAAAAACTCCGATTCTCCCAGAATATCCTCCGGTACATTGATTACATCCCCTACCCCGATAAAATTCTAAAGGTTTCTTGATTTTAATTTTGGCAGATTCTGGAATCTTAGCAATTTCCGCCTCTACCTCTTTTAATACTGGGGGCGGCAAAGCAATTTTTTCTTTACATCTTGAACAAATTTTTCTTGCCAATCTCTGAGCAATCACCAAATTTGTTGACGAAGTAATCAAGAACGGCTCGATGCCCATATCAATTAACCGAGGCACTGCTCCTCCGGCATCATTGGTATGAAGAGTTGATAAAACCAAGTGCCCGGTTAAGGCTGCATGAACTGCCATCCCGGCTGTTTCTTTGTCGCGAATTTCTCCGATCATAATCACATTTGGATCTTGGCGCAAAATTGACCGCAAACCCTCGGCAAAAGAAAAGCCAATCTCGGGCCGGGCCTGGCAGTGATTTACCCCTTCAATTTCATATTCAACCGGATCTTCTAAGGTTACGATGTTTGTCTCCGAGCTATTAATAAATTGGATCGAAGCGTATAAAGTTGTGGTTTTACCTGAGCCAGTAGGCCCAGTTGCCAGAATCATCCCGTAAGGTTTTTTAATATTCCTTACCACTCTTTTATATGGCTCGCCGGTTAAACCTAGTTCCTCAAGAGAAATTATGCCTTTGCTTTTATCTAAAAGTCGCATCACAACTTTTTCGCCCTTAACTGTTGGCAAAGTTGAAACTCGAATATCAACTAATTTATCTTTAAAAACAACATCAAATCGTCCGTCTTGAGGAATTCGTTGTTCATCAATTCTCATATGGGCAGAAATCTTAACGCGGGAAACAATTGCTGGATGAAGACTCTTGGGAATAATAGCAATATCGCGTAAAATTCCATCAATTCGATAACGAAGCCTGACCTTATCATAGGTCGGTTCAATATGAATGTCGGAAGCTTTTTTCTTGAGGGCGAAATTAATCATCGCTGCCACAATCTTGGGCACCAACCCTTGATTAATAATCTGCTTTAACTGATCAACTGAAACTACATCGCTTTTTAACAAAGTCCCCAAATCCAGTTCACCAATCGCCTCTTTAACATCCTCTTTGCCCATGGCTGAAACTGGTTTTTCTTCTTCCGGAACCATCTTCGGCTGAGGCTGTGGAGCTACTGGCTTTTGTTGAATGACATCTTGCTGAGAGAGTCTTGCTCTCTGGGATCTTTTTTGCGGCCCCTGGGAATAATTCGCCAAAGCCCTCTTAATATCTTCCTGGCTGGTAACAAAAAGGTCAACTTCAACATTATTGCGCGATCTTATGAAATCTATTATTTCTTTAACCTGTCTATTTTCTGGCTTTGAGGTTGCCACCTTTAAAACATTGCCCCCGATGGCATCAAAAACTACCATATTGTATTCGACAGCAATATTTTGAGGAAATTTTGTAATCACCTGATATGGGATGTCAACATTTTTCAGCGAAATATACGGAAGCTTATATAAAAATCCTAACGATTTTGCCAGGGCTTCTTCGGAAACTATTTTATCGCTGCGCAAGATATCTTCGTAAGTTTTGTGCTGTTCGGTCGCTTTTTCGTAAACTTTTTTATATTCAATTGGATTAATCGCCCTTTGGGCCAAAAGGACATCTAAAATATTCCTTAGAACTTTTTTCTGGGGAGCTGGTTTTGCTATACCCTCCTGAACAACAACCTTTCTTTTTTCCCCCTGGTGATAATATTTAAACGCTTCTTCGACATCTTTTTTGCTAGCAAGATATAATTTAACATCAACTTTTTCTTTTTCTTTATATTTAGAAATTACGCCGGTTTTGCTTTTTCTTAGCCGATAAGGTTTGGCTACTGCCACCTTTAAAATATTGTCGTGATATTCAAAAGGAATAACATATTCTTTTTTCGCCATCTCTTCCGGAATCCGGGAAATAACTTTATAAGGAATGTGATAATCGCCCAAATTAACAAATGGCAAATTATATAAAATTGAATAAGCCTTGATTATAGTTCTTTCGGGTAAAATCTCGGATTCGTCCAAAATCTCGCCCACGCTTTTATCGTGAAGCTTAGCTTTTTGACGAATTTTCTCTGCCTGATCTTTTATTAAAAGTTTTTTCTCAACCAAAACATCGAGGATGTTCTTTTCTTTTTGATTGTCCCCGTCTTTAAGATCGGCTTTTTTAACTAAATCTGCCCCTGCCTTTATTGTCCCCTCCTTTTACTTCAGAGGGACACCTGCGGTTTCCCTCTGATGCTCCTTTCCCTTAATAAATTTAAGAAGCATGAAATTCAAAAAATCAATAGTCCAAATAATACCAAAAACCAAACAGATTGGTTGTTTTGATATCTGTTACTCTATCTCAAATGGAGAAAACCCATTTCATATTCTATATTACTAAATCTTAATTTTTTTGTAAAGACTATTTCACGAGTTCGGTGAAATTCGATAAACTTATTCCTCCCTCAACCGTTTTTCTTGGTATTGCATAGATGCTATTTTCTTGCGAAGAATTTATTCCATCCATTGTAAATCCCGCCCAATACCCTAAAGATTTTAAATAGCTCATTAAGGTGCTATTATGAGCTCCGTACGGATAAGCAAAATATTTAATCTTGATTCCCAACTCGCCCTCAAGATCGGCTTTGGAGATTTTCGCCTCCTCTTTAGCGCGAGCCGAAGCAACCTTAGTAAGGTTTGGATTACTAACCGATTGAGATCCAATTGTGTAGCCTTTTTGAGAAATCTTTTTTAATTGGCTCCAGCTGACAAATCCTTGCTCACCGGGCCTATTTGTAATAATAAAGACGCCTGCCGTAAATCCATATTTAGCAAGTATCGGGTGTGCGTTTTTGTAAAAATCAGAATAGCCGTCATTGAAAGTCAAGGCAACTGACTTTTTCCCCGGAAAAGAACCCCCGTTAATAAACTTATAAACTTCATCAAGAGATAACACCTTATAGCCATTATTTTTTAAGTACGCCATCTGGCCATCAAAAGCAGTTGCGCTGGTGTGAAGCGATTTCATAACTTTGTCATTGCCCGAATAACTTGAAATATAATGATAGGTTAAAACTGGCACAGTTTCCGAGCTTACAGATTTTTCTGATTGAACTGCTCCACCCCTAGATACTTCTGAGTCTGCCGATTCTTCCACCCCACTTTCCACCTGAGAAGTTGGTGCGGAAGTATTTTTATTTTCTTTTTTGGGACCACTGGCTGCCTGAGAAATTACAAAAACTGCTGCCGCCACCAATCCCCAGCCGATCAATTTTGAACCCAAGAGTGCCTTCAAAAAACCTCCCACTGTCCCGTGAGATAATCTGCAATATCTCATGGGACGTGGTCCCGTGAGATCTAAAAGTATCTCACCGGGACTTTATTTATCTCTATTCTATTTTATCTAAAAAATTTAGCTCAATCAATACTTTAACCCAACAATAAATACAATCCCAATATCACAAGTAAAATTGCTCCTACAATACGCATATAACGAGAGTATTTGCCCTTAATTCCGATGATTGAAAGGGTTTTTGCGGCAATCAAAAAGATAATTAAATCATCAATCATGTAAAATAATACATACAAAAACATATAAAAAAAGTATTGGCTCGATGGTAAATTTTGCAAAGTAAGAGTTCTTGTGAAAATTGCCGGAAGTCCCATGCTGCACAAAAGCTCAAATAAATTTACTGAGAAGGCTAAAAATATAATAACAAGAAGTGCCAAAGGCCAGGAATATTTATTTACCGTTGTCCTCATCCACTCTAAAAATTTTGATTTAGTTTTTGAAGGCGTAACTTTACATTCTGGATCTGGATTTATGATAAAATCTCTAAAATAATAAACCGCTACTACCAATGCCCCCACTCCAATAATAATTTTAGTTATTTCAATAAATCCTATCCATTGAAAAACTTTTAACCAAGCCGCCATAAATAAAAAGTAAACCAGGGCAGAAATAAAAATAAATACTCCGCCAAAAACCAAAATCCTTTTTTTAGATCGTGTGGCAACTAAGACCGCAAGGAGTGCCACAAGTGCCCACATAGCACAAGGATTAAATCCGTCAACAACCCCCAAGGTTATTGCAAGAGTCGGAAGAGAAAAACTAGTTAAATTGACCTTCCCAAGTAGTGGCAAGCTAATGATCTGTTCTTCCTCTACACAAGCCTCTTTATACTCTTTAACAATATCAGTACATTGTTTTTCAGTTAAATGCTTTTTGATTTTATTTTCAATCTCAACCCCGGTTGTTTCCTCATTGATAAATCCGGAGACGACCCCTTTGCCGATAAATAATATCGGAAGGCTGGTTGTTTCGACTTGATATTCCTCGATTAAATTATTTAAAAGTTCTCGATTTTCTTTTTTCGATATTTCATATTCTTTAATTTCGATTGGATATTTATCTTTGATTGAACCTAAAAATTCTTGTTCTGCAGCACAATGAGGGCAACTTTTACTATAAAACAAATTCAAATATATTTTTTGTTCCGCGGCACGAGAAATATCAAAAGAAATTAAGATAAAAAATAAACCTAGTAGCAATAATGCAACTTTTTTCATAAATCTAAATTTCCATATGCAAATTTACAATTCTTACAAAGAATTAACTTGATATAATTAATTGTTACGAAATCTTCCTCTGCCCAAACCGCGACCCCGACCAAAACCGCGACCCATACCTCTACCAAAGCCCCTTCCCATTCCATGTCCAAGGCCCCAGCCACGAGCCCGATCAGCAGTAAAACC
>Ga0180438_10005374_pt1 | contig 17858 bp, 20 predicted proteins | sample SS_ome_12_FD_132455 | JGI IMG/M metagenome (GOLD analysis project Ga0180438, IMG submission 132455) | Hypersaline lake sediment archaeal communities from the Salton Sea, California, USA - SS_3_D_2 metaG | ecosystem: Environmental > Aquatic > Non-marine Saline and Alkaline > Hypersaline >...
GGTGACCATCTCTGCCTGGGCAGTTGTATTCTGTATTATGACCTGGAGGTTCAGACGAAGCAAGAAGAGGCTTGAAAGTGAATAGAAGCGCCCTGATTGACAGGCAGCCCCGCTCCTTGTGATAGGCGAGAGCCGACCCTCCTGGGGCGGGGCTCGTTTTCCAGGGCACTCATTGTGATAAGAAGGATTCACTCATGGGCTTCTCAAGAGTGGGAGTTCACGCTTAAAGGATGAAAGCTACGAGGAGGAGGTTGTGGCTGATACTCTGGCTGTGGGCAAGTTGGATATGGAATTCCTGGCAGCCTTGTTAGAGCAGTACACTCGCATAGATGACGAACGGGTGGTAGTCGGTCCCAGGGTGGGCGAGGATGCCCTTGTCATTGACTTTGGGGACCATTTCCTGGTGGCCAAAACTGACCCCATCACCTTCGCTACTGATGAGATCGGCTGGTATGCCGTCAACGTGAACGCCAACGACATCGCCACCACTGGTGCGATCTGCCGCTGGTTCCTGGCCACCCTCCTGCTGCCGGAGGGGCAGACCACGAAGCAACTGGTGGAAGATATCTTTGCCCAACTGTCCCAGGCTTGCAGTTCCCTGGGCATTGCCCTGTGTGGAGGACACACCGAAATCACCTATGGCTTGGATCGGCCTATCGTCGTTGGCCATATGTTGGGTGAGGTGGAGCGGGATGCGCTGGTTACCACCGATGGAATGCGAGTGGGCGATGACCTGATCCTCACCAAAGGGATCGCCATCGAGGGCACGGCCATCATCGCCCGGGAGAAGGCGGACGTTCTGGGGAAAAAGTTCTCATCCGAGTTCATCGCTCGCTGCCAGGGCTTTCTCCATGACCCTGGCATCAGTGTGGTGGCTGACGCTCACTTGGCCACCGCCCAGGCTTGCATCCACGCCATGCACGATCCCACCGAGGGGGGAGTAGCCACCGGTTTGCGGGAGCTGGCCTTGGCCTCTGATCTGGGCTTGGTCGTGGACGAGGCCCGACTGAACATTCTGCCTGAGACCGCCCTCCTCTGCGCCGAGTTCTGCCTCGACCCGTTGGGCCTCATCGCCTCCGGCTCCCTGCTCATGGCCCTGGCTCCGGAGGATTCGGCAGGCGTTGGTGAGGCCCTGCGGAAAGCGGGGATCGCTGCCTCGGTCATCGGCAAAGTGGTGGACCGGACCGAGGGGCTGCAATTGATCCGGCAAGACAAGCCCGAGCCACTGCCCGTCTTTGAGCGCGATGAGATTGCTCGCCTGTTTGAGGGCTGATTAGCGCCGCCGGTCTAGCAGCACTCTCTGGAAAGGGTATATTGCCAAAGGAGCACTACATCTGGTGCTTCTTTTTTGTTGGGAGGCTCAGAAAGAGAATTGGATGGTATATATTACCATCCAATTGGCCCTTGACAGCCTCCAATAATCCCTTTATAATGATATTGGAATAGTCCAATTATGAGGTGTCCATAATGCTGCATCTGGACCGGGATAGCCGTACTCCTCTTTACCTTCAGATTCGAAACCAGTTACGTGAGATGATCCTGGATGGCACCCTGAGCGAGGGTAGTCGGCTGCTGCCGGAACGAAAGATGGCCATTGCCCTGGGGGTGAACCGTAGCACGGTGGTCAACGCCTACCGTGAACTAGCCGCCGATGGCCTAGTGGAGGCCCACGTGGGGCGAGGCACTACCGTCTGTCGCCCATCGATAGGCGGAGCGCCTGGTAGGATTGCTCTACAGACTCGTCCTCTGATCTGGAACGAGTACTTTGTGCCCCGATCTGAAGAAGGCCGAGACCCATTGCTGCGCGACCTGATGGCCTTGTTGAATCGCACTGATACTATCTCGTTTGCCGCGGGCACCCCAGCCCCCGAGCTCTATCCTCTGGACGACTTCCGGGAGGCCATGGCCCATGTCCTGGATACTGTGGGACAGACCCTCCTCCAGCCTTGTCCTGTCGAGGGCTATTATCCCCTGCGCCAGATCATCGCCCGGCGCATGGTGAAGCGAGGGGCCACCGTCAGAGCGGAAAACGTCCTGATCGTCACCGGCTCCCAACAGGGCTTGGACCTGATCGCTCGGGCTTTTCTACGGGCAGGTGACGAAGTGGTAATGGAAGCGCCCAGTTATCTGGGAGCCCTGCAGATTTTCGGCGCGGCGGGAGCTAGGCTCCTGGGCGTGCCGCTGGACGAAGAAGGGATGCGGCTGGATGTCCTGGAGAACATCCTCATCCGCTATCGGCCCAAGCTGATCTATACGCTACCTACTTTTCAGAATCCCTCGGGAGGCACTATGACTCCCAGGCGACGCCTGCGGCTGCTGGAATTGGCCCGCCGCCATCAGGTGCCTATCGTTGAAGATGACCCCTACGGCGAACTCTATTACACCGACCAGCCTCCTTCCCCGTTATTGGCTCTGGATCAGGATGGGTACGTCATTTACCTGAGTACCTTTTCCAAGATTCTCTTCCCCGGATTGCGGCTGGGCTGGGTGGCAGCTCCTCGCCCGGTGATCGAACGGCTGAGCCAAATCAAGCAACTGGCTGATCTCCATTGCAGTACTTTGGTCCAGGGAGCAGTCCATGAATTCTGCCAGAGGGGGGCGTTGGACAAGCACCTGGACCATGTACGGGACCTCTATCGCCAGCGACGAGATGCCATGCTGGTCTCGCTGACTGAATACGGTCCGGCTGGCCTGGAATGGTATGAGCCCCAGGGTGGTTTTAACCTGTGGTGTCGGCTCCCGCCTGGATCGAAGGCTCGCCAGTTGATGGCCGAGGCTGCTCGCCAGAGCGTGGCCTTGGTGCCGGGTGAGGTCTTTTATCCCGACGGCGGTGGACAGGAGGAGGTGCGGTTGAACTTTAGTTGTCCTCCTGTTGCTCTGATTGAAGAGGGGGTTCAGCGGTTGGGCGCAGCCCTAACGACCCTGATGCGCCGCCGGAAAAGAGAGGAACTGGGCTGGGAAATGGAGGTAGAGACCCAACCGATAGTGTAGTGGGAATAAAATGTGAAGAATGGAGGTATTAGTTAAAATGGACGAGAGCAAACAACCCAATGCCCAGACGATGGCGGTGGTCGCTGTCATGATCGCCGTGGTGGCTGTGCTGACCTTTGCCGTTCAGGTTCCGATCCCTGCTACGGGCGGTTACATCCACTTTGGCGATGTGGGGGTGTTCTTCACCGCCTTCGCCTTCGGCCCGATCATCGGTTTGTTCGGTGGTGGCGTGGGCTGCGCCATCGCCGACATCCTCAGCGGCTACGCCAGTTGGGCTCCGCTGACCCTGGTGGCCCACGGCCTTCAGGGCCTGGTGGCTGGCTACTTCGGCAAGGGGAAGGGCCTGGTGGGGATGATCATCGCCTGGGCCGTGGGGGCCATTGTCCTGATCGCCAGCTATTTCCTGGGCGAGTGGTTCATCTATGGGTTGGGCTACGGTGGTGCCCTGGCTGAGATAGGGCCCAACTTTGTCCAGGAGGTGGTCGGTGGCCTGGTAGGTATTCCTTTGGTGCTGGCTATCCGGCGAGCCTATCCGCCTATCGAGCGGATTAGCCTGGGCCGGGTTTGGGAAGAGGGTTGAGTTGACCCTGGAGATCAGCATCCGTGACCTCCATTTCTCCTACCCTGTCCTGAGCGGAGTCGAAGGGCCTCCTCTGGCTTCTGATGGTGAGCCCATCCCTGTCCTCAAAGGGATTGACCTGGAGGTGGAGCGGGGTGAGTTCGTTTCCATCATGGGGCCTACCGGGGTTGGCAAGACGACGCTGTGCCTAGCCCTGAATGGCATCGTGCCCCAGTCCACGGGGGGGACCATCCGGGGTGAGGTGGTGGTGGCTGGCCTCAACACCAGGCAGCATCCGGTGCCTAAGTTGGCTTCCCAGGTGGGGATCGTCTTTCAGGACCCTGAGAGCCAGTTTTTCAACATGGCCGTCGAGGACGAGGTGGCTTTCGGCCCCGAGAGTTTGGGGCTCGATCCGCGTGAGATCCGAGAGCGAGTTGATTGGGCGCTGAAGGCGGTGGGGATGAATCCGCATCGACACCGGTCGCCCTTCCAACTATCGGGAGGGGAAAAGCAGCGGGTGGCTATCGCCTCAATCCTGGCTATGACCCCGCGTATCCTCGTCCTCGATGAACCCACCTCGGGACTGGACCCCATAGGGAAGGCTGAGGTCTTCCGTGTGGTCAGGGAGTTGAAGAAGCGGGAGCAGATGACCATCGTTATGGTTGAGCAGGAAAGCGAAAAGATCGCCGAGTTCTCCGACCGGGTGGTGATCCTCCGCGATGGGAAGATCGCTCTGTTGGATACCCCAGACAGGGTATTTGCGCAGGTCGAGCTGATGCACGAGATCGGGCTGGCTGTGCCCCAGGTCAGCGAACTGGCCTACCTGTTCAACACCAGGCACAACACGAGCTATACCTTCACATGTTTGGAGGATGCTTATCAGGCCCTTGTGTCGCGAATCACGGTCTACGAATCACGTATCACGGTTCACGAATCTGAGGTAGCTTATGGCCGGTGAACCATGCATTGTGGTGCAGGACCTCTGGTATAGTTATGGTGGCGAGGTGACTGCCTTGCAGGGCATTGACCTCGAGATCGAAGACGGCGATTACGTGGCTGTGATCGGCCAGAACGGGTCGGGCAAAACCACCCTGGTAAAACACTTCAACGGCCTGTTAAAGCCGACGCGGGGGCGGGTGCTGGTGAGGGGACTGAGCGACCGCGAGGGTTCGCCCCTACTGAGGGATACGGCAGACCTGACGGCGGGGCAACTGGCTCAGACGGTGGGTTACGTCTTTCAGAACCCCGACCATCAGATTTTTTGCGCTACCACCCGCCAGGAGCTCGCTTTCGGCCCGCGCAATCTGGACCTGCCCGAGGCGGAGGTGAAGAGGCGGGTTGAGGAGGCGCTGGCCCGTTTCGACCTGGAGGAGGTCGCTGACAAGCCCCCCGCTGTATTGGGCTACGGTTTGCGCCGCAAAATCGGGGTGGCGGCCGTCTACGCGATGCGGCCCCGTATCTTTATTCTGGATGAGCCCACCACTGGCCTGGACTGGCGGAGCACCATGGAGTTGATGGAGTTGATCGGGGAGATGCATTGCCATGGCCACACCATCATCTTGGTCACCCACGACATGAAACTGGTCGCCGAATTCTCGCAGAAGAGCTTGGTCCTCCGGGATGGACAGGTCCTGGTCTACGACGATACACGAAACGTTTTCGAGCACTCAGAGATCCTCAGGGACACACAGATCGAACCGCCCCAGATCACTGCATTGGCCAAACGGATGGTCCCCTACGGGATGCCTGGCGACGTCCTGAGCGTGGAGGAATTCTACACTGCATACTGTGGGTTGGGTGAGCGATGAGTTTTAGTTTTGACCTCTATGTGCAGCGACGATCTTGGCTACACGCCGTGGACCCACGGGTCAAGTTGGCCTTTGTGTTCCTGGGCACCGTCCTCATGCTGGCCTTCAAAAACCTGTTCATCATGCTCCTGTCCCTGGCGATCACCCATCTGATCATCTCTTCTGCAGGTGTGCCTGGCCACAAAGTCAGATGGGTGTGGAAGACAATGCTGCCCATCAACATCATGATCCCGCTTCTGTGGGTGATCTTTTACCCAGAGGGACCGACCGTCCTGTTCCAATTCTGGTTTTTGAAAGTCACTGCCCTCAGCTTCTTGCGGGGGATAGCCCTGGCTCTCCGTCTGGATGCCATCGCCTTTATCTGCTTCACCTGGCTGTTCACCACCGACCAGACTTCCCTGGTGCGCAGCCTGGTCAAGTTGGGCCTGCCCTTTGAGTGGGGGCTGGTGTTGGCCATCGGCCTCCGTTACATCCCGACCTTTTACGGGCTGTATACCGTGGTCTCGGAAGCCCAGCAGGCCCGGGCCCTCGATCTCACCAGGGGCAGCTTTTTCACCAGGGTCAGATCCTATCTGCCGATTCTGGTGGCCATGCTCATCAGTGCCCTGCGGACCAGCGAGCAGTTGGCCAGGGCTATGGAGTCGCGCGCCCTGGGCTTGCCAGGGGTACAGCGCACCTGCCTGCGCGACATCCGCTTTCGGCCCGCCGACTATGCCTACACGGCCCTTCTCATCGCCTTATTCTCCGCCCTCCTCACCCTCCGCTTCCAGTTTGGCCTCGGAACCCATCCGCTGTATCTCTTTTGATAGTGCAAAGCCAAACCGCTACTTGTGACCAATAAGGGGAGGACTAATCTCTCCGCATATGTCCTGAGACTTCACCCCTCAGGTAAAACCCAATAACCACGCCTAGTGCTGTCCCCATGTAGGGCAACAATCCCTTCAATAGCTCAACGCACACTTGTGCACTGGGCCAGTTCCAGGCAATCGCGAAGAGCAGGGTGAGACAGATGGTGGCAAATAGGGCTACCAGGCTTATCCCGAGAATTGCTGCTATCCAATCATTGAACTTATCTTTTCTATCCTCTTTCTTGTGTTTGACTGCCATTTTCAGCTTCTCCTTTGGATCAATGTCCAATCCGAAATTCTGGGATGTTTTAAGGCGCCCAGAGAAATAACCTATTGACACCCCTGTTGAACAAAAAAGGCCCGTCCCCCACCCGCAGGCGGGAAATCGGGCCTTACCATTTACTCCAACACATCCTCAAAGGACTTGGGAGCAGTTAGCCTAACCCTAGCAGAGTGTTCAACTAAAACCCAGTGTCACTACAAATATCTCGTTTCGATCCGGCTGGAGTCTGGCTCCCTTCGAATATCGACTCTGAACGGGAGGTTCTTTCGCCCAAGTTGCTGGGCAGCAAATCTCCGGGCCGCTGCCCATTGCCGCTGAGGCGAACCTCATAGAACGAAATTCCAACTTCTTCTTCGTTATGCTAGCAAAATCTGCTATGATCGTAAACAGCCTGTAGCATAGGCTAGTGCTATTATAAAACTACCGCAAGAGAATGTCAATGGGAAAACACTAATGGGAGAATGGTACTAGTACTATCTTCCACCTCTATTCACTACGTAGCTGGGATGAGTAGTGGCTATGCCGGAGTATGTGGAAGGATTGTCAGACCAGCTCATCTCCGAATTCGCAATGGATATTTGTTTACCGGGTGTAAGCACCCGCAGACGGTTTGATGTGGCAGATCTGAGAGAACCCGGAGCCGGTCATTTTCAGGCGGGGCTGTCACCCCGGCTAGCTCCACTACCGAAAAAGTCCTCTAGGACCAACCCAGAGGGCTTTTCTCATGCAATGCAATTTGTCTTGTCCAAAGAGGGATGCCCGATGCTGAAGCCATCGGCTAAGAGAAAGCCCTTCGAGCTGGATCCATAGCCCCGTAGGGGCTTTGCTCTTTCAGCGCGGGGCTTCAGCGTTTCCTTTGAACCCAATCCGCTAGAAGAAACAGTTGAATCGTTCCCGATAGCCCCCTTCAGCTAGGGCGACCATAACCCGCAGGCCATGGTCAATGCCGCGGATGGGTGTCTTGAGGATGCGGGCGGCCTTGCTGGTGTCGAGGCGCAATCGCTTGGGGGTAAAGGCCGCTTGAGGGGTACTGTCAAAGGAGGTGGAGCGGATATTTGCCTCTGGCAGCCCAAAGGTTTGCGCCAGCCTTTGGGCGAACTCGTAGCGGCTGAGGAGCTCAGGACCTGCCACGAGGATGGTCTCGTTCAGAGGGGCTTTCATCTCAATCAGCTCAAAGATGGCCGCCACCAGGTCATTGATGAGGATGAACTGGCGGTATTGATCGTGGTACATGTTCAACTCTCGGTTCTCTTGCAGCCCACGCAGAACCCATTCGGCCATGCTTTCGTTATAGCGGGAGCTCCAGCCATACATCACCGTGGTGCGGAGAATGGCGAAATCGTCGCTTCCAGTGCGAACCAGTTCTTCTGCCTCGACCTTGTTGCGACCGTAGACTGAAAGGGGATGGGTGAGGCTGTCTTCGTCGTATCGCTCGGCGCTCCCGTCGAAGACGAGGTCTGAAGAGAGCAAAATAAAGCGAGTTCCAATGCTGCTGGCTGCCTCGACTAGGTGGGCCGTGCCTTCCACGTTGACCTTGTAGGCCAGAGCGGGCTCCTCCTCGCAGGCCGCTGGCTTGGTCATCCCGCCAGTGTGGACGATGACCTCCGGTTGGATGGCTTCCACTCGCTTCAGTACGCTGTCTCGGTCGCTGATGTCAAGTTGCAGCGCCCTGGGGTGGGTGATTCGATTCCTCAGGTAGGTCGGATATAGGTCGAAAGCCGAGCTTGAGACCACGATGTTGGAACCCAGCATGCCGCTCCCACCGACTAACAGCACTCTCTTCATGGTGGTAGCCTTTCCAACAAGGTGCGACGCACTTGCCAAGTGCGTCGCACCTGCGTTATCGCCCCTGCCACCAGTCTTTGCGCGAGCGTGGGTCCATAGGGCTGCCAGTGTCCCGGATGGCGACCCCGATTTCGCTGCCACGGGCGCGGCCAAAGGCCTGGCCAGCCCGCAAGGCCGGAAGGCGGCTGCGCCCGGCCTCATTCCACGATTGGTAGAGGGCCAGCAGGTTAGGTTCCACGCAGACGTTTTCCACGTGGAGGGTATATCCCCATACCACGTGGTCGTCTGGGGTGTACTTGAGGGTGATGCGTTCGGTGCTGGCATACAGCACCAGCACTTCATAGCCGCCGCCGATGGTGTAGCCAGAACTGGGCACGTGGATGGTCTCCCCAGGAGTCACGGCCATCCCCACCAAGGTCACTTCTGGACTGGTGATCAGGGGGCCCCGATGGTTGTGCTCCCAGTCCCAACCGTAGAGCTGATAGACGGCGCTGAAGGTAGGAGTGCGGTTGTCGGCGAAGAGGCCGGGCAACTGGGGTGCGTTGGGATCACTCCCGCCGCTGTAGTCTACCAGCCCTTTGTAGGCATCGGTGAGTTCGTAGCCGAGCAGGGCTAGGTTCAGGTCGGGGTGCTCCTCAGCCGGAGGATTGGTCGGCGGTCCGTTCACCGGGAAATCGCCGTAGCTCTCACCGGGGATGGGCTGACAAACCTCGGCTGTGGCAACGAGGGGCAGGTAGACGTAGGTGGTGAGGACGTCCGAAGAACGGATGCCAGTGTCATCTTGGCTACTCGTCAACCGGATAGGTGCCCCTTCGACCCTTCGAGGAAGCTCGGGGCAGGCTTGGCCCAAGACAGGCCCATCAGCTCGCCAGAGTGCGGTGGAGTACCCCGAGGGTGTGGCCGCCATAGCGTGGGTAGGCGCAGGGGTGCTGGCTAAGCCGACCGCCAGCGCCAGGCCCCCCACGAGGAGTGGGGTGAGCCAGGCCAAGCTCGACTGCAGCACGCGTAGATAGGTTTTCACAGGTAGTGCGTATCCTCCGTGTTATTCATTTTTGCACTTTCCCGCGGAGTTCCTCGCTGTAGGGGGCTGGCATGTAGTCGGGAGGTGCCTCTACCTTCTGCCAGGTCCATCCGTCCGGGCCGATCTCTTTGCTGGCCCCTGTGGGCAATCCACCACAGTAGGTCCAGAAGGTGACATCATCCACGAAAAAGTTGGTGATCAGGGAACCATCGGTCGTCCCCTGGAAGAAGAGGCGGAGTGTCTGGCCAGCGTAGGAGCTGAAATCATCCCACTCCATCGTGCCCACCCACCAGAGAGTGTTATCCATTCTATTATCTGCCCAGAGAAAGTCCTCCAGGGTCCCGCCCGAGGCATTCTGTAATTCTACGTGGAAGTAGTCGTATGGGGTGTCAGGATCATCTTCTGACTCTACGTAGAGATAGATGACCAACCGGGCAGAGGAGATATTGGCTGGGATGTTGATTGTTTGGTAGAGTCGGTCATTGGCATTATCGTATCCCCCAAACCAGGCACTCCAGGAGCCGCTATGAGGGTAATAGCCCTGCGAGCTAGGCCCGATGATGTAGTACGGTCCGCTCGATTGCACCCAGACAGTCCTGCCGCTCTCGAATCCGCCGTTTTGCATGACCTGGGTATCATTGCACGTGCTGCCTTTCATAATGAGAGGCAAGAAGAGTTCCGTGATCTTGCTGCTGCTATCGCTAGCGACGGTCAGATTGTAGCCATATCCAGTGCAACCGCCCTGGTCAGCGGAATGGCTCACTGAGATGAAATAAGTGCCAATGACAGGAGCGGTCCAGTTGTTGATGCATGAGGCCGCCTGGCCCCCGCACTCGTCGTCCCTGAGCTTGGTCGTGCCATCGGTATCATACAGTGCCAGGACCGTATCGTTACTGGCCCCCAGATTCGAGGTGGTGATGGTGTAGGCGCTTCCCGCCGTCACCGAGAACTTGGCCCAGTCCACGTCGGCAGCAGCATGGAAGTTGTGGGTCTGCGATGCGCCATTCACAGTGATCCATTTCGCGCTCGTGGAGGCGTTATTAGGCTCATAGGCATCTGGGCAACCGCTACCACTGTAGACAATGTAGTTGGCAGAATATCCCACGTTGGAGGTCCCGTACTTGATGTTCATGTAGCCGCCTTCACCCCAACTTGATCCCCAGGAGTTTCTTAGACGCCACGTCCCTATCCCTGTCCCCTGATAATCATCATCCCAGCCAACCAGGACCACGGCGTGATTCACATAGCCGCTGCAAGATTCATTGGTTTGGAAAATGCCACTGCTATAGTTTTGAAAGGCGGAGCCCACACAGACAGCGGCCGCAACAGGGCCATAGTCGAGGATGGCCTGCTTGATGTCATTCACGGGGGGAACACCGGACTGGCTTCCCACATAGGTCCAGGAAGCGATCTTCTCGTGATGGGGATGCGGTGGGTTGCAGGGGGCGTTCGTGGCTGTGTAGGGGAAATCGACCTCGTAAACTGCTCCCGCGTCGGGCTCGCTCGACGGCTTCTTCCACCAATGGTAGTCGTGAGCCCACCACCCGCCGCTGCAGCTCCAGCCATCGGTATTGCACGAAAGCAGATACTGTTCTGAGAGATCCTTGGTAGCCGTATCTCGGATCAGGATGTTGGACTCCAACGGGCCGACCGTGCCAAAGGCCCAGCAACTCCCACAGTTGCCCTGATCCTTTACCGAGGTGCATCCATCATTGCCAGGATCGCACCAATCATAATATGCGGGGAGGCCTAGCATGAGTTGTTCAGCGGGAAGTACAGGGCTTTCAAGTGGGGGTTCGGCTGTGGGGGTGGGAGCGGGGCTCTTGGGTCGTGTAAACAGCCCCACGCCCTGCACCTGAAGGGAGAAGGTCCTGTCCGGTTTCACACCCTTCTCCCAGGGGCGGCGATAGACTAACCTGAGAGTGGTCTGGCCTGCTGCCACTGCCTCGAAGCGCAGTATCTGCTTACCTGGAGCGCCGAGTAGAGCTGGAGCACCAAGTGGACCTGATTCTGGCTCGAACTCTATCTTCCCCGTCTGGCGTAGGATCGTCTCCTTTGCCTCCTCTTTCTCCCACGTGTAGCCCGTGGATGGATTGCTTTCCAGACTGATAACCAAGACCTGGCCTTCTTTGAGCTCGATCTGGCGGCTATCATCTTTTGCACTCAGCCTGACTTCACCGTGATCGGGGTCGTCTAATGGAGGTGCAGCGACAGCATTTGTGAAAGGCAGTAGAGAGCTGAGTAACAAGATAGCACAGATTAGCCATGGTGCTAGGCGTTTGTTGAAGTGAATCCCAGTGAGTTTCATCTAGACATCTCCTTAGCCAAGAGAAAGGCGACTCCTTCGCCATCTGCTGGTGTGTAATCTGCTCGTATGATAACATAATACTATGGATGGAGCAATAGGACTTTAGTAATGGGACAGATGGGGTTTGCGAAACTGACTGAATACATTGCTTCCATCGCCAAGTGCTGGTATAATAAGGTCACCTGCACTGAGACAGTGATGCTTCGTCAGAGGTCCTGAGCTGGGTGGCCTCTGGGGGCTTGTCGTGAGCCCTCGGTGTGAGCTCGGTCGAACGCTCAGCCGAACGGCGTCGTCAGGCTTCTTGAGGGAGGAGGATGACATGGCTGTGTGGAGTGGTAGGGGTGCGTCAATTGAGATGTGGGCTGAGGAGATGGCCAATCTGTTCTTCCTCAGCGATGAGGTGGGCGGCCTGGATGGGACTACCTCCGACGATTGGATCGCTCTGGAGCCCGATGACTGGCTGCCCTTGATCGAGCAGTTGGACATCCTGGTAGAGCTCGATGACATCATCAAAGTCAGCGAGAAGCTCCTGAACCTGGTGGAGTGGGAGGTCCTACCGACTGCTCTGCTGGAGGCCCCTCTCGATTACCTGGAGGAGCTTCTGGAAGACTACCTTGAGCCAACAGGGGACCCGGAGGACCGGCTAGAGGGTTGGGGGCTGTGGGAAGGCCGTCGGAAGAAAGACCGACATCTCCTGAAAATCTCTTTGGCTATCTTGCGGCTTGGGCAAGAGTTGTCCGAGTCGGCCCGGGAGGCGGTCACGGCCTGGGCCAATCTGCAACGCCACATCCGGCTGATGCTGCTGGAAGAGCCTGCCTGTGAGACCTGTCCAGCAGCGCCTTTTTGCGATGAGTTGGCCGCGCCTGACCTGCCACCCGCTGTGCAGGGGTTCAGCCTGCTGGTTGGCCTAAGCTTGATGCGCTGGCCACAACGTGCCGCCGGACTTCCTCATGACCTGTCGGTGGAGATGGAACCGGCTCTTTACGCCGAGTTGATGGGGCGCTGGCAGGCTTTGCCTGACGATGAGGTATCGGGCCCGGAGGCCCTTTTCGCCCAGGGGCAATTGGCCCATTTTCTTTCCCGGGTGGGGACGGTGGAGGCCTTGGACCTGGATGTGGGACTGGATGAGCAGGACACGGCGACGCTCTACTCCCGTCTGAGCCGGGCCATGCTTCTGATTCATAATCGCTGTCGGCACTGCGAGGAGCGGGCCGACTTAGCCTGCCAGGTGGTGGCAGGCTGGGAAGAGGGGCCCTGTCCGCTGATGGATATAGCCGCCAACCTGGTTATGACGGGCGCCTTGGCTGGATGCCCGAAGGTAGAGCAAGGCGGTGGCCTGAGCTTGTCGAAGGGTGGAGGGAGCGATGGAGAATGACGTCTACAGAGAGCTGAAAAGCCTGACCCGCCAGCGGATGCGCCTTATCTGGGAGATGGCCCAGATGGGGAAGATCCTCGATGAGGACGCCGTGACGGTTAAATCGCTTCAGGAGCACCCGGAGTATTATGAGATCTGGGACCGGCTGGACGAGCTATCCGACGAGGAATTGATCCAGGATGAAGTGAATCCCATCCTACACGTGACCGTCCACCAGATTGTAGAGAACCAGTTGGCGGCGAAGGACCCGCCTGTGGTCCATGAAACTCTGGAGAGGCTGATGCGCTCTGGGCTATCTCGGCACGAGGCGATCCATGCCGTCGGATCGGTGCTGTGCGAGGCAATCTGGGAGATCCTCTGCCAGGAACGCCCCTTCGATGAGGAGCGGTACGAGCGAGGGCTCCGGCAATTGAACGCTCGGGAATGGGCGCCAGCCCGATCCCGCCGGCAAAGAGTGAAAAAAGAGAAGCGTAAGAGACGTCGGAAGAGCTGAACCGCTCGACTGAGCCCTTGGCCTGAGCCTTCGCCTTGGCTCAAGCCGAAGGCTCGCGACGAGGCCCTCGCGCTGAGGGAGCAAAGCCCTTACGGAGCTTCTCCTGCCGGAAGGGCTTTGCTCTTTCAGGCCGGTGACGCTTGGTCTGAGCAGGGTCGAAAAGTTAGCCTTGGTTCTCTATGGCAGTGTCGGATGCTGATAGGCCGCTTGGCTCCTGACAGTCGCCAGGGATTTCACTTTCCTCTATCAACGTCGCCTCCGGTGAAGTTTCCTCCTTGCGTGTTAGAAAATAGGTGATCAGCAGCGCCAGTCCGATGAAAAGCGGGATCAGACCGCCTAGCATCCAGGGGCCAAAGTTGAGGGGGTACCAACTCCCGTGCTCAGGCCCTGGCCGCTCCACGAAGCCGATAGGCCACAGGCCGATCATCAGGGCCAACCCTAACATTGTCAGTGCGATGCCCCAGCCCAGCAGCCCCCGGCCACTCCGGCCACGCGGTGCGCTCATGTACCGTGCGTACTGCTCCGGCAGCAGCCCCTTCTCCACCAACGCCATAGTCTCCCGGTGCTTAAACCACCGCATCAAAACGATGGTGCCAAAGGTCGCTACCAAGAGGACGATAGGTACTATGCACAAAGTGAGTTCCTCCATTTTCTTCCTCCTATTCTTGTTTACTCAGCGTTCAGTTGCTTCCACCTGCGACACTCTCCAACGTGATGTCTCCGCTGTCGGTATGGATCTGCAGCGACGGCCCACCACCGTTGACCTCGCCTACGATGTGCTTTTCCTCCAACTCGGTCACCGTCACGGCAAAGTCGGTCTTTATGGAGCCAAAGTCAGTCTCCGCATTCAGGTCGAAGGCAGCGTCGGCAGGGAGAACCAGGTGCACTTTCCCGAGGCCGCTCTCCAGCCGGTGGACTCCCTCGGCATGTAGGCTTCCGGAGAAGTATATTTTTCCACTGTCGGTCTTGAGCGTCAGTGTTGCCTCCGCAGCGTTCCTCACCTCGATATTCCCGAAGTTGGTTTGCAGGTCGAGCGGGCCGCTGCACCCGTCCAGCGTCAGGCTCCCGGAGTCAGATTGGATCTGGTAGGAGGTGGCATGGACGCCGTTCGCTGTCACGCTTCCGAAGTTGGTCCCCAAGTCAAGAGCCCCATCCAACGTGGCATCATCCACCTGGATCTCGCCGCTGTCTGAGTGAGCCGTGAGGCGCTGTGCTGCTATGTCCTGCGCAGCCACGCTGCCAAAGTTTGTCCTCAGGTCGAGCGCACCATCCAACGTGACCTCCTCTACCTGGATATCACCACTGTCGGAACGGGCTGTGAGGCTATCGGCAGTTATGTCCCGTAGAACCAGTTCGCCGAAGTGGGTCTCGGCTTTCAGGTTGCCACCGTCGCTCAGGCCGATTAAGGTGATGTCACCGCTGTCAGATTGGGCGCTCACCGGGCCGCTCACTTCTTCAACCTTGATACTGCCAAAAGAGGTCTCGAGTTTCGCCGTGCCGTTGACATCGCTCACGGTCAGGTCACCGCTAGAGGTCACCAATTGCAGCGAGGTCTTGGAGGGCACGCGGGCCTCGAAATCCACCCGTGGGCTTCTGGTGGAGGCGAAAAAGACGTAGTGCCATTCCGGCCGCACGACCTGCACGTTGATCCGGTTTCCCTCCTGGGTCATTTGTACGTCCACCTGCTGGCGAGCTTCCTCCTTGTCCTCGCCCCACAGGCTCAACTTGGCGATCACCTGCACTTCGTCCCCAGCGGTGCCCGTCACCGTCACGTTGCCAAAGTCGGCCTCCAGATCCAGGACCGCTGGGCCGTCCACGACGAAGGTCTTCTCCAACGTCTCCTCGACGTGGGTGTCAGCTCTGTAGAAAAAGCGGACCCGCTCGAAGGCGGTTCGCCCGACCCACAGGGTCAAGAGGATGCCCCCGCAGACTAACAGTTCCAGGAACACTAGGATTCCCACGATCCACCATTTTCGTTTCATTGGTCCTCCTTTTCTATTCCGCATGGCAGATTCTTCGCTTTCTATCCCTTTTGACCGCCGTTGGGGCGAAATGTTTCACGGGACGGTCTCGTATGGTATAATTGAAACATTGGGGCATCCAGCGCGGTCTAATCAGTAGGGGTGAGAAGGTGAAGGAAGGCGACGCAGAACTGGTAACACGGGCGCGTCGGGGCGACGAGGCTGCCTTCGAGCAACTGGTGCTCAGACACCAGCGGTACGTTTTCAATCTGGCCTATCGGGTGCTGGGCGACTATGCTAAGGCAGAGGATGTGACTCAGGAGGCTTTCGTGCGCGTCTGGCGGGGGCTATCCGGCTTTCGAGGCCAGGCCCGGTTCACCACTTGGCTTTACCGCATCGTCCATAACCTGTGTCTGAACCGGCTGCCACGGCTGCGGCGGGAACTGCTCCAAATCGAGCCACTGGAGGAGGTATTGCCTACCCCCGATCCCTCTCCGGCCGACCTCTTTGACGTACGGGAGCGGCTGGCATTCCTGCACGCCCAGTTGGATCAGATGCCGGAGAAATACCGGCTGGTGCTGACGCTGCGCTACCTCCAACACCTCTCCTACGCCGAAGTCGCTGCCGCGCTGGACGTGCCGATGGGGACAGTGAAAACTCACATCCACCGTGCCCGCCAGTTGTTACAGGAGCGGCTGCGTCAGTGGGAAGAGCACGGTACAGGTGACCAAAACGGCGTGGATATCCTTTCAGGGTATGCCGTAGCCTGTCCCCAACAAGTGGAGGGGAAATAGCCTTGCTTGGATGCCTATGTGGGAGATGGACCTATGCGTTGCTTTGACATGCAGATGGATTTAGAAGCATACGTGGATGGGGAACTGAGCCCGGAGCGGACTGCGTTGCTGGAGCAGCATCTTGCTGGCTGCGAGGGTTGTCAGGTGGAGTTGGCCCGTCTACAGGAGGTGGTGGTGGCGCTGGAGAGCTGGCCTATTGTGACCGAGCCGGCCCAACTCACGGCCCGCGTGATGGCTCAGGTGAGGCAGCACTCTGTAGTGAGCCCTTCAGCTACGCTCAGCACAGGCGCTGGCGAACCGCAGAGGATGCCCAGTTTCCGTATCCGCTGGAGCGACTTTGCCATCAGCGTAGCGGGAGCCGGTCTGGTCTTCGTTGCTGCGCTACTCTGGCGCTACCTGACTCCGACTGGTCTGACTTACCTCCACCGCATACAGATGTACCTGCGGCTGGAGATGCTACGGCTGGAACTGCTGACGACACAGTGCCTAGCCAGGACCAGCACCGTAACATGGGGGTTGATGCTTGTGGGCGTCGCCCTCATGACGGCTCTGACCCTTGCCGTATGGGACCTCGCCATGTGGAGGTGGGAGGCCCTTTCTGTGTAAGCAGGGGCGCGGTCACCGCGCCCCTGCTCTGCTATCCTCCGACATGGGGCCGGGTCACCCCCCCGGCCACCTCGCCATGATCCACTCTCTAGCTACCTTTTTCCCCTCGGTCAACTGACGACAATTGGGGCACAGTGTGACCCACGATAGCTCCGCCGCGTCATTCTGGAACTCCCGAGGAATGGTTGTCAGGAGCTTATCTACAATCCGCCCGGTGGTAAAGGGGACGTTACACTGCTGGCAACGAAGCAGGTCAAAAGTCGCTATCAGATATTCGCCTTCCGGCCCTATCTCGGTTGTCGGCGTAAGGGTGATGGCCTCTTCCGGGCAGACCTCGGCGCAGCGGATGCAATCCTCGCTACAGGTGCGGGCGAAACGAAGGGTGCGCTGTCGGTCATTGTCGGCAAAGGTAATGAGCTCAGCCGGGCAGACGTTGGTGCAGGCCCAGCAGCCAATGCACTTGTCCAGGTCAACGATCAGTTGATTGGGGTTGCCGGTCGTCATTTCCATCACCTCCTAGCTCACCGTCGCCCTGACCATGGCCAAAGCGGCCCGGCGCTTGGCTTCCTGGGTGAAGGCTTCGTATCCGCTATAGCTGAGTGCCTGGGTGGGACAGGTGATCACACAGGCGGGTGGTTTTCCCTCTGCCAGACGCTCGGCGCAGAGGTCGCACTTGTGGATCACCTTGCCCGACCAGTCAAAGCCGACCACGCCGAAAGGACAGGCAAAGACGCACAGGCCGCAACCCGTGCATTTGGCCGCATCAAAGGAGATCGTTCCCTCTTCGGTGAGGATCAGTGCCTCGGTGTAGCAGGCCGCGACACAAGGGGCCTGCTCACAGTGTCGGCAGGAGAGGGGCACAGCGAAACGGTCCTCGACCCGTACCACCGACATATTGGAGAGGTCGTTGTGCTCTCGCTGACAGGCTACCTCACAGGCCCGGCAGTCAATGCAGCGTTCCAAGTTGGCGTAGATGAGTCTAGACATGGTGCATCACCCCTCCTTGCTCACTTGACAGGCAGCCAC
>Ga0180438_10005375_pt1 | contig 17858 bp, 17 predicted proteins | sample SS_ome_12_FD_132455 | JGI IMG/M metagenome (GOLD analysis project Ga0180438, IMG submission 132455) | Hypersaline lake sediment archaeal communities from the Salton Sea, California, USA - SS_3_D_2 metaG | ecosystem: Environmental > Aquatic > Non-marine Saline and Alkaline > Hypersaline >...
CCCACCAGCGCACAAACGACTGGATTGCCCCATCAAGTGGGGCAATGACGATGAAGACGCACTTGCCAAAGTGGCGTCAGCCCCAAACGAAGCGCCCCCCACGCGTACCGCCAACGCTCACACTTGAACATCGACGCCCGTTGCGCTATCCTATAATGCGGTAAAACCGATGATAGAATCATTCCGCGGCAAGGCCCCCTGCATACACCCGACGGCATTCATCAGCAGCAAGGCGCACATCATCGGCGATGTGGAGATCAGCGAGAACGCCGGCATCTGGCCGGGCGTCATCATCCGCGGCGACAGCGCCCGCATCGTCATCGGCAGGAACACGCAGATCGAGGACAACAGCACGGTGCACACCGGCGTGCCGATGGCTATCGGCGACAACGTGCTCATCGGGCACAACGTGGTGGTGCACTGCGCCCGCATCGGCGACGACGTGCTGGTGGGCAACAACGCCACGCTGCTGGACAGCGCCGAGATCGGCGCCGGCTGCGTCATCGGCGCCAACGCCCTGGTGAACATGGGCATGAAGGTCCCCGACCGGACCTACGCCTACGGCGTGCCCGCCAAGCTTTCCGGTGAGGTATCGCAGGAGCGCAGCGATATCATCCGCCTGGCGCTGTTCTACAACATACTGATGGCCAAGGAGTACCGGGAGGAGGGCCTCTAGCCCCCGCCTTTTGCGATGATACGAACCGTTTACGGCAAGACCCCCAGGATACACGAGACCGCCTTCATCAGCGAGGCGGCGTACATCGCCGGGGACGTGGAGATCGGCGAGTGCTCCAGCGTATGGCCGGGGACGGTGATACGCGGTGACCACGCCCCCATCGTCATCGGCAGGAACACGCAGATCGAGGACAACTGCACGGTGCACACCGGCACCCCGCTGCACATCGGCGACGGCGTGCACATCGGGCACAACGTGGTGGTGCACTGCAGCCGTATAGGCGATACCACCCTCATCGGCAACCACGCCACGCTCTCCGAGTACGCCGAGATCGGCGACTGCTGCGTGGTGGGCGCCGGGGCGCTGGTGACCCCCGGCATGAAGGTGCCCGACCGCACCTTCGTCGTCGGCGTGCCGGCCAAGGTCAAGGGCGAGGTGACCGAGGAGCGCATCGGCATAACGAAGCAGAGCGTGGATATCTACGTGCAGATGTCGAAGGAGTACAAGGAGCAGGGGCTTTAAGATCGCTCGGCGAACCGAGCGATGGTTCAGCCCAAACCACCGATTGCATACAGACGACCCTCATCTGAAGGATAAAAAGGAGGTAGAATCATGGGTTTGAGCGAGATACAGAAGATGTTCGACTTCACCGGGAAGGTAGCCATCGTGACCGGCGGCGGCCGGGGCATCGGGCCGGCGATAGCGCTGGCCTTTGCCGACGCCGGCGCCGGCGTAACCGTCGCCAGCCGCACCAAGTCCGAGCTGGAGCAGGTGGTCAAGGACATCGAGAAGGCCGACGGGAAGGGCCTGGCGGTGGTCGCCGATGTGGGCAAGGCCAAGGACGCTCAGAAGGTGGTGGATGCCACCGTGGACAAGTTCGGCAAGGTGGACATACTGGTGAACAACGCCGGCTACTTCCCCTACAACCTGTTCTTGGACATGACCGAGGAGGACTGGGACCGGGTGCAGGACACCAACATCAAGGGGCAGTTCCTCATGGCGCAGGCGGCCGCCCGGCAGATGGTGAAGCAGGGGCACGGCGGCAAGATAGTGAACATCGCCTCCGTGGAGGGGGAGTTTCCCATCACCGCCGGGCGCACCCACTACCACGCGTCCAAGGGGGCTATCATCAACTTCACCCGCGGGCTGGCCAAGGAGATGGCGCAGTACAACATAAACGTCAACGCCGTGGCGCCGGGCCTGACCGATACGCCGGGGGCGCAGTCCATGACCGGGGGCTACGGCCTCGCCTCGTTCGGGGAGCGGATACCGCTTGGTCGGCTGGGCACGCCGGAGGACATCGCCCCGCCGGTGCTGTTCATGGCATCGGACGCCGCCCGCTACATCGCCGGGTTCACCCTGTTCGTCGAGGGCGGGATGCTGCTGGGCCGCGGCTGGAAGCGCATCGGGTAAATCTAACCACGACTAACGAGAGGGGAGGCTTGTGCCTCCCCTTTATATCCCCCGAACTAGTCCCCCTATTTCCCCATATTACCCATTTTATGAAGTAATATAAAATAAGCGGAAAATGCCAATAAGTAAAAAATCTGCAATATCGGAGTACCTCTTACGTACAGCAGTAAAATGATAGCGACGATTCCCATCACGCAAAGCGGCACCGTTATTGCCGTCTTCTTAGAGACCTTACCCCAGAGCAGGAATACACCAGCAGGCGTACCGACAACCACAACGGCTACCGCTGGTAGCATACCTGAGGGATCAAATTCATAGGCATAGGCAACAACCACTATCAGAACAGCTACCAACCATGATACAGAGCTGCCCCACCATGCCCATCCCGTTTTCCCCACCGCCAGGGACGCCTGGAAGAAGAAAGACACGATCGCTACTCCGAGTAGCGCCATGAAATATGGCGATTCGCCGTCCCATGTCAGGAGCAAAGGCAGGTAAGTCAGTCCGGATAGCAGTATCAGGAAGACGGCTGCTAACCGAGACCTGTCTTTCCGTGCACCTGTCACAGCTTTAGGTATGTCCTCGTCCCCAGGCCCCGGCATCGAGTGAACAGGGAAACAGCGGGGACAATATATTTGACCGTTCCAGTAACTTCGGCAATAGCGGCAAACATTTTTACCGCAGTTGACACAGGTACCAACGGCTTCACGCTCGGGGTGATACGCGCACTTCATGGCTGTTCAACTCGTGTTTTGAAAGGTTACATCGGGAGCACCACGCTTGTCAATCAAAAGGGAGAGGCTCCCCCTTTTCATTACCCCACATGCTGCTATTGCGGTGGATGAAAAACCGCGTGGAGGAACAGGAAGTAAGCCACAGCCAGCATTATGTAAATCGGTGTAATTATCGCAGTCTGTTTGGAGACTTTGCCCCAGAGTAAGAAGATACCGGCAGGCGTACCGAAAACAACCACGGATATCGCCGCAGCGTAACCCGAGGGATCGATCGAATATGCCTGTGCTACGATCACGATGACGATATCCACCAGCCACGTGATGGTGCTGCCCCACCATGCCCACAGTGTCATCCTGACGAACAGGGATATTTGTAGAGCGAACGAGACGACTGTGACTGCAATCAGTGCTGTGAAATACGGCGATGCGGGGTCCATGAACACGAGGATGGGGATGTACGTGACGGCGCACAGGGCCATCAGCAGGACAGCCGCAGCCCTGGGCTTATGCGCACCCGCGGCTTTTATCGCCCGCGCCGTGTCCTCGTCCACGGGCTCCGGCATCGGGTGCATGGGGAAGCAGTGGGGGCAATACTTCTTGCCGTACATCACGGCTACGCAATAGTCGCAGATATGCTTGCCGCAGACGACGCAGGTTGCTACGGCTTCACGGTCGGGGTGGTACGCGCACTTCATGGCTGTTCAACTCGTGTGTTGAAAGGTTACAGCGTGGGAGATACGCCTGTCAACAAAAAGGGAGGCTGGAGCCTCCCCTATTTAACCCCGACTGTTTTGATGAACTATTCAATACGATCGTGCTTCTCCAAATTATGCATACCACAAAGAAGCTGTATGTTATCTGGTGTGGCTGATGAACCACCTTTAGACCATGGAATTATATGGTCAAAATGTAAATCTTCTACAGCTCCACATTTTACACACTTGCCACCGTCACGCTTCCATACCTCCAACTTGACCCATGTAGGTATTACACGCCGAGTCCTGGACTGAGCAGGAACAGGTTGGTCAAAATCCTCCTCTCCCTCAACCGCTACTAGCTTAAACTTAAACACATTTCGCCCATTGATTGGTTCAAGCCATGAGTCTATAAGGTGAAATACGCCATTGTATGACCAAATCCCTTGCTTTATCTTCTCATATACTCGAACTCGCTCGGGAGGATATAATCCATTATTAAAATCCTGAGCTGCCTTATGAAACTTACCGTTCTCTGTTAGCTGCCCCCCGTACATGCTCTCTGGCTGGTCCACAGATTTGGGGTCCAAGTTAACTGTAGAGCGAGGTACATCATGACCCTCGTAGATAATAGTTGAGCCATCACCCTCAAATCGGTCTGCATAAGGAGCGTTCGGCCGTACTGACATTAGAATAACAGAATGTTTATGTCCAAGTTGAAAATTCATGCCGCGCTGAAGGCTTACACCTTCTCGCTGGCACATTTCAAGGTATGAAATAATCTCGTTTGGCATCTGGATGCAAAATTTAATGTGTGGTTATAATAAACTGTAGGGTTGCCTTTAGCTCACTATATACGTTCCGGTGCCGGCGGCGATGAGCATCCCCTCCTCGTTGGCCAGCTCCATCCGTATCACCACCACCTTCTTGCCGTCGCGTAGGATTGAGCCGGTCACGGTGAACTCCTTGCCCCTGCCCGCCCGCAGGTAGTCCACCCGCAGGTCCACCGTGCGGATGGCGCTCATCCGCTTGATCTGCTCCTCCACCGGCCGGCCCTGGATGTCCTTTATGCGGTGCCAGCTCACAACTGCCCCGCCGATGATGTCTATCATGCAGGCGACGACGCCCCCATAGAGGATGCCCAAGCCGGGGTGCCCGCACAGGTCGTCGCGCATGGGGAACCTGAGGCGCACGCTGCCGTCCTCCGTCGGCTCGATGGTCATGCCCATCAGCTCGTGGAACGGATGGTGCCTCAACATGAGGTCCATACCGCCCTTCAATCCCTGGCTGTGTGATCCGTTATCCTGCATTTACCTTCTCCTCCAGATATACATGGAAACCAACGTAACGCCCGCATGCATCCCCGCGCGACGCATGTTCCGATCGGGTTTTCATCTGGGATGACAGGGGTGTCGCACGTGCAGCGGGGTATAGGTATATTTACGGATGAAAGGCGAACATCTGCATCGGCCGGACGCCCTACACGTTCAGGAACGCGAACACGATGATGCCCACCGTAACCACAATCGCCACAGCGAGAAGGATGTAGACGAAGACCCTCAGAGATTTCCACGCCATATCGCACGCTCCTTGGTCTGTTTCCCTCCAGCCCTGTGTCGCAAGCTTACACTGGCAAGGAGCATTTGTCAATACGCCTGGCCTGCGGTCAGACGACCGCCTCCAGGCGGCGGGCGAGGCGCTTGGCGAGGACCACCACGGTCAGCGCCGGCGGCCGACCCGGCGCCTCGGGGAAGACGCTGGTGTCGCAGCAGTAGAGGTTCTTGACCCTGGTCTCCAGGTTGGTGTCCACCAGCTGTCCCACCTTGACGCTGCCGCTGGGGTGCCCCATGATGAAGCCCGACTGGTGGACATCGTCGGGGTCGCAGCCCGCCTTCACGATTATCCTCTTGTTGGTGTCACGGGCGTAGTCGAACCGCTGCCGGTCCCGCGGGGTGAAGGTCTTGCTCAGCCTGCCGTCGGGGAACACCCTGCCCACCCCCTCGTCAGACACCTTGGAGAACACCCCCATCGCCCGGCGGAAACGGTTGAGCCGCGGTATGGCCTTCAGCGGCTCGTCCTGCAGGAACTGCATATGCCATGCCAGCATCGGGGAGTTCATGCTGCAGAACACGATACTGTTCTCCTCATCGTGCCACCCGATGGTCATGTTGTGCTCACCGGTATTCCCCCGGCCCTCCTTCACGAAGCCGAAGGTGAAGAACGTGGGGTCGCCGCTGAACCAGCTCCCCGCCTCGCTGAACCCGGAGCGCTGCAGTATCTGAGCGGTATGCATCCCGCCGGCGCTGCACACCACCACCTTGGCCTTCACCTCGTAGCGGCCGTCCTTCCCCACCGCCCGCACCCCGCCGGCGACGCCGTCCTCGATGATCACATCAACCACCCTGGCGTGCGTTATGACGGTGGCGCCGTTTGCGACCGCCTCCTTGGCGAACTCCCGCGCCGTCCACTTGGCGTCCTTGCGGCAGCCGTTGGTGCAGTATTCGCATGCCGGCCGGCACTTGCTGAAATCGATATGGCGGTGCAGCTTCTCGAAGGGCAGCCCTAGGTCGCCGGCCGCCTCCCAGACGCGCCTGGTGCCCGGCCCGATGAAATCATCCGGGGGCAGGTTGACCCAGCACTCCTCCCGGGCCTCGTCTATCAGGTCCTGCCCGATGTCGATGCCGTGCCTCTTCCAGTACTCCACATCGGGGTCGAACGCCGACCCGGCGTACAGCAGGGTGCCCCCGCCGAGGCACTTGGCCAGTATCACAGTGTCCCCCTCCAATGTCCTCTTGATGGGGAACGGGATATGGAACCCCTTCTCCAACCGCAGCAGCACGCCGATGCCGTTGCCGATGTAGCGGTTGTCGTCTCCCCCCTTCTCCAGCAGCACCACCTTCTTGCCCTTTTTCGACAGCTCCTTGGCGATGGTGCAACCCGCCGGCCCGCCGCCGGCTATCACCACATCCGCCTCCAGCCTGTTTACCTTCTCACTCATCGCTCTACCTCCCGAAGCTATTTGTCTGAATCGGCCGGGGCGGCAACCTCACGCCTGACGAAGGTGATCGACCCCGTGTCGCAGGTGGGGAAGCACACCCCGCAGCCGATGCATTTGTCCTCGTCTATAGAGGCATATGCATCGACCTCGATGGCGTCCATGGGGCAGCGGTCGGCGCAGGTGCCGCACGCCGAGCAGCTGTCTTCATCGACGCGGGCGACGAAGGGGGACGGCTGCAGCAGCCTGGCGCCCGTCTGCCGGATGCCGACGTGGAACACGCAGCAGTCGGAGCAGCAGTTGCAGATGAAATCGTCGGGGTCGTAGGTGTGCACCAGCCCGTCCTGATTGCAGGCGCTAATCTTCTCCATCACCTGGTCATAGGTGAGCTCGCGGCACATCCCGTGCTCCACCCCCCAGCGGGCCATGTCCCCCATGAACAGGCACGTCTCCAGCAGGTGCTGGCAGTGGTTGCCGGGGTCGGCCAGCCAGTGCGGCAGGCGGCAGGAGCAGGGGCTTACGCCCCAGTATCCCGCCCTCTTTATCATCTCGGCGACGTTCTCCGATGGGTCAGCGTCTTCCGGCAGCGCCGCCGGGGTGAGCCATACCTGCGCCGCGTAGTTCAACTTCGGCAGGCACTCCCTGGAGAAATCGAGCTGGAAGCGGTGCAGCGCCTGCATCAGCCTCACCGAGTGCGGGAAGCGGATATTGCCCCAGCCGCCGGTCTCCAGCAGGCCGGGGCCGGCGATGCCGATGGTGCGGTAGTCGGGGTCGTCCTGCCCCGGGTCGATCCACATGGTGCCCTTGTCCGCCATGGTGTTCAGCATCCGCTTCAGCTTCCCCTCTTCGATGCCGCTGCGCTCCTGTATCTCGCCCAGCTTCCTGCCCCTGGCACCCACCTTGAGGGCCAGCGTTGCCTCCTCCGGGGTGAACTGCAGGCGCAGCAGCTCCATCAGCGAGTCGGCCATCGCCTCTATGCCGGGGGCCTTGGCATAGCGCTCGAACAGCTCCTGGTATGCATCCTTCTGTACCATCGCAAACCCACCTCGCTTCCTATGGTGTCGCTATTATACACCCGACAGTCTAGTCCTGCAGCACCATATCGAAGAACCGCTCGAACTGGGACTTGATCGAGTCCGAGGAGGTGACCCGCGGGTCGAACAGGTCCATCTCCAGTATCAGCGTAGGGATCCCCATATCATCGTACAGCTTGTCCTTCACCAGCTTCATCACCGCCCAGTTGGACTTGCAGGCCACGTGCCCGGCGAACACCGCGGCGTCCGCCTTGTATCGACGTATTAAATCCATGGTGGCGTCCAGCCAGTTCTCCCACGGCCCGCCGCACTCCCTGGTCATCGGCAGCAGGGTCACCTTGCGCGCCAGCCCGTCGAGGATGCTGTCGTAGCTGGAGATGTCCTCCACCGGCTGCATCACGAAGTTGTTGTTCATATTGGCCACCGACACCGCCCCGTACTGCTTCTCCAGCCACATGAATATGCCGAAGTCGAACACCGGCGCGCCGTAGATCCAGATCAGCCGTATCTTCTCCTCCCCCGCGGGCAGGTGCCCTTCGCCCCGTGCGACCTTCTCCCGAGTATGCTCGTACCGGCGCCGGCAGTATTCGGGGAGCTGGGGTGTGCCCGCCAGGCTCAGCACCAGGCCGTACTCCGAGATGGCCTCCAGGCTGGAGTAGGGGCTGGGCACCGCCTGCCGCAGCTCGCTGGTCTTCAGTATGTACTCGTGGGTACGGTTGGAGTATTCCATGGTCTGCTTCAGACGGTCGATATCGAGCTTCCTTCCGGTTATCTGCTCCAGCAGCGACACCAGCTTCCTCAGCTCTTTCGATATGTACTCCACGCTGCGCCCGGTGGTGAAGTACGGCATGTCGATGCAGAAGTAGGGGAACTTATGGTGCGCGGCGATCACCGGGTAGGTCGCCACGTTGGAGTCGCAGGGGTTGGCCGGGTGAGCGAACACGTCCGGCACCGGCACGTCCCCCGAGAGCACCGCACCGAGGAACACCTTGTTGTTGGAGCAGATGTAGTCCGGGACGTGCTGCTCGGCGATGTCGATGTAGCGGGTGGCGTTGCCCGAGGCGGCCAGCATGCCGGTGAACACGTCGGTCACCACCGGCACGATGTCCATCGCCCAGAACAGCTCCGCCGGCACGCCGAAGTTGATCCACGCCAGCGGCTGGCCGTTTTCCTTGGCCTTCCACACCTGCTGGTTGTAGTCCGCCAGCAGCTCGTATATCCAGGCCCACTCCGGGCGCTTCTCGCCGAAGCGGTCACGAACCATGTCCCGGATGGAGGTCATGTTGTCCGCGGCGAACTTGAGCATATCCTTGTTGTCCGTCATCGTGCTACCCCTCGATCCGCTCCAGGAACGCCTGAACCCGCGTCCTCAACTGCCCCGCACCGCCCATGGCGTACTCCCGCTCCAGGCTCAGCATTGGGATGCCCGCCTCATTCAGTTCCTTCTCCAGGTACAGCAGCTGACCGCCCCACAGGTCGCAGTACCTCATGCGCTGGAACACCACGCCGTCAACCCTGAAATCGGCCACCATCCGCTTCACGAAATCGACCCGTTCCACCACTTTGTCCACCATCCGCGGACAGGATGGGCGCTCCAGGTACGCCCGGGCGATGGCCAGCATGGGGTTGTCATCGACCGTCACCGGCTCCCAGAAGCCCCGGCTGCCGAAGCACAGGCTGTCGGTCACCACCAGCCCGCCCAGCTCTTCCCTGACATCGATATAGGCCGGGTCGTCGAAGCCGCCGCTGCCGGCTATCATCAGCCGCGCCCGGTAGCCCGATATGCCCTGCCTCGATTCGAGCTCCCCGAGCAGCCGGCGCAGCAGCCCATTGTAGCGCTCCCGCGGCAGGCAGTAGCCGGCGAGGATCACATTGAGGGCCTCCGCCCCGTTGATCGGCGGCCTGTCCCCCTTCCTCAGATCGTACAATTGCCTCAGCAAATCCCTGCTATCATTGTAGACCCCGATGGCATCCCTCAGCCCCTCGTCGGTTATCTCCACGCCGAAGGTGTTCTCGATTTTTTCCTTGAATGCGGCAAGCTCCTCGCCGAACCAGGCGATGAGGTCTTCGTCGCTCTTGTGCGGGATGCTGATCATGTGCAGCAGGGGGTAATCATCGGGCCTGACCTCCCGCAGGATATCGTACACGCGGCGGACGTGGTCGCAGCTGTTGGTGAAAACCAGCCCGTCGAGGTGATTGTATCTGCCGTCGAGGGCGAACTGCAGGCAGGCGCGCATGTAGGTGCAGTTGAGGTGGCTCAGGTACACGTCAGCCTCGGTGGTGACGGCGCACCCCGGCGCCCTCACCCGGCACGGCAGGATTCCCGCCGCGTGCAGTACCTCCTCCGGCACGTAGGAGCAGAAGAAGCCGACTATCTTCCTGCCGCCGTCCTTCCACTCAGCGACGGACGGGCTGTTGATGTCACCTGCGAGCTTGGTCAGTTCCTCCAGCGCATCCATAGACAACGAACCCTCTTTCGATTAAATCGACGCCAGCGCGGTTATCCGCTTCAGTATCCCGGCGACCGCGACGACGCTGGGCGAGTCATCGGGGAGGCCGATTATAGGCCTGCCCGCCGCATCGTACTCGGCCACGTTAGCGTCCTCCGGTATGCGCCCCAGCACCTCGACGCCCCACCCGCTGACGCTGTCGAGTATCAGGCGGTCATCGCCCCTGAACCTGTTGATCACTATCCCCGTCTGCGGGGGCTTCAGCTCCGCGCTGCCGCTCACGACCTCCATGATCGAGCCGGCAACCCGCGCCCCCCTGACCGATGCGTCGGTGACGATTATCAGGGCGTCCACCCCGTTCACCACGCGGCGGTTCACCTGCTCCGGGCCCGCCTCGCAGTCGATCAGGGTCACGTCGAACTGCTGCGACAGGCGCTCGATGCCGTATTTCAGCAGGTCGTTGATGGCGCAGTAGCACCCCGGCCCCTCGGGTCGGCCCATGACCAGCAGACTGAAGCCGCCCCCCGGCACCAGCGCCTCTTCGACGACCTCCCGTATGCTCCGATCCTCTATCTCCGCCCGCGCCTCCGGGTCCTCGATTATGTACCGCCGTATCTGTGCCACCGTGCGGCCGACATCCATGCCCAAAGCGTAGGGCAGATTCACCGCGGAGTCGGCGTCGATGGCCAGTATGCGGCGGCCGCCCTCCCGTGCCAGCAGCCCGGTCATCAGGGCGGTGAGCATGGTCTTGCCGCTGCCACCCTTGCCGGTAACCGCTATCTTCCTCCCCGCCGTCGGCACCGAACCGTTATCCTCTGGCACTTCTCCCCCCTTCGAGCGTGACTACCCCTATCAGCTTGATAGCCGCCGCCCGATATGGTATCGTTATCATGATACAATGGTTAGGATGTTAATGATTAGTATGCTAACTATTATACGCATTTTCCGCTGCTTGTCAAGTACCGATATTATACCGTTATCACGATTTGGAGGCTAGAGTGGCAGAATCGAGCCAGCGAGACCGCGACCCGGCGTACCGCAAGTACGTGCCGTTCCTGGACAGCAACCACAACCTGTACCTGCTGCTCCACCTGACGCACGCCGCCCTGTTCGATGCCCGCTACCGGGAGATCAGGGGTTCCGGCATCACCACCATGGAGCTGGCCCTGCTGACCGTGGTGGACGGGTTGGGCGAGAAGGCCACCCCCGCCGAGATAGCGCGCTGGATGATGCGCCGCCGCCCTACCGTCAGCGGCCTGCTGGACCGCATGGAGCGCAACGGGCTGGTGAAACGCTCGGCGTACCGCGGCAGCCGCAAGTCCAAGCTGGTGACCATGACCGACAAGGGGCGCAAGGCGCTGGATAAGGCCAACGAGAAGGACGTCTGGAAGACGATCATCGGTTCGATGCCGGATGAGGAGTACCGCCAGCTATGGTCGCTGCTGGAGAAGCTGAAGGACAACGCGCTGGCCCACCCCGACGAGACCGGCGACAGCTAACAGCGCACGGGGAGGCGGTTGCCTCCCCCTTTTTTATTTCACCTGTTATTCACCCAGCCTCTTGCATTTCAGTTACTTGAATAAGCACAAATGCGCAAAGCCCCTTCAAGTTATGTAGTTCTACCGTGATATAATTAGAATTACACAAACGGTTTAGTACGCCCTTAGAATGATAGTAGGAAGGCAACGCATTCATGGAGCGCTTTTTAAAGAAACTGGGTACTTTTATCGTAAACAGGCGCATCTATGTCCTCATCGCCTGCCTGCTGCTCATAGTACCCTGCATCTTCGGAATCCTCAGACTCGGTATTGCCACCGGCACGGAAACCTTCGTATCGACTAATACCCAGACATACAGGGAATACGATAGGTTCAACCAGCATTTCGGCAGCAGCGTAATCGCAGTGCTGGTGACAGGTGACGACCTAGACCAACTGTTAGAGTCCGGGAATATAGCGGCCATGGACTCTGTCGAAGACCGGATGCGGGAGAACGACAATGTCATCTCCTCTCTCGGTCCGGTATTCGTCATGGAGCTGGTATCCATTCAGCAGAATGGAACGGCTTTACTGCCTCAAGAGCCTGCCCAACTTCGAAGCCTGATCTACGATCCCGATACAGGTCAGATACGCCCTCAACTCGAGAGCGTATTCCCCGATGAGAATCACGCGCTTATCGCCATTACCCTGGCAGGAGGGCTTCAACCGGGTGAGGAAAAGGCAGTAATCGAGGAGGCCAGGGAGGCGGTGGAGGCAGCCGGTTTCTATGGCGTTGAGGTCCTTGTCAGCGGCTCGACCGCTATCACCAGCCAGATAGAAGACCTAATGGGCAGCAGCATGCTCTACATGTTCATCATAGCTATAGTGCTGATGCTTCTGATCCTGGCCCTGGTCTTCAGCGTCCGCGGGTTTTTCACCTGGCGATGGCTGCCGCTATGCGTCGTCGCTATCGGGCTTATCTATACCTTCGGTATCGCGGGGATAGTGAGCATTCCGATCACAATGGTCACGATGGCGGTATTCCCAGTATTGGTCGGGCTGGGGGTGGACTACGGCATTCAGCTTCACAAACGCTACGACGAAGAGGTGTTGAAGGGCAGGGACACTGTCAATGCGGTCATGGAATCGGTATCTCGCGTCGGCCCGGCGATAGGCATCGCCCTGCTTGCGGCGTGCCTCGGGTTCGCTGCCCTGTTCTTCTCACCGGTGCCTATGATTCGCCAGTTCGGGGGCATGCTGATAGTGGGGGTTGTTGCATGCTATCTGTTGTCGGTATTCTTTCTGTTGCCCATCCTGCACATACATGCCCGCCGCGTTGCATCAATGGCCCCTGCCGACAAGGTCAGGTATGTAACGAGAAGAGATTACGAGATTATTGCCCTGCTTGCCGCCTTCTTCGGCACCGCCGCCTCTCTCCTGCTGCTCATCCCATCTGTACGAGAGTTCGGTTTCATGGTCGGCTTCCTGGTGATAACTTGCTTTGTTGTATCGCTGGTTACGCTCTGGATATATCTGCGTGGGCGTGACCGTCCCACCAAACAAGCACCGCCAGATAGGGAAAGTAAGGATAAAGGGGCATGGGGACTCTTAAGTTTGATGGCGCGGGGGTTCAGCCGCCTCTCGCCCTGGGTAATCAAACATCCGGCTGTCATCCTCCCCATCGCCCTGGCACTGACCGCCGCTGGACTGGTTGCTGATTCTCATATCGCGACAGAGACCGACGAGACTAAATTCATCTCTCAGAATGTGCCGGTGATGCGGGATTACCAGACGCTTGTGGAAGTGGTTGGCGGGCTCAGTCCGGCGAACCTGTTGGTAGAAGGTGAGGATGTCACCGATCCAGCAGTGCTGGAATGGATGCTGCAGCTCGAGCAACGCATTGCCGAGGAGGAGGGGGCGACCTTCAGCGGAACCAACAGCATCGCCAGCGTGCTATTGGAACTCACTCAGACCCTCGACATTGAGATGCCGCAGACCTCGGAAGAAGCCAGACAGCTCCTCAATGTATTGCCGGAGCAAATCAGGGTCAATCTGGTCAATGAGGATTACACCGCAGCAAATTTAATAGTCAACGCCAGGGGATCGGGGATAGATGAGATACAGGGGATCAAGGAACAGCTTACCGGCTATATAGACGATCATCCCGGTGAAGTAGATGTCGCTGTAACCGGGACACTGGCAATGCAGATCGAGCTCTTCAATGCTTTGACCGGAGGGCGGATAAAGATGACCCTTATCGGCATTGGCTTCATCTTCCTGGGGTTGTTTCTATTGTTCAGATTCAACGTGCTCAGAGCCCTGTTATGCAGTCTGCCCATAGTCCTGATTATCGGATGGTCCGGTGGCCTGCTGTATCTTACAGGGGTCAAGTACACGCCTCTCACTGCCACCCTCGGGGCGTTAATCATGGGCATCGGGATGGAATTTACTATATTGCTTATGATGCGTTACGACGAGGAGCGAAAGAAGGAGAAGGGGCCAGTTGAAGCTATGACTACTGCCATGGCTAACATAGGCCCTGCAATCGTTGCGTCTGGCTTCACCACCATAGGCGGCTTCGCCGCGCTACTCGGGGCCCTGGATTTCGTAATCCTGCGCGATTTCGGCATAGTCACCATGATCAATGTCTTCTTCGCAATGGTCAGCACGCTGTTCGTATTGCCAGCGCTGATAGTACTGGGCGAATCGTGGTGGGTAAAAAGTCGCTTGGCCCATTCTTCCTCGAGTATTCCCTTGTATCGCCTGATTAAACTGAAGAGGTACAGCGAGGAAGACCGAGCCAATAAATAAACGTCAAACGTAAATGAAGCAATACGATACTTCGTTAGACTCTCTGCCCCCAAGGAGAATTGAACCAGCCCCCTGCCCTGCATCTTATCCGGCGCGCTCATGCCCGTCAGGCCGCCCATGTTACCTTTCCGCTATCACCAGCATCTCGAAATCGCTTACGGTCAGCTTATCGTCCTGGCTGAAGAGCGCGGCACAGGCCCACTCTGATGGGGTGAGCGAAAGCTGCTAGGATAAACCGAATGTTAACGGCGAATGGGGAGGCGATTGTCTCCATTTTTGTTTGGGTAAGTGCCTTCAAGTAACGTGTGTTCTAACGTTATACCGAAAAATAATCACAAACGATCACGTGATCACTCCTACCCACTTGCTTTGTTGTCAGAAAGAAGGTTTCGTAGTCCTCTTGCCCACGCCAACACGAGTGGTGCGATTGGCTTCAATCGAACCCCTTTCCACGTCGGGTGTTCGGTGCCTGTGTCTAGTAGTTGCCGTGCGATTGGGATAGCATGGAAGCTGAAATCGACGTCATCAACACGAAGGAATAGTACTGGTACCCCGGAAGGTGATATTGCTTCTGCCCACAATTCCACGCCTTGAGGCCTAGCCGCGTCAACCCACCTTGCGAGAGACTCGATCTTCTGTTTGAAAGCGTAGAACTTCTTCCGCTGAGGGAATCCCAGGCGCCGCTCACTTTCAATCCATGCGTTTAGAACCACGGCAGCGGCGAGCTGGTAGCGGAGCTCTCCCTTTGAGTCGCATGGACGCTTCAATGCAGCGAGGGCCTCGTGCACGTCGGCCTCCGTGACGGGGGCTGAGGGAACTTCGGTCTGCCCCAATACTATGCGCTCAAGTTGCTCCGAATCGGGATTTTCGGTCGGCAACTCAAGCTTTCGCAGCAGCGTGCGAATGAGATCCTCATTCCGCCCACCACACACCGTTGCGTCAAGCTGGGCGATCGATTGGACCTCAGTGCCGCGAGGCAGGTCTGTCCTGAACTGGTACTTGGTATCAGCGAAGTAGAGGGCGATTACACGGGATGCGTTGCCGGCGCTGCTCCTAGCCCATTCGTATGCAGTCTCGGAAAAGAATCTATAACCTAGCCAGAGGTCGCTGCCGCTGGCGAGCATTGGAGCCGTTCCGCCGATGAGCCGTGCGTTCGGATAGTGCGTCAACGGGATCATCTTGAACGCCTCCTCGGCAACCTGTCCCACAATGCCGGCAGCGAGAAACCGCGACACTGCAAGGGTTTTGAATGAATCGGCGCTGATGTCGGTCCATCTACGTCCGAAAAAGGCCCTAGCCATCTTTTCAAGCGGCTCTTCGCTCCGAGCATGGAAGAGGGTGACGAAGTCCCCGTCTGGCGTACCGCACATATCGAAGTCGTCCGAAAACGAGCGCGAATGCCAGCCTAGACCGGCGCACTCCACCCGGAGGCGATATCTGTAGGTTCCGTGCTTGGGCTGCCACTTGATGTTCTTCAGTATAACCTCGAACTCGACGCCGTCGTAGACAACTCGCTGTAGTCGGTCGATCTGAGCTACGTCACAGTCAACCTGAGCCAAGACGGGCCACGGGTATAGCTCACGGAGCCATCGCTCCTCCGGATCCTTCTCACTATGGCTTTGCAGCCAATTGGCGAATGTCACATTCCGCAGTCGCAACAATTTCTCCGTATCACCCCCTGCCCTGCATCTTATCCGGCGCGCTCATGCCCGTCAGGCACAGAGCTCCTGAGATAGGGACACTCAGTTAAGATACACGCTGAAATACGGCCACACCCCGAACAGTGGTGCTGCTTATTCCGGGGCGAACCCAGGGGGAGCCGGGGCCTTCCCAGCGCCCGCTATGCGCCGACCTTTTTCTTCTTCTCTTCCTGCTTCTTGGTCTTCGGCTGCTTGACCTTTTTAACGTTGCGCCTTCCCTTGCTTCCCATCTATCCATACCTCCTGCTGCATGCGGGTGGTGGCTCGATGATAGCCTCATGACACTCATGTGTCAACCCATCGCGTGATACGGTTACGCCCGCGCCGAAACCGGGCCGGGCCTCAGGCCCTACATCTTCTCCGGGGCGCTCATGCCCATCAGGCCGCCCGCGTTACCTTTCCGCTATCACCAGCATCTCGAAATCGCCGATCGTCAGCTTATCGTCCCGGCTGAAAGCGCCCAGCCTAGCGCCGCAGATATTGATGTTCCTGAACTTCAGTGTTTTCAGCAGCCAGCTTATCTCGGAGGGCACGTAGTAACGCTCGTTGCACTTCAGCTCCTTCTTGTTACCGTAGTCGTCTTCAAAGACCATGGTGTTAATGTCACGGAAGGTCATGATATCGAATGTGCCGGTGTGATATGTCGCGTTTCCCTGGTTCGAATCCGTGTTGTGGAACTCGTCGAGCCGGTTGAAAAGAGGGAACAGACCGTTCATCGTGGTGAAAATCAGCTTAGCACCCGGCTTAAGGGCCTTTGCGGCGTTCTTCAGTATCTTGTAGTTCATCTCGTCAGTCTCCATGAGCGGGAACGAGCCCCCGCATATCATGATTGCCAGATCGAACTCGTGCGAGAAGGGAAGTTTCCTTGCGTCGTGCCGCTGGAAGTCGACCTTCAGGTTATGTTCCGCCGCCTTCTCCCTGGCCCTTTTCAACTGCGATTCCGACAGATCGACGCCTACGACCTTATATCCTCGCTTTGCCAATTCGATGGAATGTCTGCCCGTGCCGCACCCGATGTCGAGGATCGTTATCGCCTTGTTATATCCGACCTCCTTCTCGATGAAATCGCACTCTCCGACGGTCCCCTGCGTGTATATCTCGTTATCGTATTTCACCCCGTAGTTCTCAAACAGCTCTTCGTACCATTGTTTCACGTCGATTCTCCCCCCTTTTCAAGCTGCTTCCGGCAACGGCAAGCAACCATGCCGGATGCATGCACCGGGACTAACCCTACATCTGCTGCGGCGCGCCCATGCCCATCAGCGCCAGCGCGCGCGCCAGGGTGATGCGGGCGGCCTCCACCAGCTTGAGTCGCGATTTAGTGAGCGACATATCGTCGGACACCACGCGGCAGTTCTCGTAGAAGTTGTGGAACGCGGTGGCCAGCTCCTGCGCGTAGTACGGCAGGTGGTGCGGCTCCAGCGCCTGGGCCACCAGCTCCACCACCTCCGGGAGCTGGAGCATCCGGCGTATCAGCTCCAGCTCGGGCCCGGCGTTCAGCAGGGACACGTCTCCGTCATCGAAGCCGATGCCCCTCTCCCCCGCCAGCCGCAGTATGCTGCAGATACGGGCGTGGGCGTACTGCACGTAGTACACCGGGTTGTCCGCCGACTGCCGCTTGGCCAGCTCCAGGTCGAACTCCATCTGGCTGTCGGCGGAGCGCGCCAGGAAGAAGAAGCGGCAGGCGTCCACCCCCACCTCGTCCACCAGCTCCTGCAGGGTTATCATCTTGCCGGTGCGCTTGGAGGCGCGGATTATCTCCTCGCCGCGCCTGAGGGTCACCATCTGCGATATGATCACCACCAGCCGCTCCGGGTCGATGCCCAGCGCCCCCATCACCGCCTTCATCCGCGACACGTGCCCCTGGTGGTCC
>Ga0180438_10005377_pt1 | contig 17853 bp, 16 predicted proteins | sample SS_ome_12_FD_132455 | JGI IMG/M metagenome (GOLD analysis project Ga0180438, IMG submission 132455) | Hypersaline lake sediment archaeal communities from the Salton Sea, California, USA - SS_3_D_2 metaG | ecosystem: Environmental > Aquatic > Non-marine Saline and Alkaline > Hypersaline >...
CAGGTACTCCCCGTCCGGGTCTTCTTTCTTGATCGCGCGGAATGCGGTGGGTGCTGTAAACAGCACCTTGACCCCGTGTTCGTTGATGACACGCCAGAACGCGCCGGGATCGGGCGTGCCGACGGGTTTGCCCTCGTACATTATGGTGGTGCAGCCCTTCAGCAGCGGGCCGTATACGATATAGCTGTGGCCGACGACCCAGCCGACATCGGAAGCGGCCCAGTAAACGTCGCCGGCTTCGACGTTGTAGATGTTCTTCATGGTCCAGTGCATTGCTACGGCGTGACCGCCGTTGTCGCGGATAACGCCCTTCGGCTGCCCCGTGGTGCCGGAGGTGTAGAGAATGTAGAGCGGGTCCGTGGCAGCGACAGGCACGCAATCGGCTGCTTCACTGGCGGCCATTTCGTCGTCCCAGTCATAATCGCGGCCCGGGATCAGTTCACAGTCGGCTTCTGACCGTTTCTTCAGTATGCAGGCGCCGACCTTGTGATCAGCCTGTTCGATCGCGGCATCGATCAGCGGTTTGTATTGCACCACGCGCCCTGGTTCGATGCCGCAATAGGCGGACACGATGATATCGGGTTTGGCATCGTCTATGCGGGTGGCCAGCTCGTTTGATGCGAAGCCGCCGAACACGACCGAGTGAATGGCGCCGATCCGCGCGCAGGCCAGCATTGCAATTGCAGCTTCGGGGATCATCGGCATGTAGATGATTACGCGATCACCCTTGCTCGCGCCGTGCTTTTGCAGAACGCCGGCGAACCGGGCGACTGACTGCTGCAGTTCCCGGTAGCTTATTTTGCGCTGTTGCCCGGTAATCGGTGAGTCATAGATCAGCGCAATGCGTTCGCCATTGCCGGATTCAACGTGGCGATCCACCGCGTTGTAGCAGGTATTGATTTCAGCGCCCGCGAACCAGCGTGGTACCGGTTTGGCTTCACTGTCCAGCACCCGGTCCCATTTCCTGTACCAGTGCAGGTCTTCCGCGGCTTTTCCCCAGAAGCCATCCGGATCATCAATGGATTGCTGGTAAAGCTCATTGTATGTGCTCATTATGACCTCTCTATCCGTCCCGCCGAATTCCAGGCGATGGGTTCCGGTCCGTGAAGTTGCTGCTCCTAATATTTGAATATTTGAATATTGCGAGTAACGCGCTTAAGCATGAGTAATACTCATTCCTGCTTTACTATACCGCCAAACGTTCTCTATTTGATGACGACTAAAGTAGAAGGTTGCTTCTGTGCTTCCATACAATTTGTGTGGCAATGAAGGTGTTTTTTTGGGGTATACCTGCAATATATCTTCCCGGTAACAAAACTTTTCAGTCGTGGATGATTCAACCGGGAAAGGGTGGGCAACAAGATGTGCACAAAGACATCAATCCTGTCGTTATCAGTAATTGTGGTGATTCTGGCATTGCCATTGCCAATGGCGGTGTCGGCCGGGACGGATTCATCGCCAGATTCATCGACGCCCGCGGCAAGGATAGACTCGCTGCCGCCTGTGGGGAAAGGCGATGATATGGTAAGGCCGTACCGGGAAAAGGCGCCCGCGCCTTCGCACGCTGACACGGTCGGGCGCAGCCAGGTGCCGAGAGAACGTGTGAATACCCCGTACTCACGCGAGATCGTTCCACCCGGCTATCGTTATGGAAGCCCCGGCTACGGGCCGGACGGCAGGGGCGGTCGGGGATATGATTTCGGTTACCCGGGTTACCGGGCCGGCGGTGGCGGCGGCTACCCCCATCAGCGCTGGTAAGGCCGCCCGGTCCAGTTTGTAGAGATACCCGCGGGCCCTCCGCAAGTGCGCTCTACGGTGTTCAGGCGCGCTAGTCGAGCCATGCGCCGGTGTCGCAGGCGTGTCCGATGAAGTAGTCCCGTAAATCGACCCGGAGGCATGGTTAAGCCGAGGCTTTACGCTTAGAATTGCGATCACCTGAAGTCATTCAAGAGTAATTGTCATGAGCATGGTTCGTTATCTATGGCCCGTTGTCCTTGCGGGGCTGTCAGCATGCACCTGGGTAGAGCCAACCAAAGAAGGCAGTAAAGTCGCGCTGGTCGAGGCGTCCAAAGTCGAGGGCTGCGAAAGGATCGGCACCGCAGGCTCATCGGTAAAACACGAGGTGGGCATCTATACGCGCAGCGAGGAAAAGGTTACCGAAGAGCTTGTGATCCTTGGCAAAAACAAGGCGGCCGAGATGGGGGGCGATTCGATCGTTGCGCAGGGGCCGGCTGTGGATGGCGCAATGAAATTCGATGTTTACAAGTGCGGCGACTGAAGGGTGGTTTGATCGTTACCCGGCAGGCTGATCACCCGTCAGTGCTGCTGCCGGTACAGTAGTCCCGCATATCGGCGGCCGGATTTCGAGGCAGTTCCTGCGCCGTTATCCAGGCGCTGATATCCTCCATCACGAGCGCGGCCTGCAGGTCGCGTGTCAGCATGTGATAACCCTGGTCGTAGGTTATGGCGGTCAGGCGTACGTCTTTAGCAGACGAGAGTGTCGAATAAAGCTCGCAGGTGGGCGGACCGGGAATGATGTCATCCCGCTCACCGTACAGAAACAGGATGGTGCCGTCGACGTTGCCTGCAGTCAGCATGGCCTGGTCCATCAGGTTGCTGACGCCGTACAGCACATCGACACGCGTCGCCTTGATAACCAGTTCATCCCTGCTGAAAGCCCTCAGCATTTCGATATTGTCCGACGGCTTCAGGTCCAGTCCTTCACCGGTCAGCTGTTTGCCGGGAAGCGTATGTGCAGCAAGCCAGAGTCCGAAACGCTGGTAGAAGGGCATGCTGTCACGCGTCCACACCGCGGGGGCCAGAAGCACCACGCCTTCGACGTCCAGCGTTGCCGACGCCAGTGCTGTCAACGTCACGGCGCCGCCCATGCTCTCGCCAAGCAGGTAGAGTGGAGTATCGGGGTAGTGCTCACGCAGCAAACCGGTCATTGCAACCAGGTCGGCGCCGAGTCTTTCACTGCCGTGCCATAGGCCGCGCCCGGCGGAGTTTCCGAAGCCGCGCTGGTCATAGGCGATAACGGTTATGCCGAGCGGGGCCAGGTACTGGCCAAGGCTGTCGAAAGCGAAACTGTAGTCATTGAGACCGTGCAATGCCAGCACGATCGCGCGGGTTTCGCCGACCGATAGCCAGCGCGAAAGCGGCAGACGGTAGCCGTCTTCCATTACCGCATGCGTTTCAGTGAGCTGCGGCAACCTGTGGTCGCCTGCCGGCGGGTGCACGTAGGGCGTGGCGCAGGCCGACAGCAGCAGGGTCGCCAGCAGGGGCGCCCGCAAGAAGGGAGTCGTACACCGGCGCGGCTGGCGCCTGTCTGTCAGCGGGAATAGCTTCAGCACATCGAATATTGCGTAATGGCCCGTTCGGCCTGTTCCTGGATTATCCATCAATCGGCCGCGGTTTGCCCGGCGATTTTACAGCGTGGAACCTGCCGGCTGCGACCGGTGGAGTTCGCGGGGGGTGATGGCAATACGGGTGCATTTCACATATGCTAGTTCAATGGCGGGCGACGGGCGCCAGGTGGCGGGTTCCGCACGGTGCGTTGAGTCAAGGCTGGTATGGTATGAAAGTATTGCCTCCGAACAACGTGACAGTATTGATTTGCTCGCTCGTTTTCGCGGTGCTTCCGGGTGGCGGCATGAGTAGACCAGGCGATGGTCGCGCCCGGTATGGGTGGCGATCGTCTTTTACGAATGGCATTAAGGCGCTGGGCGCTTCAATAGGTTCTATATGAATGACAAAAACGAACAGCCTGTCACGGGTGGTGTTTTCCTGTTTTATCTGATTGTTACGGCTATTCTTTGCGGTGCGCTGGTCATGGTGGTCGAGGTGCTCGGATCGCGTGTCATAGGCCCGTTTTTCGGGGTCAGCCTTTTTGTCTGGACATCCCTGATAGCTGTAACCCTGATTGCGCTGGCGCTAGGTTACGGCGTTGGAGGCGTGATCGCAGACCGGTACAGTTCTGCCGATTACATGTACGGTTTTATTTTCGTTTCAGGCCTGCTGGTTCTGCTGATTCCCTGGATCTCTCCCGCCGTCATCAAGCTTTCCCAGCCGCTGGATTTGAGGCTGGGCGCCTTTACAAGTACGCTGCTGCTTTTCGGGCCTCCATTGTTTCTGATGGGGTTCGTGTCCCCCTACCTGATCAAGATTGCGGCAACCGAGATGAAAAGCCTCGGGAGAATGGTGGGTGGCTTTTATGCGCTGTCCACTTTCGGCAGCGTGCTCGGAACGGTGCTGACGGGCTTTCTGTTGATTGCCTACTTCGGTGTTACGCGCATATTCGATATTACCGGCAGCCTTCTTATCATTCTGTCCATCGGCTACTTCGTCCTTTTCCGGAAGTCCTGGGTGTTTTCCGTCGGGCTGCTGATCCCGCTTGTCGTGCTGGCCGATCCCGGGCCGGAGCTTGATGTTTCCAGCGTTATGAGTAACGGTACGCGGGTTACACGCGTTGCCCAGCGCGAGAGTTTTTACGGCAGCGTTAAAGTGCTTGATTACGAATACGGGAATAACAGGACGCGCGAGATGGTGATCGATGGCCTGGTCCAGGGCGGGGTCAACCGGAATACGGGTATGTCGATCTATCCGTACAGCTATTTTTTACAGTTTATACCGCACGCGCTTCACCCTCGTGGCACAAGCTGTCTTGTTATCGGGCTGGGCGCGGGAATAATACCCCGCTGGTATGACAGCAGGGGTATCCATACGGAGGTTGTCGATATAGATCCCATGGTTGCGGAGCTGGCGGGCCTGTATTTTGACTATGGTGGCAAGGACAGGGTGCATATTCAGGATGCGCGCTATTATCTGAACACGACCGACAAGGTATACGACTTCCTGATACTGGACGTATTCAACGGCGACACCACGCCGGGCTTCCTGTTGAGTCATGAGGCGGTAAAGCTGTATTCGGAAACGATGACGCCGGAGGCCGTGCTCGGTATCAACATGGTGGGCAGCCTGAAGAAAGAGCCGCTGATGACGGCATCCGTGATCAAGACGCTGAAGCAGGAGTTCGACCAGGTGGAGATATATCCCACGTTTGATCCCGAGCAGAATGGCGGCACCGGCAATCTCGTTATAATCGCTTATCGCGGCGCGTCGAGAGATATCGACTGGCGCGCCATGCGGCGCAACGCTGTCGACACATTCGCCTACAACGATGTCTGGGGCAATATCGGCAGACGCTTCAGCTTCCCGGATAATACGCCCGCCATTGTTTTGACAGACGACTACAACCCGATCGACGTCTTTGATGCGGGTCTGCGTGAATCGGTGCGCCGGGAAATCATCCGGTCCACAGACTGGGACATGTTGTTGTGATATTCGAGCGTGGTTTGATCACTGCCCGCAAAAGTTTCAAAGTGCGCGTGCACCGGTGACCTGCTCCGCCAGGCCGCTGGTTTCAAGCTCGATGGTTGTCCTGCCCGCCGCGGCTGCGATGTTTTCCTGCTGACAAATTGCCAGATCCGGGGAGCGTTCAGCCTGGTTTCGCGAAGACCAGCAGGTAGAGCGCCATTGCCAGCCAGCTGATGAGGAGAAGCGACCACGGTAGCCAGTGCTGTTTGTACCGGATTTCCACCTTTTGCTGATCGTCCGGATTGTCGGGGTGGCTCTTTTCTTTCGACAGCCTGTTGCGCTGCCGGTCGAGCTCCCTGGCTTTGGCCTTCTGCTGCTTTTTATACTGGTCGATGCCCTTCTGTATGCCCTGGGCTATCAGGCGGGTCTGCTCCTTGGTCTGGCCCGGCCGCTGAGTGCCGCGTGCTATCCTCATGGCTTCTTCGCGGGTCTCAGGGGAAGGCCTGGGGGTTTTCTTGTATTTGCTCATTGCGCCTTGATGACTTTTTAGGGCCGTGGGCATACATTAGGCTTATCCGGCCGCTGAAGCAAACAGTCTGCTTCGGTTATCCATTTTCCCGGTGACAAGGCGGGGATATGCAGGCATGCTGTTCAATCATGAGGCTTGTCCTGCAGTCGACGGCAGGATAAAGGAGGCGTGATGCTTGAGCTCGAAGGCGCTTGTTATTGCAATGCAGTGGCTTTTACTGCATTGACGCATACGCCGTACCCGTACATGCGCTGTTATTGCTCTTTGTGCAGAAGCACGTCGGGCAGCGGGGGATATGGCATTAATATCATGGCGGAGGCGGAGTCGCTGCGTGTGAACGGCGAGGAGTTTCTGGGCTTTCATCACGGGAGATATCATGACGAGGTCACGGATGAGCTCAAACAGAGCCCGGGCCGTCGCTATTTCTGTCGTGAATGCGGCAGCCCGCTCTGGGCGGCTGACCCGCGCTGGGCGCAGTGGATCTACCCCTTCGCTTCGGCGGTGCGCACGCCATTGCCCATGCCGCCCGAGTCGGTGCATATCATGCTGGATTTCAAGGCGCCATGGGTTGAGGTGCCGACCGGAATCAGCCACCGCCATTTTGGCCGCTACCCGGATGAGAGTATCGTTGACTGGCATCTTCGCCACGGCCTGTATATCGAGTGACCTGCGTCTCAACCTGTTCTCTCGCCAAGGCGCAAAGCACGCCAAGGCTCTTTTTGGTTAACCCTCTGCGTGCCCTGCGCCTCTGCGAGAGCCCGCTCAAACTATCAAGGTCGCAGGATTCTTGCGTTACCGGGTTTCTCTCGCAGAGGCGCAGAGGACGCTGAGGTTTTGCAGCACCAGAGAAAGCCTTGGCGTGCTTTGCGCCTTGGCGAGAGTACAAAAAACCGAGTGGCCGACACTATGGATTACGCCGAGTTTGAATCCATTGGGCGCCTGCCAGGCTGGACTCCAGCTGCTGCGAATGATCGGGTGCGAAGTCGGTCCCGGGCATTCGTTGTTGCGGCTCGCTGAAATGCCTGGGCCGGCTCTGGTGCCGTGGTGTATACTGTTTCCAGGTTCTGCAAAGAGAGGTCAGTTATGGGACGTTTCCTGGTAACCGGAATTACTTTCGGTGTGTTCATGACCGAGGCCCTGATTCACTACAACATGGGGCGCATGAAGGAAGACAGCGCTTCGGGCGTAAAGGCCAGTTTCCAGTTGCCGCCGCCGAAGGAACTGGCGAAGATAGCTGCCGTGACCGGCGCGTTTTCCATTGTCAGCGGAGTGCTGATCGGCGCATTGAACAAGCAGTTGCCGCCGAAGGCCTGAGCGCCTGTTTCAGCGCGGCATTATTTCAGCTTGTCGGCGATAGCCGTGTCTTCCCACGGTACTTCCAGTTCCCTGCGGCCCATGTGTCCGTAAACCGCCAGCTTGCGATAGAAGCCGCCCAGCTGGGCACTGAGTTTTTTCAGTCCAAGATCACGTACGATACCGCCGGGCCTGAAATCGATTACCTGTCTCAGGCGGTCTGCGATGAGGTCATCATCGAGTTCGCCGCTACCGAACGTGCGCACCCGCAGGCTGACCGGCTCGGCCTGGCCGATTGAATAACTCAACTGGACCTCGCACTCTCTGGCCAGCCCGGCTGCAACCACATTCTTCGCCGCGTAACGCGCGATATAGGCGCCGACGCGATCGATGCGCATCGGGTCCTTGCCGCTGAGCGCTGCGCCACTGGAGCGCGCGTAACCGCCGTAGGTGTCGATGCCGGTCTTGCGACCGGTCAGGCCGGAATGCGCCGAGGGGCCGCCGCCTTTGCGTATCCCGCCGGGATTGATGTGCATCACGGTGTCGGCGTCCGTTTTGACCTTCACCTTCTTCAGTGCCGGTTTGATGACTTTGCTCACGATATCGTCGCGTAGCTGCTCGATTTCAACATCGCTGTCTTCTCGCTGGGTCGCGACCAGTGTAATGCTGTGTATACGCTCGGGCCGAGCGTCGTTGAATTCGAAGCCGACCTGGATTTCGGCATCCGGCAGCAGATACGGCAGTTTATTCACCGCCTGCACCACGTCCATCCGGTAGGCAATGCGGTGCGCAAGCCATATCGGCAGCGGCAGCAGGTCTTCGGTTTGGTCACAGGCGTAGCCGAACACGCTGGTCTGCTGGCGCGCGGTGATCTGGCCGATCGCGCTGTCGTCCATTGCATCAAGGTCCATCGGCGTGTAGTCCTCTTCGCTGTGGTCCTTGATACTCGTCAGGATGGTGCAGTCATCGGCATCGAAGACGTCTCTGGGGTAGCCGATTTCCCTGATCGTGCGCCTTGCGATATCGGTAATGTCCAGCGAGGTTGCTGCAGAAGCGTAATGCGTGGATATGAACATCACCCCTCCCGAAACCGCGCATTCGGCGATGATTCTGGCGTCGGGATCCTGCTTCAGAAAGTGGTCGACGACGGCGTCGCTGACCTGGTCGCAGATCTTGTCCGGATGTCCGTGCGTTACGGATTCCGAGGTGAAAATGAATTTACTGGTCATGGGACTCATCCGCCTCGTATTCTTCCTCGCTTCCTGTCAGCGCTTCTTCTGTTTCGTCCAGTCCTGTGTACTCGCCACCTGCTTCGACCAATGCGGGCATCGGCGGTTTCATCGCCTCGTTGACCGCCAGGGGCCCGAGTACACCGCCAGCGATAACCAGCAGGTCCAGCGGCGCCATCGGGGCGGTGCCCAGGATCTGCCTGAAGCCGGGCAGAACGTTGGCCACTGCCTGCAGGCCGGCCATCCCCAGGATCGCTTTGTTCAGGTGGGGATTGGGCGGCAGCTGGGCCCTTCGGTCGAACACGTGCCGGTGCTCGGACCGCGAGCTGTAGGCATGGGCAAGCTCGTTCAGCGTCAGCGTGTTGAACGCGAGTGTGCTCGCAGCCGCGCCCGGGCCGTAGCGACTGAGGCCGTAGACATAGGCCGCCATGGTTCCAAGACCGATGATACCGGATTCAATGCTCATATGGGTAAGGTCGTTGCCGGCGATGATCGCATCCTCGCTTTTGCGCGGCGGGATGTCCATGATGTCCTTTTCTGCCGGTTCCATCGACAGGGCCAGGCCCGGAAAAATGTCGGTCACAAGGTTGATCCACAGCAGCTGCATCGAGTTCATCGGCTGGCCCATGCCCGTCGCAATACCCAGGAGCATCACCTCGATTTCGGTCAGGTTGGTCGAGACCATGAAATGGATCATCTTGCGAATGTTGTTGTAGATGGTACGACCCTGGCGCACGGCGATTGCCATGGTGTGAAGATTGTCGTCCTCGAGTACCACGTCCGATACGTCGCGCGCGACGTTGGTGCCGCTCTCTCCCATGGCGACCCCGATGTCGGCCGCTTTGAGCGCCGGTCCATCGTTGATGCCGTCGCCGGTCATGGCCACCACGCGGCCGGCATCCTGGAAGGCCTGTACGATGCGCAGCTTATGCGCCGGGCTGACGCGGGCAAATACGTGCACGTTTTTGACCAGTCCGGCGAGCAGCTCCGGCTCGACTTCCTCGAGCTTGCTCGATTCCAGCACCTGCAGCGGCTTGTCGCCGCTGAGCCCGAGCTGTTTGCCGATGGCCTGCGCGGTTGCCGCCTGGTCACCGGTGATCATGACCGTATTGATGCCGGCCCTGTGGAACCGGGCGATCAGCTTATCCATGCCCTCGCGCATCGGGTCGGCCATGCCGGCGAGACCGAGCCAGACCAGTTCCGCGGTCTTCCGCGGCATGCGGTCTTCGTCCAGTTCACGGAAGGCGACGCCCAGCACGCGCAGTGCATCGCCGGCCATACGGTCATTCTCGGTCAGAATGGCCTCCCGGGCCTTGTCGGTCAGGCGCACGCGCCGGCCGTTTCGGACCTGTTGTTTGCACATTGCCAGCACTTCCGCGGGGCTGCCCTTGACCGCAAGCAAATACTTGCGGCCTTTCCAGGGATGTAGCGTGGTCATGTAGGGCCGGCCTTCCGCGCGATCCCGGCTCTTCAGCCGCGGGTGGCTTGCGCGCAATGCTTCGACGTCGATGCCGGCATCGAGCGCGAGGTCGACCAGCGCCATCTCGGTCGGCGACCCGCTGAGTTTGCGCTCGCCGTCCATGTCGTTGAACTCGGTGTCGCTGCAAAGCGAAACAATGTGCATCAGCTCCCGGGTCTCCAGCTTATCGACCGCGTTGATGGCTTTACCGTTGTTCAAAAACTGCCGGCTTGCAATGGCGTACGTTTTCTCGCCGCTGTACACGGAGACCACGGCCATGCGGTTCATCGTCAGCGTACCGGTCTTGTCCATGCAGAACACCTGCACCGAGCCCAGGGTTTCCACCGCATCGAGGTGGCGCACCGCGACATTGTGCTTGCGCATGTCGGCGATGCCCATCGCCAGGGTCGTGGTGGCGACCGCCGGCAGGCCTTCCGGTACCGCAGCAACAGCCAGTGAAACCGAGGCCTTCAGCATTTCGAGTACCGCGTAGCCGCGCATGACACCAACACCGAAGACACCGGCGCAGACGCCGCCGCTGAGCAGCGCCAGCGTGGTGCCCATTTTGTCGAGCTGTTTCTGCATCGGCGTTTCCGGCGCTTCGGCTTCACCCACCATGGTCTGGATCTGGCCGAGTTCTGTTGCCGCCGCTGTCGCTACGACGACGGCGCGGCCGTTGCCGCCGCTGACGTGGGTGCCCATGTAGGCCATGTTGCTGCGGTCGCCCAGTGCTGTCGCCTTTTCGGCCACGAACAAATGGTTCTTGTTGACCGGCAGGCTTTCACCGGTCAGTGCGGACTCATCCACCGTCAGGCGATGCGAGCTCAGTATGCGCGCATCGGCGGCAACATAGGTGCCGGGCGTGAAAACCAGTATGTCGCCGGGAACGATGTGCTCCACATTGATCTCGGCCTCCTTGCCGTCGCGCAGCACGCGCACCGTGCGCACGCCGGTGTCGGACAGGGAGCTGATGGTTTTCTCGGCCTGGCGTTCCGTGACGAACCCGATCGCCGAGTTGATGACGACGACGCCGAGTATTACGGCCGCGTCGATCATGCCCCCGGTCAGTATCGCTATGACGGCAGAACCGCCGAGCATGAATACCGGAGGGCTGTTGAACTGGCTCAGCAGGATGGACAGGTTGGAACGGGCGGCGCTGGCTGACAGGCTGTTCTCGCCGTAACGCTGCAGCCGATCGTAGGCCTCGTTTTCATCCAGCCCCGTGCGTCGCGAAGTGCCGAGTTTTTCCAGCAACTCGTCCAGGTCGCTCACGTGCCAGGCGTGAACGCTCTGCTGTTCCCGGCCCTGGTCCGCTGCGGCCTTGACCGGAGAGGGTTTGAACAGGGGCAGGGCATAAAGCAGCGCAGGAATGCTGCTGAATACTTCGGTCGCCCTGTTGAAGGCCTGCCTGAAATCGACGGGGTCTTTCCCCTTGTCCGGGCTGGCCGACGCCGCTGATCGTCGTGTTCCCGCGCGCAGCGTGACGTTGCCATCAAGGTGCTGCTCGATGGCCGCGACAATATCGGTCATGCTGATATCGGGTTCGTACACCACCAGCAGGCAGCCGGTGAGCTTGTTCGCGCTGGCGCGATGCACGCCTGCGACGCTGCCGAGAGCGGCTTCGAGTTTCTGCTTGACCCTGGGAGAACGGTATAGCCCTGCAACTTCGAAGCGCGTTCTGCCGGCTACACCGGCGTGCACCAGTGCAACATGCTCTGACAGGGCTTCGGCAGCAGACAATGGATTTTTCCTGCGGGGTTCGGGTTTAACTGATGATCATATCTGTTTTTCAGCGCGCGTTTATTACAGAAATATTACATAATATGACGGTTTCGTTACAAACACGTTTATTAACCTTCTGTTTTTATTCTGGAAAGGAGCAATTGATGTATCATAGCGGCTCCCGAGGGCGAAGACTGTCTGGTCGGATTGGGCCGCTTTCTCGGCCTCGCAGGATGCGAGCGACGACCCCTCACTACATCAAATGAGATCAACTGAATGTCGATACTGAGCTGGATCGGAGACGAGACTTTGTTGCAGGGGATGGTGGCTGGCCAGTCGATCCTGGTCCTGATCATCATTATCATTGTTTGTATCGCGATGCTTTCGGTGGGCGCGGACTGGATGATCGATGGCGTCGTCGATCTTGCCGAACGCACCGGTTTGCCCAAGATCGTGATCGGCGCCACAGTGGTGTCGCTGGGCACGACACTGCCCGAAGCTTTCGTGTCCGTCATGGCGGCCTACATGGGTAATCCCGGACTAGCGCTCGGTAATGGTGTCGGCTCGATTATCGCCGATACCGGCCTCATTTTTGGCCTGACCTGTGTGCTGGCCGCCGTGCCGGTCAACCGTTTCATTCTGAACCGGACCGGCTGGGTGCAGGTCGGATCGGCCACGCTGCTGGTGCTGATTTCTATCGGTGTCCTGGTGTTCGGCGATTCGGAACCCAAGCTGGGTCGCTGGGTCGGTTTCCTGTTTCTGATCCTGCTGGTCTTGTATCTATACATTACCTATGTCTGGGCAAAGCAGGGAACGGGCGTGCTGCCCGAGGACGAAGTCCAGGAACACGAGTTGATGAGCGTCGGCAAGAGCTGGCTGATGATCGTCGGTGGTCTGATCCTGGTCATCCTCGGTGCCCGCGTGCTGGTGCCGAGCGCGTCCGAGATCGCGATGCGTGTCGGGGTGCCCGACGACGTGATCGCTGCGACCATGGTTGCGTTTGGTACTTCGCTTCCTGAATTGATGACCGCGATCGCGGCAATCCGCAAGGGCCACCCGGAAATTACCGTGGGCAATATCGTTGGCGCCGACGTGCTCAATGTCCTGTTCGTCATCGGTGCTGCCGCAGTGGCCGCACCGCTGGTGATACCGATGAACTTCTTTTATTTTCACTTTCCGGCGATGCTGATTATCCTGTACTCGTTCCGGGTGTTCATATCAATGAACAGGGAAGGGGTGTTCTATCGCTGGCAGGGCTACTGGTTGCTGGGAGTGTATCTTTGCTATGTGATCCTCCAATATACCCTGAATATAGAGGGTGCGCATTGATGTGCAACAATTCGTACAAGAGGAATACAGGCGGTCTGATATGAACATACTGATTGCAACAGACGGATCGGTTGACGCCGGTTTTGCACTGGGTTTCATGCTGCGGTTTCCGTTCCCGCGCGATTCGAAAATGACGGTCCTCAGTGTCGTCGATGACATACCGATGCTGCCGGCCGAACTCGACGCACTGAACGAAGTGCAGGTCGAGTCCCTGCAACTGGCCAACAGGCGCCTGAAGGATGAAGCCGAAGAGCTGGTAGCACGGGAGAGCGGGCGTTTGCGCGAAGATGGATGGGACGGTGATGCACTCGTTCGCAACGGCAACCCGGTCGACGAAATCCTGAACGTTGCGGAAGAGATCGATGCCGACCTTATCGTGCTGGGGTCTCACGGTACCGGCCTGGCCAAGCGCTTCCTGCTGGGCAGCGTTTCGGACCGGGTGCTGGAGTACGCAGCGTGTTCGGTTCTGATCGTGAAGCAACGACCCGGGGCGGCTGAGCCGGCAGAGATCGAACCGGGTACCAATGCACCGTACAAGATCATGCTGGCGTATGACAACACCGACGTTTCCCAGGAAGCACTGGCGTTGTGTTCCTCACTGCCACTGGAAAAGGGATCCGAGATCAACGCGCTTTACGTCATGCCGCTGATTACCGCCTACCGCCAGGATGTTCGCCAGCATATCAACGGCATATGGCTGCAGAAGGAGCACATCATGCAGGAGGAACTGGAAAAGGCAGTGGCTTCCTACCAGTGGTCGACACCCCATGTTACGACCCAGGTGCGTGAAGCGGATAATGTCAGCGACGAGATCCTGGAGGCTGCGGATCAGGCCGGCAGCGACCTGATCATGTTTGGATGCAAGGACAAGGGCGCACTCAGGCGCCTGCTGCTCGGTTCCATCACGCGGCGCATGGCGCGTTATGCCAAATGTTCCGTCTGGGCCGTTCGAAAGAAAACAGCGGATAAATAACAGCAGCAGTCCGATCGTCCTTGCAAGGCCGGGATTCGACCGCAACCCGCCGCCCGGGTCGACTCATCGAGCTTGCATGCCCCGACATGCGCTGCCGTCAGCGGTGTAATTTCTCTCGCGAAGGCGCAAAGCGCGCAAAGAAACTTTTTGTTCTACAAACCCTCTGCGTGCTCTGCGCCTCTGCGAGAGCACAAAGAGAAATAGCGAAGCTTATCCCGAAAAAGGTGCTTGGCGGTTGAGCGCTTTAGCCCGGACAGTTTTCGTTTTTTTATCTCTCGCAGAGGCGCAGAGCACGCAGAGGTTTCCTTGTTTTGTTGATTAAATCCTTTGCGCCTTTGCGAGAGACAAAGCCATTCCTCCAGGCTCGCGAACAGGTCCGTTTTTCCGACCGGGTTCGGGAATCCACGCATCGCTTGCTGTGCGCGCGGCCTCATCGTCATTTTTCCGGCTGTTTGCCGGACTTTGCGCCCGGGCGGTTTTTTCCGTGACGGTTGAGCCAGTACCCCGCTGAAACGAAAAAAATAATCACCACGACCAGCAGCGCCGGCGCCCACGGTCCGACCATGGCAGCGTGGCTGTGAACGCCGAACATGATATAAGCCCAGCCACCCATGGCGACATAGGTGCCGGTGAGCACGACAGATACGGTCAGCCAGGCGGGAAAGCCGAGCAGGTAGCCGATGGCGCTGCCAACCACGGGTCCGGTCATCCAGAACGGAAACCAGACGAAGATGAACAGCCCGGCGATGCCGTACCGCCTCACCTTGTCATGATGGCGTTCGGCGGCTGCACGCGTGCGTCCCATAAAGCGCTTCAGTTTTGGAAATACAACCAGCTTGCGCATGCTGAAAACAAATACGGGATAAAACAGCAGTACCAGCACCGTCTCCACCCACATGTTCACCGGGATGACCAGCGCATGCCCGTACCCGCCGGCGTAGCCGATGGACATCGAAACGATACGGCCGAAGATGACGTTGAAGAACGTCATGGCGCCGATCATGCGCGAGGCCTGGGGTGACCAGAAGGCGACCAGGCCCATAACAACCAGGCCGGCGAGCGCGACCGTAATACCCAGCAGCAGTATATGACCTTCGGTGGTCTTGAATAACAGGCGCCATACGGGCCTCCCCGGTTCCTTCCGTGTATTATCGGCGCTGGCTGCTGACTCGCTCATACATGCAAGTATAGGTAAGCAAGCCAGTCAGGAACAGGCCCCCTCGCATTTCATGAGCCTTGTTGCGTTGCGATTACTCAATGCGCTTTGAGTTCACTTGAAGTAAAATAAAGCGCACAACTCAAATGCACCAAATCCCCCGATTCGATAAATCCTGATTCCGAGCAACGCGGTATGTCGTATGCATATCCTGGATCTGTATGGCCATGACTGATTTCAATCAAGCCCTGACTGTATTGCAGGATCACGTTGTCCTGTTGATCGCATCGAGCCTTGTCATACTGGCATTGTTTGTCTTCCTGAACCGCAAAGCGATCAATCACCTGCGGCTGAAACTCAGGACACGTTACTGTCTGAATCACCTGGGGCTCAAACAGGTCGTGAATTTCAGTTTTCCCGATGGCCTGGGCAATCATTCCACGGTTGACCGTCTGATCATGCGCCAGGATGGTATAAGCCTGCTGGTATTCAAGCAGTACCCCGGCAGTATATTCTGCGCCGATGATATCGATGAATGGACACAGTTGCTGGTTGGAAAAAGTTACCGCTTCAAGAATCCACTGGTCGACCTTGACTACCAGATCAAGGCCGTATCGGCGATTGTGCCGGATGTGCCGGTGAACGGCTTTCTGTTTTTTGACTACCAGGCCAGGTTCCCTAAAGGCTGCCCGGAGCGCGTGATCAGTCTCGACAGCGTTCCCGAGTCGCTTAAACGCGACAGGAAGGTGAAGGCACAGGCATCCGTTGTGTCCGCCTGGGAGACACTCAGGGCGATCAGCAGCGCATCCTGACACCTGGTGCGCTCCCCGGGCACCCGGATCCCCTGCGGGTTGGGCCACAGTCTGCCGTCATCTGGCGGTGTTTCAAGGTATTAGTCTCATTTTATCAACGACATAGACGCTTCCTCGGGTTGCGGTGCTGCAGCGGTCCCCGTTACTGGCGGCCAGTGGCGAGGCGTTCTTACATCCCTTCTTTCAAAAAAGTGCTTTACAATTGGGAAAATATTCCCAATAATAAAGATGCCGCCGGAACAAACACGGCGTCAGCTGAACAGATCGGGGTGAAACAGTATGAACGGGAGAGCGATGAGAACGATTAACCTGGCGGCGTTGCTGTCGTTACTGCTGGCCGCAGCGGGGTGCGCCCATCACGATAACCACGAAGTGCCGACCAGTTCACCGGCAGACGGCAGTGATGTGGTTGCCAGGACGGCGCTGTACAGGCAGAAACTGGTCGCCGATCCATCCGATGCCACCACCCGTTTGCAGTACGCGGAGGCCTTGTCCCGGCAGGGTAAGTATCACGCCGCGGAACAACAGTTCACCACCATCTTGATGCAGCAACCGGATAACGTCGATGTAATGACGGCTCTGGGCTACACCTATGTCTGGAGTTACCGCTATGACCTGGCCGAGAAGCAGTTCAAGCAGGCGCTGGACAGCGCGCCGCATGACGTCAGTGTGCGGAAAGGACTGGCTTTCACCTATCTCTGCAGCGGCCGTTCTTCGGAGGCCCTGGCTGCGTTCAGGTCATTGCACAAAATGCATCCTGAAGACCTTGAAATACTGGCGGCAATCGAATCAACAGAAGCGGGCCTGGTCGGGCGTGTAAGCCAGGATTGGTAACAGTAAACGACACAGTGGGGTGAAGAATCATGATCTGCAGGAACCCCGGATGCATCAGCCAGTGCGATTACCAAAGCGTTGCCTACTATGCGCGCAGGCGGTACCTTGAAGGGATTGCGACGGTCGTGTTGCTGCGCGAAGCGCGAAACAAAGACGAAAAGCGAATGATCGTAATGGCGTCCCTGCTTGATGTGGACGACGACACGATGCGTGAACTCATGAAGGGCTGCGACCGCGGATGCCTGTGCCGGATGCTGGAGATGAGAACGCGTCTCCGCTTCATGCTCCATAAGGAGCGCAACCGGGTTTCGGTTTGCCATGCTCAAGCTGCAGTAAAAAGAACCTCCATTATATGATCAAAATTTTCGGCTAGCATTTAACCGGCGCCTGTGCCAATTTAACCCGTTGAATCGGGTTCCAGCGCCGCGCGCCTCGCATCCAACTGTCGAGATTCCAGAAATTTGTCTGAAAAAGTTTACATATTTGGAAGCTGGTCTATGATTAGAATATATCTAAGGTATTGATTGTCTTTAAATGTAGGAAACATGGCATGAACTTCGCTTGTTTCTTTACAGGAACACGAGCGGGTTAGAGCAGGAACGGCCGCTCAGTACGGTGATCAGGGAAGTTAAAGAATAAAAACAGAGGGGTGAAGCGCTATGCCCTGTCAGCATCACGGATGCATGAGACAATATGATTTCGAACATATCGCGTTCTATGCTCGGAAGCGCTACGTGGAAGGTATCAGCACGATCGTGTTGCTCTGCAACGCCAAAACGGAGTCCGAAAAAACACTGATTGTTCTGGCTTCGCTGCTCAACCTGGACGATAACGAGATCCGGGAACTGAAACCCTACTGCAGTCTCAAGTGCCAGCGCCTGTTATTCGATCTCAGGGACCGGCTGCGGCTGATGCTCGAACAGGAAGGCGTGGCCAGTATCGCCATTTAACGACCCCCGTTTGCAGGCATAAGCTACAGCAGTCTGAGTTCGGGCTTGCTGGCCGCACCAGCTTGTGCATCACCTGAAACTATTCTGATGGATAACTCACGTACTTTTTTTCTTGCCAAGGCGCCAAGCACGCCAAGGCGCTTCTGGGTTCTATCGGGCCTTTGCGTGCCCCGCGTCTCCGCGAGAATTATCCAGGACTGAAAACCCTGGAGCACTGATGCGTCATTGTGTATTTCTCGCAGAGGCGCAGG
>Ga0180438_10005379_pt1 | contig 17849 bp, 12 predicted proteins | sample SS_ome_12_FD_132455 | JGI IMG/M metagenome (GOLD analysis project Ga0180438, IMG submission 132455) | Hypersaline lake sediment archaeal communities from the Salton Sea, California, USA - SS_3_D_2 metaG | ecosystem: Environmental > Aquatic > Non-marine Saline and Alkaline > Hypersaline >...
CGGTCCCGACGGCGCGCTGACCATGGTCTACGCCGGCGCAAAGTCCAAGACCGGTCTGACTCCGGCCGAACTGAAGGACCCGGCCAAGCAGCATTGGTCGCTGCGCACCGAGCGCTGGCGCTACTCCATGTCAACCGGCTGCTTGGATTCGCCCTTCGTGGGCAACGGGCTTTGGGGCGCCATGCTTGCACAGGAGGGCGACGACTGCTTAAGATTGAGCGTGGGACGCACGGATGTCACCGAGCACGTTTCCAGCCCCGGCGTCGCACAATACATCGGAAAATCGCGGCTTCCCATCGGCGCGTTTCGACTGAAATTGCCTGGGGCCGTTTCGGGCGCGAAGATGCGTCTGGATCTGTACCGGGCCGAGACCCGGGGCCATGTCGTCACCGCTCGCGGGGGAATCCCGTTTCGGCTTTTTGCGCACGCCGAACAGCCCGTGATCGTCTTCGAGTGGCGGCTGGCCGAAGACAGCGGCACGGGAATAGTGCAGTGGACTGCCGAACCCGCTAGGGTCCCGCGCGGGAAACTCCCCGGACCGGAGAATCCGGCTCCGACGATCGGCATACGGGACCAGGTCCACACCTGTGTTCAGGTCCGCCATTCCGGCGGCGACCACACCACTGCCTGGCGCGAGGTGACGCTTGAAGACGGAACGCACCGCCGGTTCGTGAGCATCGCCGACCGGTTTCCGGAAGGAGGATCCGTCGACGAAGCGGTCGCCGCGGTCGAACGTGCCGCCGGCGCCGACTTCGACGCCTTCATTCAAGCCCATCGCACCTGCTGGAAGAACTACTACCCGGCCAGTTTCGTATCGATACCGCATCCGGCGATGGAGAGCTTTTACTGGATTCAGATCTACAAACTCGGATCTGCCATCCGGAAAGGCGGGTCCATGTGCGACCTCATGGGCCCATGGTACAAGGACACCAGATGGCCGGCCATCTGGTGGAACCTCAACACCCAGATGCTTTACTCGCCGTTTCCCGTCGCGAACCGATTGGAAATGGCGGAGAACCTTTCCGACATGCTTCTGAAGCACCGGGCCAACCTCATCGCCAACGTGCCCGAACCGTGGCGGCACGACTCGGCCGGGATCTCCCGCTGCACGGGAACCGACCTTCTTGAGAAGTACGATGCCTGGAAAGAGAAGGCCAATCTCGTCTGGGTGTGCCACAACCTTTGGGTACAGTACCGATGCACAATGGACGAGACGTTCCTGCGCGAAGAACTCTACCCGCTGTTGCGACGGGCCGTGAACACCTATCTCCATCAACTTCGGAAGGACGACCAGGGCGTCTACCATATTCCCGAGGGTCACTCCCCCGAGGCCTTCTCCGGGACGGACACAGACTGGGACTCGAACTTCAACTCCGGTACCGCGTGGGCTTTACACCGGACGTCCTTGCGGCTAGACTTCATGGGATGGGCCTCCTTGGGTTGGGTATAGCGTGTTGGTACAAACGCATTATACCCAAGGGGGCCTCTATTTCAAGGGGACCTAGGCTAACAACCTTAATACATGGTGCCTCTGGAAGGTTCACTTTGCAGAGCGAGGGACGGCAGGGCAAGTGCCGTCCCCGTGGGCCCGCGCCCGGCGGCCGCCGGCTGTTGGATTTCGAGAGCGATTGCCCGCCAGGTCGCCGTCAGATCGGCGTGCCCGTGAACGAAGTGAGCGCCTTCATGTAATTACCCCGGGCGAACGCCTCGGGGTTGGGGCACTTCTCGCGGCTCATGCTCCCTTTGAGCTGCTCGACCGAGTCGTACTCCTTCTCCTCCATAAGGCGCCTCAGCCCGCCGAGGATGTTCGCGGCCTGGTCGAAGCCGTTGCGGTAGATAGTCGAGGCGACCATGCCCACGTCGGCGCCGACCAGCAGGGCCTTGAGCATCCCTTCGGCGTCGTGGATGCCGCTGGTGACGGCCAGCGATGCATCGACGCGCCCGCGGAGGATGGCGATCCAGCGGAGCGGGACCAAGAGCTCGTGGGGCGTGCTGAGCACGAGCGTGGTCGAAGTGTCGAGCTGCTCCAGGTCGACGTCGGGTTGGATAAACCGGTTGAAAAGCACCAGGCCGTCGGCCCCGGCCTCGACCAGGCGCTTGGCCATGTTGCCCATGGCGCTGAAGTACGGCCCGACCTTGACGGCCAGCGGGACGGAGACCGACTGCTTCACCGCGGCGACCAGGTCGAGGTACTGCCGCTCGACCTCTTCGCTGGAGGTTTCCAGGTCGGTGGCCACGTAGTAGATGTTCAGCTCCAGGGCGTCGGCCCCGGCGTCCTGCATCCGTTTGGCGTAGCCGACCCAGCCGCCTTCCGAGGTGCCGTTTAGGCTGGCGATGATCGGCATGGATACGGCCTGCTTCGCCTTGGCAATCAGATCGAGGTACTCTTGCGGCCCGGCGCGGTACTCGGCGGGCTCGGGGAACCACTGGCTGTGCTCGGCGTAGGCCTCGGCGCCGAACTCCTGGGCATCGCTCAGCGTGGCGTCTTCGTGGACGATCTGCTCCTCGAAGAGCGAGGGCAGCACGGCGGCCGCGGCCCCGCCGTCTTCGAGCCGCTTGAGCCAATCGACGTGCTGGCCGATCGGGCAGGCGGCGATCACCAGGGGGCTGGGGAGCTCAAGGCCCAGGTAGCGGGTGCTCAGGTCGACGCTCATGCTTTCACCTCCTTTTCAGCTCGGACCGCATCGGCCCCGTTCCCATCGGATTTCGCCTCTGCGCCGCCCCGTTCCACCGCGGCAAGCTGCGAGTAGAATTTCCATCGTGCCTCGATGTCTTGTTGTCCCATTTCCAGGAACCGCTCGGAGTCCTCGGGCTTGGAGCGGCCGAGCATGGCGAACCGCGCCTGCTTCAGCGCGAACTCTTTGAAGCTCCCCTTCGGCGCCTTACTGTCGAGGTGGAAGGGGTGCTCGTCGCGGGGGTCGAAGTGGTACAGCGGCCAGTAGCCGCAGGCCACCGCCTCCTTTTGGACCTGCATGCCCTTGGTCATGTCGATGCCCCAGCCGATGCAGTGGCTCAAGGCGATCAACAGCGAGGTTCCCCGATACGACTCGGCCGCCCGGATGGTGCGCAGGGCGTGCAGCGGATTGGCGCCGATCGAGATCTGGCCCACGAAGACGTTGCCGTAGGACATGGCCATCATGCCGAGGTCCTTCTTGCGGCTCGGCTTGCCGCCGGCGGCGAACTTGGCCACGGCCCCGCGCGGCGTGGCCTTGCTGGCCTGGCCGCCGGTGTTCGAGTAGACCTCGGAGTCCATCACCAGGACGTTCATGTCCCGTCCGCAGGCGAAGACGTGGTCCAGCCCGCCGTAGCCGATGTCGTAGGCGAACCCGTCGCCGCCGAAGCTCCAGATGCTCCGCCGGATGAGGTAGTCGGCCGAGGCCGCGAGGTTCTTGGCGTCGGGGTCGTCGATGCCGGCAAGCTTCTTCTTCAGTTCGGCCACCAGGCGCCGCTGCTCGGCGATCTGCTCATCGCTCTCCTGGGTGTTTTCCAGCAGCGACCCGACCAGCGCGTCGCCCAGCTTGCCGGAGAGCCGCCTAAGCAGCGTTTGGGCGTAGTCGATCTGCTGGTCCGCACCGAGTCTCATGCCGAAGCCGAACTCGCCGGCGTCCTCGAACAGCGAGTTCGACCAGGTGGGTCCGCGGCCCTCGGGGTTGGTCGTGTAGGGCGTGCAGGGCAGGTTGCCGCCGTAGATCGACGAGCAGCCCGTGGCGTTGCCGATCATCATCCGGTCGCCGAAGAACTGGGTGATCAGCTTCACGTAGGGCGTTTCGCCGCATCCGGCACAGGCCCCGTTGAACTCGAACAGCGGGGCCAGGAACTGGGAGCCTTTGATCGTGTCAACCTTGACCTTGGTGCGGTCGACGTCGGGCAGCGTGAGGAAGTAGTCCCAGTTGGCCCGCTCCCGCTCGAGATGGTCGAGCTTCGGCTCCATGTTGATGGCCTTTCGCCCGGCCGCCTTCTTGTTCTTGGCCGGGCAGACCTCGACGCACATGCCGCAGCCCGTGCAGTCGTCCGGAGCCACCTGCAGGCGGAACTTCCAGTCGGGGAAGTCCTTGCCCTTGGGGTCGGCCACCTCGAAGGTCTCCGGGGCGTCGGCGAGCACCGCCGGATCGACGACCTTCATGCGGATCGTCGCGTGGGGACAGGCCAGCGAGCACTGCCCACACTGGATGCAGACCGCCGCGTCCCAGATCGGGATGTCCTGGGCGATCGACCGCTTTTCGTACTTCGTGGTGCCCACGGGAAAGGTGCCGTCGACCGGGAACTTGCTCACCGGGATGGCGTCGCCCCGGTTGGCGATGATCTCGCCGAGCACCTCACGCACGAACTCGGGGGCCTCGTCCGGCACCGGCGAGAGCCGCCGCCGGGTCGAGGAGACCTTGCCGGGCACCTCCACCTCGTTGAGCGCCCCCACGGCCCCGTCCACCGCCGCGTAGTTCCGCTTCAACACCGTCTCGCCCCGCTTGCCGTAGGTCTTCTTGATCGCGTCCTTGATCTGGGCGATGGCCTCTTCCTCGGGCAACATGCCGGCCAGCTTGAAGAAGCAGGTCTGCATCACCGTGTTGATGCGCACGCCCATCTCCGCGTCGCGGGCCACCCGGTACGCGTCGACCACCCAGAACTTCAGCTTCTTATCGACGATCTGCTGCTGCGTCTCGGCCGGCAGCGTGTCCCAGACCTCGTCGGGGCCGAAGGGGCTGTTCAACAAGAACGTCGCCCCGGGGGCGGCCATCGCCAGCACGTCGATCCGGTCGGGGAAGTGCGACTGGTGGCAGGCCACGAAGTTCGCGCTGTGGACCAGGTACGAGCCCTTGATCGGTCGCGGGCTGACGCGCAGGTGCGACGTGGTCAGCGACCCGGCCTTGCGCGAATCGTAGACGAAGTACGCCTGGGCGTGCAGATCGGTGTTCTCGCCGATGATCTTGCAGGTGTTGCGGATCGCGCCGACCGTGCCGTCGCTCCCCAGGCCGAAGAAGACCGCCCGGGTCACGTCGTCGGCCTCGGTCGAGAACGACTCGTCGATGGGCAGGCTCGTGTGCGTAACGTCGTCGTTGATGCCCAGGGTGAAGTGGTTCCTGGGCTCGGGCTTGGCCAGCTCCTCGAAGACCGGCTTGACCATGGCCGGGGTGAACTCCTTGCTCGATAGCCCGTAGCGCCCGCCCACCACGCGAGGCGGAGCGCCTTCCCGCCACAGCTCGGCCACCGCGGTGAGCACGTCCTGATAGAGCGGCTCGCCCACGCAGCCGGGCTCCTTGGTGCGGTCCAAAGCGGCGATTGCCTTGACCGTCTTGGGCAGCGCCGCGATCAGCGCCGCCGAATCGAACGGCCGGAAGAGCCGCACCTTGACCATGCCCACCTTCTCGCCCGCGGCCACGAGCTTTTCGACCGTCTCCTCGACCACGCCGCAACCGGAGGTCATGAGCATGACGACCCGCTCGGCCTCCGGGGCGCCCACGTAGTCGAACAACTTGTACTGCCGCCCGGTGAGCTTGGCAAACTTGTCCATCGTCTCCTGGACGATGCCCGGCACCTTGAGATAGAACGGATTGCAGGCCTCGCGGGCCTGGAAGAAGTGGTCGGGGTTCTGGGCCGTGCCGCGGAGCACCGGGCGCTCGGGGGTCATGGCCCGCTGGCGGTGCTGCTCGACCTGCTCCATGTCGATCATCGCCCGGACGTCGTCCTCGGTGAGCTGCTCGATCTTGTTCACCTCGTGCGAGATGCGGAAGCCGTCGTAGAAATGGATGAACGGCACCCGGCAGGGGAGCGTGGCCGCCTGGGCGATCAAGGCCATGTCCTGCGCCTCCTGGATCGACCCCGATGCCAGCAACGCCCAGCCGGTCGAGCGGCAGGCCATCACGTCGCTGTGGTCGCCGAAGATCGACAGGGCGTGAGTGGCCACGGTCCGGGCAGTCACGTGGAAGACCGCGGGCGACAACTCGCCGGCGATCTTGAACATGTTGGGGATCATCAAGAGCAGGCCCTGCGAGGCGGTAAACGTCGTGGTGATCGCCCCGGCCTGCAGCGCGCCGTGCACGGCGGCGGCGGCCCCGGCCTCGCTCTGCATCTCGGTCACCTGCGGCACGGTGCCGAAGATGTTCTTGCGCCCGGCTGCGGCCCAGGCGTCGGGCATCTCGCCTAACCCGGAAGAGGGGGTGATCGGGTAGATCGCAGCCACCTCGTTGCAGAGGTGGGCTATGTTGGCCGTCGCCTCATTGCCGTCGACGGTCACGAAGCGTCGCTTTTCCACGGGAAGTCTCCTCAATCCACGAGTCCGGCTGGGCAGAATCCAACAGCTTATCGGCGCCGAGGCCGTTTCGCAAGGACCACCGCCGCGCGGCCGCTCCGGGCCTTCCCAGCACCCCCCGACCGGCCTAGAATCCATCGTGTGGTCGCGGCACTCCGTGACGCGACAGGGCCTTCGATATGGCCGTTTCCACGCGAACCTATCCCGCCGCGGAACGTCATAACGAAACAGGGACCTGGTTTATTCTGTTCGAAGCACCCTTCGGGCCGTTGAAGGCAAAATAAACCAGGTCCCTTTTTCGTTGCCGTCACCACCTCACTCGATGGGAGACCCGGCCTTGCACGAAACACTCGAAGAGCTGCTCGCCGGCGGGACGGTAGTGACCGACGGTGCCTGGGGCACGCAGCTCCAGGCCCGGGGGCTCGCGCCCGGCGCCTGCCCCGACGCCTGGAACCTCGAACGGCCGGAGCAGGTCGAGGCGGTTGCCCGGGCGTACGTCGACGCCGGCAGCCGCGTGATCCTGACCAACACGTTCGGCGCGAACCGGTTCGTGCTTTCGCGGTTCGGCCTGGAGGAGAAGGCCGGCGAGCTGAACGGGGCGGGCGTCGAGATTTCCAAGCGGGCCGCCGGCGACCGGGCCCGCGTGTTCGGCTCGATCGGCCCCAGCGGCGTGATGCTCATGATGGGCGAGGTCGAGCCCGAGGAGCTGCAAGCGGCGTTCGCCGAACAGGCCGACGCCATGGCCGATGCCGGGGCCGACGGTATCGTCGTCGAGACGATGGCCGATCCCGCCGAGGCCAAGCTGGCCGTGGCCGCCGCCCGGGCAACCGACCTGCCCGTCGTGGCCTGCATGACCTTCGACACCGGTCCGAACCTCGACCGCACCATGATGGGCACTACGCCCGAGCAGGCCGCCCGGCTCTTGACTCAAGCCGGGGCCGACGTGGTCGGCAGCAACTGCGGCCAGGGGATCGCCCGGTTCGCGGAGATTTGCGCCCGCTTGAGTTCGGCCACCGACCTGCCGGTGTGGATCAAGGCTAACGCCGGCCTGCCCGAGCTGGTCGACGGCCAGACCATCTACCGCCAGACGCCCGAGGAGTTCGCCGCCCGGGTCCCCGCCCTGATCGAAGCCGGCGCCTCCTTCATCGGCGGCTGCTGCGGCACCACGCCGGAGTTCATCGCGGCGGTGCGGGCGAAGTTGGGTGGCGCATAGGATTTCCGACCACGGTGTCCACCCGAGTGTAAAGCCGCGACCAGTGGTCGCGGGCGTGCAACGGCCACCACGCTCGCAGGGTTACTGAGGCTGAGCAGACTGATGAACTCCCGCCAGCGCGTCCTCGCCGCCGTCAACCACCAACAGCCCGACCGCGTGCCGATCGACTTGGGGGGCACGCGGCAGTCGGGGATACATGCTTCGACGTATCACAAGCTCAAGCAGCACCTGGGGCTCAAGACGCCGACCCGAGTGTTCGACGTGTATCAGATGCTGGCCGAGGTCGAGCAGCCGGTGCTGGATCGGTTCGGGGCCGACGTGGTGGGGTTGCAGCGGCCGGCGGTGGCGTTCGACATCCGCAACGAGGACTACCGGCCGTGGGAGCTGTTCGACGGCACGCCGGTCGAGGTGCCGGGCGGGTTTCGGCCGGAGGTCGAGCCGAGCGGCGACCTCTTGTTGCGCAAGCCGGACGGCTCGCTCATGGCCCGAATGCCCCGGGGCGGGTTCTACTTCGACCGGCTCGACAAGTACCCCGGGGCGGCCCGGGTCGACGTGGAGACGTTCCAGCCGCCGCTCCTCTCGAACGAGGATCTCGACCACCTCGCGGCCGAAGCCGAGGCGTTCTACGAAAACACCGACAAGGCGATCATGGCGGCGATGGGCCCGCCGTTCGAGCTGTTCTTCGGCCTCGGCACCGGCGACTTCCAGACGTGGATGATCACGCTGGCCACCGAGCCGGACTACGTGCATTCGCTCTACGAGAAGATCACCGAGGCGTGGCTTGCGAACCTGCGGCGGTTCCGGACGGCGGTGGGCGACCGCGTGCACATCCTCCAGTTCAACGACGACCTGGGCACGCAGGACGCCCCGTTCCTCTCGCCGGCCATGTTCCGCGAGCTGGTCATGCCCTACTACAAGCGCGGGCTCGACTGGGTCCATGAAAACACGCCGTGGAAGGTGTTCATGCACAATGATGGGGCGATCTACCCCTTCCTGCCGACCCTGATCGAAATGGGCGTCGACATCCTCAACCCCGTCCAGACCACGGCCCGGGGCATGGACCCGGCGAAGCTCAAGGCCGAGTTCGGCGAGCAGCTCACGTTCTGGGGCGCCGCCTGCGACTGCCAGGGCACGCTGGCCTTCGGCACGCCCGAGCAGGTGGCGGCCGAAGTGGGGCAAACCCTCCGCACGCTCGCCCGCGGTGGCGGCTACGTCTGCGCCGCGGTACACAACATCCAGGCCGGCGTGCCACCGGAGAACGTGGTGGCCCTTTTCGACACGGCGCGAACGTATCGGCAGGTTTTTTGGAGTGCGGCGATTCATCGCCGCTTTTCTTCGCCCGGCCAGTGACGGCCTCGCGACGAAGGCGGTGTCCGCTGAACGGCCTCCCTAAAACGAAAGCGGCGATAAATCGCCGCACTCCAAAAGCAAAAGCGCCCTTTGCCGCCGGCCGGGTTTCGGCCAAAATAGGGCCTCCCGCGCAGACCAACGCCACGGAGGGCCCGCTGCATGCACTGCAAGCACCTCGTCGACTACCTGGTCTACCTCCTCGTGCGGATTCTGATCTGCATCGTGCAGGCGGTGCGTCTGGAGACGGGGGCCCGGGCGGCCCGCTGGCTGGCGTGGCTGATGGCCGACGTGGCGAAGGTCCGCCGCGGGGTGGTCGACGAGAACCTGGCCCACGCCTTTCCGAAGCTGACCCCCCAGGAGCGGCGGCGCCTCGCCCGGCGCATGTGGGAGCACCTGTTCCTGTTGGTGCTCGAGGTGGCCCACGCCCCGCGCAAGATCCACGAGACGAACTGGCGGAAGTACGTCCGGCTCAACCGGGTCCAGCCGCTCGTGCGCCGGCTGTTGGACGACCGCCCGGTGCTGATCGTGACCGGCCACTTCGGCAACTTCGAGGTGGGCGGCTTCGTGCTAGGGATCCTGGGCTTTACGAGCTACACCGTGGCCCGGACCCTGGACAACCCCTTCCTCGACCGGTTTGTCAACCGGTTCCGCAGTGCCACCGGCCAGCACATGATCCCGAAGAAGGGCGGCTACGACCAGATCCTCGATGTGCTCGGGCGGGGCGGCACGATGACGTTCCTGGTGGACCAGTACGCCGGGCCCAAGGGCTGCTGGGTCGAGTTCTTCGGGCGCCCGGCCTCGACCCACAAGGCGATCGCTCTGTTGTCGCTGGACAACGACGCCCCGATGGTGGTCTCTTCCTCGACGCGGGCCGAGAGTCCGCTGAGGATCGAGCTGGCCACGCCCGCCGTGGCCGATCTCCGCGAGACCGACCAGGGGCTGGGCACCGTGAAAGAGCTAACCCAGTGGTTCACCACCGAGCTGGAGCGGATGGTCCGGCGTGCCCCCGAGCAGTATTGGTGGCTGCACCGGCGGTGGAAAGACACGCGGCCGGCGAAGAAGCGGAAGAAGAGGGCGGCCGCGTGACGGCAATGACGAAGCTCGAATGACGAAAGAGCCCTGTCGCGGGGCGTTCGTCATTCGTCATTCGAGCTTCGCCATTCCTTCCGAAACACCGTCCCCGTATCGGCGTGGTGCAAGCCGAGCCTTTCGTAGAGGCCTCGGGCGGCTTCGTTGTGGCACATGCACTGGGCCTCGACCAGCGAGACGCCCTGGCGCATGAGCTGGCGGAACGCCTCGCTTACGAGGAAGACGGCCAGGCCGCGGCGCCGGAGCGACTCATCGACCTCCAGCTCGATCAGCCCGGCGGCGCGGCTGACGCCCGTGGTGCCGGCGGCCTCGATGCTGCGGAAGGTCGCCCGGGCGACCGGCTGGCCGCCAACCCTGGGCGCAAGCTCGAACCGCGTGAGATGGAACTCGCCCAGCGTGCACGCCTCCCACCAGCTCCGGGCCGGGGGATCGACGATCTCCTCGACGATCATCTGGCGGCGGGCCTGCATCTGGCGGCGGTCCATGGGCGGTTGGAAGCCGGCAAGCTCCCGGCGCAGCACCATCACCTGGTCGATCTCCTTGTAGCCCCTCGTGCGGAACGCCTCGTTGGCCGGCGCGTCGGACTTCAGCACGCCGGGCAGCTCGCTGCCGCCGTAGAGGCCGAGGTAGAAGGGACTGAGCGGGTGGATGGCCCCCCCATAGAGGACCTTCGCCCCGCGGCGGCGAAGGTACTGCTCGCACTGCTCGACGAGTCCCGCCGCGACCCGGCCCTCGTCGCAGTCGCGGCGGACCAGCACCAGGCAGGTCGTACCCAGCTCGACCGAGACGCCGTCCTCCGCGTCGTTGGGGCCGAACCCGGCGTGGGCAAACCCCACAGGCCGATCGTCCTCGAAGGCCAGCACCAGGCCCTCGTAGTCGAAATAGAGCTTGGCAAAAACCAACTGCTCGAGCAGCGAGGGCCAAACCGGCTGGTATAGCCCGTGCTGCCCCTGCCGGCTCCGCCACAGCTCGCTGAGGACCGGCGGGTCGGTGTTGCGAAACGTGCGGTAGTGAAGCATCGCCGGACCGGGGGGCGCTGCGCGGGAATCGGAGGATGACGCCCGAATTATAGGCGCGCCGGGAAGATGCCGCCAGGAGGGCTCGCGCGCACATTCGCTGCCCGCGGCTGCCGGGTTCAGGGTTCGGGGTTCAGGGTTCAGCACCTTGCAGGAAGCGCGATCACCGCTGGAAGCGAACTCCTGAACCCTGAACCCTGCCCACTGAACCCTAAGAATAGAACTCCCGCACCCGCATAATCACCTCGAAGCCCGAGAGCTTCAGGCAATCCTCCAGACAGATCATGGCCGGGTGGTCGGGCGCCAGCAGCTCGTATTTGCGCTTGACCGAGCCGATGACCATGTCGAGCCCCAAGGGCATGGCCTTGGTCAGAAAGGCGCTTTCCAGCGGCCCCTTGACTGGCGAGCCGTCGGCCCGCTTCGGGGGGAGCATCACCGTGAAGTTGCTCAGCCCCACCGAGGCGTGGACGCCGGCCAGCGCCTCGTCGGCGCGGATCAGCTCCATGGCCGCGATCAACCGGTGGAGGTTGCCCTGGGCGTCGCTGCCGATCGGGGCGATGCCGGGGTCGAGGATGCAGTCGTCGTTGCCGGCGCCGGGGCATCGCCGCTTGAACTCGTCGACCAAGTGCTTGGCCGCTTCGTAGGTCTGCCGGGCCGTGTCGCAGGCCCGCGAACGCCCGTCGACCACCTGCTCCGAGCAGAGCAGGATCGGCCGGAAGGGCTGCACCACGTATAGCTCGAACATCTCGGCGCGCAGCGGGGAGATCGAGTTGAGCACCGGGCGCGCCCCGCCCGCCTTGGCCGGGTCGTAAGCCTCCAGCCCTGCCCGGGCGATCTGCGGGTCGGGCGTGTCGATGGCCAGCGGCTTGGCCGTGATTCCCTGGATGCGGCGGACGAGCTCGGCCATTAGCTCGGGCGGCCGGGTGCCGACGTTCAAGTCGATGTACGCGGCCCCCCGCTGGTCCTGGAAGCGGGCCAGCTCGACGATCGCGTCCAGGTCGCCGGCGTCGAAGAGCCGACTGGTCGAGGGAACGGAGTCGTTGATCGACTCGCCGATAATGGCCAGGCCCTGGATTGCCATGCGTCGCGGCTCCCTGAACGCCCGAGGGCTCCTGAAGGGGGAGCCCCATTTTCGCTGCGCGAAGATCGGGACGGGCCCCCCGAGTCTGTCACGAAGGGGACAGTCCCATTTTCGCTGCGCGAAAATTGGGACAGTCCCCGAGTCCGGCGTCTACTCGACGAGCTTTCGGGCCAGGGCCACGGCCGCGCTGGCGTTGTCGCTGTAGCCGTCGGCGCCGATTTCGTCGGCGTACTGCTGGGTGATGGGGGCCCCGCCGATGATCACCTTGGTCTTCTGGCGCATGCCCGCCTGCTGCAACGCGTCGATGACGTTCTTCATCATGGTCATCGTCGTGGTCAACAGGGCGGACAGTGCCACGATGGTGCCGTCCTTCTGGCCGGCGGCCTCGACGAACTTCTCGGGCGGTACGTCGACGCCCAAATCGACCACCTCGAAGCCGCCCCCTTCGAGCATCGAGGCCACGAGGTTCTTGCCGATGTCGTGCAGGTCGCCCTGGACCGTGCCGATGACCACGCGCCCGGCCCGCGACGAGCCCGACTCGACCAGGCTGGGCGTGAGCAGCTCCAGCGAGGTCTTCATGGCCCGGGCGGCAATCAGCAGCTCCGGCACGAAGTACTCGTTGCACTCGAACCGCCGGCCCACCTCGTCCATGGCCGGGATCATGTACTGGCGGACCAGTTCGTTCGGATCGGCGTTGGCCGCCAAGGCGGCCTCGGTGATTTCCTTGGCCTTGGTGGCGTTTCCGGTCAGGATGGCGTCGTAGAGTTCCGAAGGTTCAGCCATGGGCCCCTCCCGAGCAGTAGTGGTGATGGTCGCAAAGTTCGGATTCTAGCCGGTTGACCCGCCGGCCGCCAGCCCCAGGGCGACGCACGGCGGCCAAAGCCAGCTCGTCCCGTCCACCCCCCCCTATTGTGGTGGATTGCCCGGGCACGTCAACCCCAGCATTGCAGAACCGCAGCACGGATTTCTACGTCCACCAGCCGGACCTCGCCGTCCACCTCGACATCACCGCGGAAAGGGCGAAAGTCGTCAACGACACGCTCTGGGAGGTCGTGAAGGACCATCCCTACACGGCCGTGGCCGCTCGGGATTAGACTGGAATGAGCCTCGGGAATACCTCTTGACCACGCGTCCTTTTCACGGCCCGGCGAACTTGCCCAGCACCAGCTTGCCGTCCCGCACGCTCACGGTTTGGTCGCCAATGACGAGCTTGTCGCCCTCGACGCGCGGCGTTGGCTCGGGGCCGGCGGTGAGGAACTTCAGCGAGTAGCTCCGTCCCCCGGCCTCGACCTTGTCGTGCCCTTCGGCACCCGGCCCGGTCATCACCAACATCCCATCGGCGCCCGACGCGCCGGAGAAGTCGATCGCCAGGCACGTCTTGCCGTCGCCGAGGATCGCCGAGCCGTCGGCGGCGGGCTGCCAGTGAGTAACCTCCGCGGGGATCGAGCCCCAGCTCTCCTTCTTGCCGTGGTGCTGGATCGTCATGCTCTTGTCCGGGCCGTGTCTGAAACGGGCAGGCGACCGGCGGGTGAGCTGCGTGATCACGACGTCGTTTTCGTCCTTCCAGCGGTTGCGGAAGCCGTAGAAGCCGTACCGGGTGTCGCGCACGCACCGCGGGATGCACTCGGCCGGATCGACCGGTTCAAGGCCGAACGGGGTGTTCACGAAGGCCAGGATCGAATGATGGGGATACGGACTGAGCGTGTCCCAGGGGGTGCCGTTCTTCTCGTCCCAGTCCTTCACGCAGTGGTGATACCACCACCAGATACCGGCCCGCTCTTCGGGCAGCACGGCCTCGTAGCCGATCGAGAAGTAGCCGGCGCCGCTCACGCCGTCGGCGCGGGCCCAGATGTTGTGCGGGTAGCCGCCCCGCTCGGGGAATCCGCTGCGAAGGTTGCTCATGTCCTTGCCGCGGGGCACGGTCAGCAGGAACCACTTCAGCGCCGTCCAGCGCACGTTGGGCCTGGGGCTGACGAAGTCCTTGCCCAGGGCCACCTTCCACGCCTGGATCGCCGGCAGGTACACGATGTGGCTGGCCATGCTGCCGGTGCCGTCCCCCTCGGCGAAGTAGCCGCCGTCGCCGAACCCCTCGGTGACGTTGCGGATCATCGCCTTCTCGCTGTCGGCGAGCAGCTTGTCGATCTTCTTCTGATCGACGGCCGGGTCGCCGGTAATCGCCATGAGCGCCAGCCCGCCGCCGCCCACCTGCATCCCCCAGTGGTTGCTCTGCGGGAAATGGCGCTTGCCGTTGACCAGCTCCTCGAGGCTCATGAAGGTGCCCTCGTTGTACTCGCAGATCGCCTTGGCGATCTTCTCGCGATACGCCTCGTCCCAGCCGTCGTAGCAGAGGTCATAGCCCACCGCGTACCAGCCCAGCGACGGGCCGGCTCGCAGCGCGCCGTAAGGATACTTGAACGCGTACCGCCGGTCGCGCCCGCGATAACCGGCCAGCGCCGCGTCCATGGCGTCGCGTCCCAGCTCGGCGTACTTCTTCTCGCCGGTGATCTGGTACAGGAAGCCGTAGCCGGCCACGTGTGAGATCGTGTAGGTCTTGCCCGCGGGGTCCTGGGCGAACTCGCCCGACCCGTCCTGGCTGACCTGGCCCTGCACGCCCAGATTCTCGGGCATCGACTCGCCGTCGCCGCCGTTGAGCGTGACGCGCAGGCGTCTGAGGATGGCCTGCCCCTCGGGCGTCTTGGCTTGCTCCCGCAGCTTGGGTAGATCACTCTTGCGAAAGAACAGACGCGGATGCTCCCCGGGCTTGAGCGCCGCGTGGCCCGCCACGTCCTTGGGCCAGGGTTCGTCTCCGAAAGCCGTCAGCGCCGCGAAGACAACCGCGACCAGACTACCGATGCCGATGGTCTTCATGTTGGGTCTCCTCGACTTGCCGGGTGGATAACGTGGAGGGGTGCACTGCGCCGCAGCACGACCGACATTTTCAGCGTGTCATGCTACCGTTGTGTGATTCATCTCGTTTACTGCTTGCTTGCCGGGGCATCCTGTTCTGCCAGGTTCGTCGAAATCACTGTGTCGAACGCATGTCAAAGACGCGATTCGAGTTCGCCCACGCCGGGGAGCCCTGCAATTCGTTTCATCGCGTGAATCCTCCGGCAGCGTCCGCTTGCACCAGGCGTTTAGCATAGCCCGCGTCCGCTGGCGTTGCCACCCGGACGCCCGCCTCGATACAATCAACAGCGACTCATCATCTCGGGAAGACGCCGATGAAACTCGAAACCATCACGCTTAGCCGCCGCGAGTTCGCGGCCGGGGCCCTGCTCGGCGCGGCCTCGCTCTGCACGGCAGCCCGGCTCGCGGCGGACGAAGCACCGCACGAGCCGACGTTCCTGGCAGGGGGCGCCCAGACGCCGGTCACGCCCGCGCCCGAAGGGGCCTTCCTCGTCGGCCCGATGGCCGAGAGCACGGGGGTGAACGACGACCTCTACGCCCGGGCCCTGGTGCTGAGCGACGGGGCGACCCGGCTGGCGATCGTCACGGTCGACTACCTGGGCTTCGACTTCGACTTCAACGACCGGCTCATCGCGGCCGTGAGCGAGGCGACCGGCATCCCCGCCGGCCACGTGATGATCAATTGCAGCCACACGCATAGTGCCCCGTTGACCGTCCCCTGGGGGCCGTGGGAGAAAGAGAAGGACAAGCCGTTTCACAGGATGCTGCCGGGCAAGCTGGCCGGCGTGGCCAAGGAGGCGTGTGACCAGCTCGTACCGGTGCAACTGCGGTATCGGCGCGAGCCGGCGCAGATTGGCTTCAACCGCCGGCTGCTGCATGACGGCCGAGTGGTGATGGCTCCCAACCCCAAGGGAGCGGTGCTGCCGTGGGTCGACGTGCTGGCGGCCGAGCGTGACGACGGGCGCCGGGTTGCCGTGCTGCTGAGCCACGCGGCCCACCCGGTGGTCGTACACGCCACCAGCCGGCTCCTGAGCGCCGACTACCCGGGCTTCGCCGTCGAGCACCTGCGTAAGTCGCACGGCGAGGGATGCGTTTACCTGTTCGCCCAGGGTTGCTGCGGGAACGTCAACGCCTTTCCGCTCCAGGGCGGCCTCGAAGCCGCCGCAGCGGTGGGCCGCGACCTTGGGACGGCCGTGGGCCGGGCACTCGACACGGCCGGCGGCGAGCTGGAGCCGGGCGCGCTCAAGGTCGCGTCGAGCGAGCTCAACGTGCCGCTGGCCGATCCGCCGCCGGTGGCCGAACTCAAGAAGCTCGTGGCCGGCATGGAGGACTCGCCGCGCAAGGCCCGGCGCGAGGCCCTCTTGGAAATCGCCCGACGCGGGCGGCCGCGGACCATGCGCTACCCCATCCGGGCGTTCGCCATCGGCCGGCGGCTCTGCATCCTGGGCCTGGCGCACGAGCCTTTCGCCGAGTACCACCACTTCGTCAACGGGGCGTCGCCGTTTGAGCACAACATGGTGTTCGGCTACACGAACGGGCTGCACTGCTACGTGGGCACGGAAAAGGACTACCTGTTGGGCGAGCGAGGCGGCTATGAGACCTCCCCGTGGGGCGCGGCCCTGATGTTCGAGAGCCGCTTGCCGCTGGCTCCCCAGGCCGAGAAACAGATACGGGCCGGCATCTTGCGCACGTTGCGTCGAATCGAAGCCCAGTGAAACGGGCCGGTGTCCACGTCACTTTTTGAGGGAGGCCGTGATGCGATTGTATCTTGCGCGATGCCGGATGCCGTTCCCGCTCCTTCCTGCGCTGCTTGCGGCTGTGTTCTGTGCCGGCTTGGCAGTAGTGCGGGCCGCACCGCTACGCATCGACCACGTCGAGCCGACCGTCTTCTTCACCCAAAGCGACGGGGGCTTGCAGCAGGCCGTCAACGTAATGCTCACCAGCGACGTCCCGACGCCCGAGGTCGCCTTAGCGGTCGATGCCAAGGCGGAACGCACGCGGATCGAGCTGGGTGATCTCGCGCCCGGCTCACACACCCGCCGCGTATTCATACCCGAAATCCGTCGGCCCGGCCCGGTGCGGTTCACGCTGCTCGCCCAAAGGCGAGAGGCCGACCGACGCACGGTCACCCTCGAGCCCGGTCGTCGTGGAGAAACACCTCGCGCTCGGGGTCCCACAACTTGCGTCCTAGCCTGCGCGTGATGTTCGACAGGTGACACATCGTGGCCGCTCGATGGGCGTACTCGACGTCGCGGAACGGCTGCACGCGCGTGCGGATAGAGTGCAGGAAATCGTTGTGCGGTGCGCTGCGCGGGCCGGTGTGGTACTGACGCAGCGGGCTCGTCGGCTGCTCGGGCAGCTCCCGGCGATTCTTGTCCGATGCACTCCCCCCGGTGCCGAAGTACGTGAGCCCCTCGCCGTGCCGACTCGTATGGTGCACGCGCAGGCCGTTGGCGAAACGGAACATGATTTCGCTGACCCGGCTGCAAGCGACTCGAGGGAACGTCTTCGCGTGTAGAAGCGTGTCTTCATTGAGCGTCGGCCTCCAGATCTCCCAGAGCAAACTGGATCCCGGCCAGCCAACGGGCCAGCACGTCGGGATTCCAGGCGTTGGCGCAGTTGTGGCCGAACGCATTCTAATACACGCGGCCCCCGCCGTGGGACCGGATCCAGCTCAGCGCGTGGTGACGGTCCTCGCGCCCGTGGTACCCTCGCTTGTCGTTGAAAATGCCCGTTTTATCGTTGTTCAGGCTTAAAAGCTCTATCAGACGATGATCGTAAGGCATTGACAGGAATCATCTTCGTTCTCAAGTCGGGCATTCCCTCGCAGATGCTTCCTCAAGAGATGGGCTGCGGCTCGGGAATGACCTGCTGGCGACGGCTGCGCGATTGGCAGAAAGCGGGGGTTTGGGATACGGTCAAGCAATTGCTGTTGGATCACCTGCGTGA
>Ga0180438_10005384_pt1 | contig 17838 bp, 15 predicted proteins | sample SS_ome_12_FD_132455 | JGI IMG/M metagenome (GOLD analysis project Ga0180438, IMG submission 132455) | Hypersaline lake sediment archaeal communities from the Salton Sea, California, USA - SS_3_D_2 metaG | ecosystem: Environmental > Aquatic > Non-marine Saline and Alkaline > Hypersaline >...
AGGGTAAATATTGCTGATCGCTAAAATCTTACCATTCTTTTTCTTCTTGAAGGCTTGATTCCATCCATTTCTTGATCATGTCTTCTGTATATGCACTCCTGAAACCATTGACAACCGTTTCAAACGGAAGATCTGCAAAATGTCCATGATTTTTAATATATTCGATATGTAAATTCCCATCCAAATCATGAGAATGAAAGATAGCAGGATTATGCCCATCGAATTCTACAGGCTTCAAATTGAGCCTCTGACACATGCCTCTGTCAAATGTGGGCGTTACCTTGATCCATCTGCCATCAATGTAAAGCTCATTGTAGCCATGAAAGGCAAAGATGTTTGTTTTCATCATTTCCCACAATTTTTCGGGGATTGAATAATTTTTAATATCGGCAAAGACAAGGCGTGCCGGTATGCCATGAGCCCGGGCCAATGCAGCGAGCAGAACTGCCTTCTGAACGCAAAAACCTTCCCCCCTCTCGAGCGTCCTGCTTGCCGGGTAATGTTCTGGAAGAAAAAAGGGAGAATAGGGGGTATAAGGAATGCTGTCTCTCACAAAATGAAAGATAGCCTTTGCCTTTTCGTCTGAATGAGAGGCGACAATTTCTTTGGAAACCTTCGAAACCGAAGGTGTGTCGTAATCAATATAGTATGTTGATTTCAGGTAGATAGATAAGTCTTCCATAATATAACTCGAATTGTAATACCATTTAAAGTAATGAGAACGATAGTGAATTATAAAGTGGCTGTCAATTATTAAATAAAAGGGTTGGATTAATTCCAAGCCCTTTCACTATTCAAGGCCTGATAGATGGTTTAATATCTAGTGATAAGGTAAAAGCTTTAAATATTTAGACGAAATAATACCAAAAAGTTTTATATTCTATCCTTTAAGGTCAAATCTACGATAGAGAGATATAAAAGACGCAATCAACTACTGAATGAAAAAGGGGCTGGGAGCAATCTCAGCCCTATTTTTTTGTTTAAATGAATCCTGATACTTCGTGTAAGTTATTGTTTCGTATACATTTTTAGAGATGACCTTCATTTAAAATGTAGGTATCCCCTATACCCATTTCATACCCACTAAAATCCCCCTTGATTTTTTTAATAGAATGTGCGTGTTCTATTAATAGTGTATTTTTTGATATAAAACGCCAATAAATAAGTCTTAATAGAGGGTGCTATGATTTATAAATCTAAACCCTATTTCTCATTGAGAGGTGGGAGTTTTGTGGTTTTGGGAGCAAATATTGAACAAAGATGATTCAATTGTAATAGAATTAATATAATTAGAAAAAATAAAATGGAAAAAAGGATTCTCTACCTTTTCAATTCAGCACGCAGACCATTATACAAGCAAAACTTATATAGAATTCTTGCACTCCCTATTGGTAGTATTACACAATTCAGGTATACAATAGAGCATCATGTGCCGCCAGAGTTACTTAACAGTTCTTTGCAAGGAAAGGAAACCCTCATAGTATTCGTAGATAGATTCTCAGATGGTTCGTACACATACTACCCAATAAGGAAAGGAAAGATTTTAAAAAACTACCCAAAGGCAGATCGGCTTATTTTAGAATGCCGTCTTGGGGACTATTGTTGCGTCCATAATCCGGAGGATTTCAAGAATTTCACAAGCGTTCTAAAAGAAATTGTCAGAGGTGTACCTGAATTGACAGATGGGGACCCAAAAAACACTAGGGATGGCTATTATGTGCAGCTTGGGGAGGATGTAAGAGATAAACTGATAGTTGGCGAAGATTGCTGGTTACCGTCTGTTAAAGGAATTTCTCGGACAAAAGCTTTCAGCGAAGAACATACGGCTTTCGTGAAAATCTCTTTAACAACCAAAACTGGAAATAAGAGCGAAATTTCTTATGGTCCCGAGGGTTCTGCTCTGCTCAAAGCCGGTAAGCCTTATTTTCTGGAAGTACTTTACTATGACCCTGAGATGGGGGGAGTTAACAAAGATATTACTTTTTCTTTGCAGGACCCTTTAAAATGCTATGGACATGAGCAGTTCAGCCTTGGTGCTCTTACGGAGCATCTTAGAATACCGTTAGGAACCGATAAAGCATTGAGGTCGGTTCGTGCATCCATCAGCATTATTGTTAATTATGAAAGTTCAAAAGTTTACTATATCGACCTTCCTGTGCAAATTTCTTCTTGGCATCTGCTTTGGGGCACAGTCTTCTATTTTATGATAATTTTTACGACAGTTATAATTGAAAAAACTTTCGCTTCCCCGTCAACGTTTTGGTCGATAATATTAGAATGCTTAAAGTGGGGTTCCGTAATCCGAGTTTTTATTAAATTAGAGTCCCTGCCTAATTTACCAACAAAGTAGTAGTGAGGCAACCATTGTCAATGTTGAAATATACAAGATTAGTAAAGCTATCAAGCTCTTTTACTAGGAATTTTATGAAGCAATTCGAGCATCTCGGCAATGTCGGTTTAGGGGTTTGGCATTGGGGTTTAGAATTCGACGGTAAGATTGCAGCCGCAGTTACTTATGGGACTACATGTTTCTCAACCAAGCGTGGTTGGTTAGCCCGAATGACACATAAAGTAGATTATGGCATAATTCAGCTTTGTCGTGGAGGTAGTGCACCATGGTCACCAAATGGAACAGCAAGTCGTCTAATAGCTCTTGCAAATAGAGCAATGTATAAACTCAGGGGCACATTATTAGTAGTAGCTTATGCAGACCCAGAGCTATGCGAAATCGGCACAATCTATCAAGCTTGCAATGCAATCTATACAGGATTAACAGAACCCAAAGGTCAGGCTAATTATATTATTCATGGTGAGAAGTTGAGTGGCTGGCAGGTCCGTAAGCGTTACGGTACACGTGATCGCTCCAATCTATTTGCCATCGATTCAAAACATCAAGCTTTGCCTTTACATAAAAAGTATAGATATATAATGATAACCGGTCCGCCGTGCACAAGACAGCTTCTTAGAAAACTCATAACCCCGTATGCTCTGCCTTATCCCAAGAGGGAAAAGGCACATATTGGGCAAATGGTTCATGGAAGTCTTAGATGTCGATGATTGATTAGAATGATTATTAGCTCAATGATTTTAGAGCCATTTTCCGGTTAAGCTTACTACCCACCTTGACAGGACACCTTGATTTGAACCCTTAACCTTATTTCTATCGCTTTTATCAAACCGCCGGAGAATTTCTCCAGAGGCTTTTTATGTTTTCGAGGCTCCTTTTGATAGACGTTTGATTATGGTTTGGGTGAAGTTTTTAAAGAATAGAAGCTGAATATCTTCGCTCAATCCATTCAAAAGGGTGGAACTGATTTTCAGTAAAATACATTCCTCTTTGGTAATAATAGTAGCTGTGCGGGCTTCACCGGTCAGATAGGCCATCTCTCCAAAACATTGTCCTTTTTCTAAAACAGCTAGCTTTTTGCCTCCTGTTTTGACTACCACTTGACCGCTGATCAAAATATAAAAAGAATCGTCTATCTCTCCTTCTTGTATAATGGTCTCACCTTTTTCAACCTTGACTAAATCACATGCAGAAATGATCTGGTCAATCTGATTTTCAGCAAAGGTACTAAAAAAAGGGAGATCTTTGACATAACTTAACAATTCGCTTTCATGGGTTTCTTTTGGTATTTCCTTTAAACTGTGCAAGGCCAATCTCAGATCGTAGGCAAAGTCCATGCTGCACTGATACCGTTGCGATGGGTCCTTGGCGAGGGCCTTGTTACAAATATCTCCGAACATTGTTGGTAACTCCGGCTTTAATTCCAGAATTGGGGGAGGATCATTATTAACGATCTTAAACATAATGGAGTATTCATTTTCTCCATCGAATGCCTTTTGACCGGTGAGAAGCTCATAAAGGACTGAGCCAAGAGAAAAAATATCGTTTCTTTCTGTTATATACTCCTCTTTGACTTGTTCAGGAGACATATAGCTGGGAGAGCCGAATAAACCCTTAACAAGAGTTGAGTGACCCCTTTTAACATAGGCGATACTAAAATCAGTTATCTTTACCTGACCTGAGAGGCTAAGAATGATGTTAGAGGGTTTTATGTCACGATGAATTACCTCGTTTTGATGGGCATATTCTAAGCCTTTGCATACATTGAAAATAATCTTGAGTACCCTCTCTATAGGCAAAAGATTATCAGGCTTACAAAATTTCTCTAAGGTAGATCCGTCTATATACTCCATGGTAATATAACAAAAGTCTTGGTGCAGATCAGCATCGTATATGGTTACAATATTTGGGTGCATAAGACGCCCTGCAGATTGTGCCTCAACAAAAAAACTCTTCTTGTAGCTTTCTATTTCCTCAGGGCCTGTATCATTAGGGAGACGGTAAACCTTAATAGCCACGTGACGTTCAATGTAAGGGTCCTTTCCAAGATAAACGGCTCCCATACTGCCCTGTCCTAATTGTTTAAGAATCTGATAGCGGCCGATAGTCTTTATATTCTGCAAATCAAACATAAATCATAACTATTCAGGTTGTTTGGTTCACGGTTCAAGCCCGCCCTGGCGCGACTTATTTACTATAATCTGTTGTCACTGTAGTATCTGAGTAACTATTTATGTTGAACAATAACCTGACCAATCAGGTCTGGGCCAGGGGTTCACGGTTGGTCTCTTTCCGCTCCTCATATTTCTTGAGCCTGTCGAGCTCTATGGAACAAGGCAGGCGTGTGCCTTCGCTCTTTTTTACTTTGAGATATCAGTAAAAAGCCCCTTTACATCAAGTTTATGTACCGTATCATTAAATGTTTCACTCATTACTTGATGCGCCTGTTTTAGGCGGGAAATCCGAAACTTTTCTGACTGGCCCTTAAATCTCCTGGTTAAAACATTTCCCTCCTGAGTAAATTCAGCCTCGTAATCTATTCTGGCAATCCAACTACGGCCAGACAGATCCAGAGTAAAATCGTATAGATTAATAGCTAACTCTGGAATTCCTTCTTTCCGCTCAGGTAACAATTGTAGTCCCATATTCTCTAAATAAAGGGTAAAGGTTTTTTTAAAAAGGGTTTCTATGTCATAAATTCCAACAAGGAATCTCTCCTTTTCTCCTTTTGATAGAAAATAATTAATATTCCCAGAAAAATTTTTATATACCCTCTTTGCTCCATTGCCAATAATATCTTTATTGGCTCTCTTGTCAATAAAGGCGAAATATATTTCTTTTCCCTCCAGAGTATTCGATTTTGGCGTAGTGTTATACGTTACTTCCAGTTTAGTAATAGTAGCACATGCGGTAAAGAAGATAAGAGCTAGAAAGGAAAAGAATTTAACGTAAAAAAAAGATGTTTTCATAAGATCCCTCCTTTTTTTAAGACACATAATAGACAATTGACATAAACTATTTTATTAAAGGAGTATTCTAAAAGAACCCGTATCTGTCAAGAAAAAGTAATCCAAATGGAAAAAGACAGTGAAAATAGAATACAAAAGAAAGACAGGGACCTCTTTGATCAAGCCTGGAATGTTACCAGAGAGAGCCATGGAAGCAATGTTACATTCTACCTTCCTGGTATGATCAGGTATGGAAAGATGCGGGGCCTGTATCCTGCTCTATCATTAACCGGGGATAGGTGCCAGCTCCTCTGTGAGCACTGTAAGGGATTACTCTTACAGCCTATGATAAAGGCAGGAGATCCAGAAACTCTTATAACAAAGTGTCTTAAGTTAGCGCACTCAGGTCATTCAGGGGTTCTCTTAAGCGGTGGATCAGACCTTGAAGGGAGGCTCCCCTGGAAAAAATTCTATCAGGCAATACAAAAAATAAAGACTGAAACAGATTTATTTGTATCTCTACATAGTGGCTTTTTAGATTTCAACACAGCAGTCGCCCTCAAAGAAGCAGGCGTAGATCAGGCACTCATTGATATAATGGGTGATGAAGAAACTGCAAAAAAGATTTACCACCTTGATAGTCTTCAAAAGGTGATAGCATCACTTGAGAATCTCTTCAAATCAGGCCTTGATGTTGTGCCTCATATTGTGGCTGGGCTCATGCATGGTAAAATACATGGTGAATATAATGCACTACGAATTATACGTCGTTTTAACCCTTCTTCTTTTGTAATCGTTGTTCTTACTCCATTAAAAGGTACACCGATGTCGAGTGTCGTACCTCCATCGCCTATAGAGGTTGCGCGATTGATCGCCACCGCACGGTTGATGATGCCACACACTCCGATATCTCTGGGCTGCGAGAGGCCAAGAAATAAACAAGGACATATAATGGAAGAGCTGGCCATTTATGCAGGGGCCACCAGAATGGCTGTATGGTCGAAAAAAACCATTGATCTGGCATCAAATCTCGGATTGAAGCCCCTCTTTCAACCCACCTGCTGTTCCGTTCCTTACAGGCAGGATTTTAGCGAAAACTTTCTATAGGATGTTTCCAAAGTGCAGTTCGTAATTTTTTAGACTACACAGCTTGACTATAGACAGCTATTTCATATACACATATAACAACGGGAAAAAGACAACATTGGGGGATTGGGGGAATTGTTTAAGAAATAGGCCTATAGCATTTCAAGAAAAGGAGGAATACCTATGGTAAAAAAACTATTTTTCGCTTCAATAATTCTACTAACGGTCATTTCAGTTTGCTTTGCTGGTTCAGTGCCAAACATGAAGGCAGGCCTTTGGGAAATCACCGTAAAAACAGAGATGCCGGGCATGGAAATGCCGCCGATGAAACACACGCAGTGCCTGACAAAAAAGGACTTTGTTCCGCAGGGACCTCAACAACCAGGGCAGGAGTGCACAGTTACCGATGTAAAAGTGGACGGTGATACGGTTACATGGAGCCTTGAATGCACTACCCAGGGTGGAAAAATGAAAGGAACAGGCACGACGACGTACAGTGGAGATAGCTTTAAAGGCACCATGATAATGGTAATGCCGCCGACAAATATGAAAATTACCACCCACATGAGCGGCAAGCGAATCGGGGATTGCAAGTAGCTTATGTTTTAACAATACCTGTCAGATTTTTCTAAGGTAAAAAACCATCATTTTTTATTCAGAGTATACGAGAGACAAAAACCGATATCACGCGATTGGTTTGTTTCCATATTTTTGTGTGGGCAGCTCGAACTATTAGGCAATAGCCTGGTTTTGATCCCAACTTCAAATCCCAATCTTATCATTTTCGCAATACCCTCGAGGTTGCCTTTTCACTTAATCCAAATATTCCTTTTTTGCCATCTCTGCCAGCTTAAACTTTTGTACCTTGCCTGATCGTGTCATAGGAAATTCTGGGACTAATTTATAGTAATCTGGCTCTTTCTCTTGAGAAACAGTATCCTTAACATATTTTTCAAGGCTCTCGAGAGATACCTGTGCACCCTCCTTGATTTTTATCCAGGCAGCGATTTCCTGGCCTTTTCCAGGATGCGGGAATCCAAAAACCTGAACTTCTGAGACACCAGGCAGCTTATAGATTATTTCCTCCAACTCTGTTGGGTAAATCGCAACTCCTTCTCTTACAATAACATCCTTGAGCCTCCCGGTTATTGTAACATAGCCATTTTCATCCATCTCGCCAAGATCTCCAGTGTGGAACCATCCTTGTTTATCAACAACAGATGCAGTTGCAGCAGGCATGTTATAATATTCCTTCATCAGAAAACCTCTGGTACAGAGTTCTCCCTGACTGTGAGGTGGAAGGTCTTCACCGGTTGTCGGGTCTAAAATCTTGACCTCATTGCACTCTAAGGCACTTCCAATGGTTGAAACCCTTATATCTAAGGGATCATCAGGCCTGGTCATAGTTATCCATGAAGAGGCCTCCGTGATACCATAGGCAACGGTAATGTCTGAAATACCTATATCCTCCACCAGCTTCCTCATTAATTCTATCGGACATGGTGCACCACCTATTGTCCCTTTACTAAGTGTTTTCCAGCCTTCAGGATCAAATTCTGCATGATCTGTAAGTGTGATAAGCATGCTCGGAGAGCCATAAATGGCAGTACATTTTTCAGTATGAATAGCTGATAGTATCTTGGACGGCTCAAAAGTAGCGCAGGGTATAATGATTGAAGCTCCTTTTATAAGTCCTGCTAATACAATACATGTATTTCCAAACATATGAAATAGAGGGAAAAATAAACAAAGCCTGTCGTGATTGTTAAGTCCCTGTCTCGATGCTGAAAATATGGATTTATTGACAAGACCACAATGGTCAAGGACAACTCCCTTTGGTTTACCGGTAGTACCAGATGTGTACATTATGGCAACTGAATCATCTGGGATAATTTCATTTTCTCTTTGAGCAAGGGCGTTAAGGTCAATGCCATCGCCCATTTCCATTAGCTCCTGCCATGAGGTCATATCAGGATAGCGTTTTTCATCTATAACAATGGTATTTTCGAGTATTGATTTTAGTCCTCTTTCAAGCTCCAGCTCCTTTGCCATAATAATGGAGCGTGATCCCGATTGTTCCAAGATGTAGCGGAGATCTTCTTTCACTGCTCCATGATCTATCGGTACAACAATAGCCCCTATTTTTGCGAGGGCCATCTGGGAGATAATCCATTCAGGCGAATTGGGTGCCCAAAGCGCAACCCTGTCACCCTTTTTAATACCCATCTTTATCAGGCCCATGGCAGCCCTGTTTATTTCTGATAAAAAGAGATTATAGGTATGTCTGATGTTAGAATCGGAATGAACAAGGGCCATATTATTGGGGTATTCAGCAGCGATATCATTCAACACCTGGCCGATAGTTTTTCGTGTAATTTCAACATTGTTTTTGGGTATGGTCACTTTTATCCTCCAATTACCTTCCAACATGGGACTGTATGGTTCTCTCGTCCGCTCCCCACCCTTTTCAAGCTCTGCAAACCCGGGGATAATATTTTAGGTCCGGGAAGGCTTCAGGGCCCGGTCCATAAGCTCTGCAAAGTCAAGAACCTCACAATTGAGTCCATGCTTTCGTACACCATAAGAGAGCTGGATGTAGCAGGCCGGACAGGTGGTCACGAGAATGTCTGCCTTTGTCTTTTTCACATTACCCATTTTTCGATCGAGAATCTGCATTGACTGTCCGTAATGGGCTATGTTGTATGTGCCTGCAGCACCGCAACACCAATCTGCTTCAGATAGCTCCTGGTAATCAACCCCTGGGATTTGTCTGATGATCTCCCTGGGTTCATTCACCAGATTCTGATAGCGGCTCATATGGCAGGGATCATGATATGTTACAAGTGCTTCTACTCGTCCATGCAATCCTGGCAGACCAATCTCCATGAGATACTCACTTAATGCCTTTAACTTTGGCCGCAGCGTTGAAAACTTATCACTATACTCCGAGTCGTCAGCAAACATATCTGAATATTCCTTCAAAAATGCTGAACAACTCCCACAGTCTGTCACAATGGCCTCCACATTTAGATACTTCATTATATCCACATTTCGACGAGCAAGCTCTTTTGATGCTTCAATATCCCCATAGCTGGATGCAGGGAGGCCACAGCAGACATTATTCAAAATTTCTACACTGCACCCGGCAGCCCTTAGCACCCTGACAGTGGAAAATCCCACCTCAGGGAGAGCATAGTTAGTTCCGCAACCAACAAAGTAAGCAACCCGTCTCTTTGCATCTTTAGGATCTGACTCAATTTCCTCCAGGCGCTCCTTAAAGAAGCGTACAGGTAGTCTCTGAACGAGGTCCACAACCTTGTCCTTATCGCGGCCAAACCATTTCAGGACTCCCAGGGCCTTGGCAGCTCTATCCAGCTTACTTTTCTTGCCCAGGGAGGCCAGGCGGACATAAAAGTCCATCTTTTTCGGATTGAGCAAGAGTTTTCTAAACACAAATTTCAACAGCTTGGACTTACCCATCCTCTCCATATATACGGTGCGTCCCCTGATAACATTGTTATGTGTCATCACTCCTGACATGCAACTCGAAACGCAGGCACGGCAGAGGAGACACTCAAAGAGAGGTGCTTTCAGTTCCTCGCTCATCTCAAGCTTTCCCTCAATGAGGTCTTGCAGATGGACATTATGTCCCCGCGCAACTGCCCGTTCCTCTCCAGTAATTGTATACACAGGGCACGTGCTCAGACAGAATCCGCATTTGTTACATTTCGCCACCTCATCGTAAATGGGCAGCAAGGACTCCCTCTCCATTCTATTGTTGAGGGGCTTCTTTTTCTCCATTTTTATATACCACCCACATACCGGCCGGCGTTCAAGATGGTCCCAGGGTCAAATTTTTTCTTCAGACATTTCATGATAGGAAACACGCCTTCTAACTCTCCCCACACATCTACTCTCTCCTTGAACGGTGCAGGAGCATACTCTACCACAAGAGAACCGCCCATCTCCAAGACTTGTTTCCTCAGGGCATTCACAGTCTGGGTAAGCGTTTCCTCTCTTTCTTTATAGAGCCCCTCATAGAGGGGGACATGGGCATACACGATACCACTGCCGGCGTGAGATAGTTGATAGAATGGTACATTGATATTTACCCCTTCTTCAGCTATGGTATCGCTGATCTTTTGGGCCATGGATATAGGCACACTCACTCTGAGACCGATACTCCATGCACCTGTATTGCGTACCTCAAAACCCAGTCGTCCCAATTGTTTCCAGTGGTCAGCTTCTTTTGATCCCCGAAGGATAGAGAATTTCGTTGCCCCTGTTGAGCGTATAAGTTTTTCAATCTCTTGAATTTCGCGTTCCACTGCCTCTTTGATTCCCTGCAGTCTGACAGCTGCCCAGGCTTCCTCTTTTGCCGAATATGCCGCATGCTTAAAAAATAATGAGGTAGTCTCACGATTGTATACTTCAATAGATGTGGGAAGCAGCTGTGATTCCAGCAGTGCCTGTACACAGGCCCAAGGTGCCTCAGATCTGGGGAATCCTGCCACCACTGTTGCCCTGTCTTCCGGTAGTGGCAGTATCCTGCAGGTGACTTCCACAATTATCGCCAGGGTTCCCAGAGACCCAATATATAACTTGCTCATGTCATAGCCCGATACATTCTTGACCGTTTTCCCCCCAGCATGAGTTTTTTGTACTTTACCCGTTTCTTCAGGAATGACTACCTCGATACCGAGAACTAAATCCCTCAGTGTTCCATACATAAAGCGGCTTGGCCCACTGGTATTAGCAGCTACTGCACCACCAAGAGTTACCTCCTCTGCACAGGGTGGATCCAGAGGGATGAAGAATCCGGGTCCAATATGGCGTAGGCTCTCCTGAATTGCGCCCAGCCGCATCCCTGCCTCAGCGGTAATGCTCATATTCTCAGTATCCTGATCCAAAATCCGATCCAAATGAGTCAGGCAAACCACAAAATCAACATGGCTGGGAAGTGCGCCCAGGCCCATCTGCGTCCCTGCCCCCCAGGGTATAATGTTCAATCCTTCCTCTAAGGCCAGAATAACAATCTGTTCCACCTCCTCTGGAATTCTTGGGAAGAGGATTGCCCGGGGCAGAAGGTCGTCTATAGAATATCCCTTCACCCCTTCACCCTCTTTCAGGCCTGCTTTTCCTACAATTTCGATAAGCCTTGTTCTAATCTTTTTATCGAGCACGTGCCGTTGGCCCTTTTTCTGTCTCTATCTCCGGGACCAGCTTACCCGGGTTACAGAGGTTTCTGGGATCAAAGGTTCGTTTTACCTTCCACATGGCATCGAGGTCCTTCCATCCGAAAAGAAACCACATCGCCTGAAGCTTTTCTATGCCGATCCCGTGCTCTCCGCTGATTGTACCCCCAACGTCCACACAGGCCTGCAATATCTCATAAGACGCTCTTTTAACGAGTTCAAGCTGATTCTTATCTCTCTCGTCAAAGAGAATAAGGGGGTGAAGGTTTCCGTCACCTGCATGAAAGACGTTACCGATGGGAACACCATATTTTTTTCCAATCTCTGCCACTTTTTTAAGGACCTGAGGCAGTTTGGCTCTGGGTACCGTGCCGTCGTTTACCATATAGGAAGGATAGAGGCGTCCCACTGCACCAAAGGCGCCTTTTCGCCCAACCCAAAGCCTATCTCGCTCTTCATCAGATTCCGCTACCTCCATTTCTCGCACCCTGTTTTTCTTACAGATCTCAATGATCCGCTGTACAAGATGGTTCATGCCCTCTGCCAAGCCGTCCAGTTCGATAATGAGCACTGCCTCCGCATCAAGGGGATACCCTGCGTGGACAGATTCCTCCACCGCCTTTAGCACCAATTTGTCCATCATCTCTAACGTTGCTGGCATAATCCCCGCCGCTATGATATCTGACACTGTCTGTCCAGCATCCTCAACCGAGTCATATATGGCCAGAAAGGTTTTCACCTCCTCAGCCAACCGCATAATTCGGACAATAATCTTGGTGACAATCCCCAAGGTTCCCTCTGACCCCACCACAATCCCTTTTAGGTCATATCCCGGGTATTCCAATGCCTTACCTCCCATCTGAACGATTTGTCCATCAGGCAACACAACCTCCAGACCAAGCACGTGATTTGTTGTCACACCGTACTTAAGGCAGAGAGGACCGCCCGAGTTCTCTCCAACATTTCCGCCAATAGTAGAAACCTTTTGGCTGGCAGGGTCAGGGGCATAGTAGTATCCAAGTGGAGCAAGAGCATCCTGGAGGGTCTGATTAAACACCCCTGGCTCTACCAATGCCCTCTGGTTTTTCAAATCAATATCCAGGATGTGGTTCATCCTGGAAAGCTCAATCACAATTCCTCCTTTGGCAGGGACTGTTCCACCGCTCAGGTTCGTCCCAGATCCTCGCGGTAGGAATGGTATATTTGCACTATTTGCCAACTTTATCAAACTGGAAACCTGCTCAGCGCTCGTAGCAAATGTCACTGCATCTGGAAGTGCCCGATGAAGGGATGCGTCGTACTCATATACGATAAGGCCTGTCGGACTATGCACGACATTTCCCTTCCCTACAATTGATTCCATCTTTCGAATGAGTTTCTTTTTTTTCATTTACCTAACTACCTTCCAACATCGGACTGTATGGTTCTCATTTACTGAATAAAAGTCTATTTCCTCTTCTCTACACCTGTCTTCAACAAGAGGGCATCTCCCCTGAAACTTACACCCTGGAGGTGGGTTAAAAGGGCTTGGAACATCACCTGTAAGTACCTTCCGCGTACCACGATCGTGTGGATCAGGGTCTGGTATGGCTGAAAGTAATGCGAGTGTATATGGATGTGAAGGATTATTATACATTTCCTCTATTGGCGCATATTCCATTATGTGACCTAGGTACATTACAGCAACCATATCACTGATGTAACCAACGACATTAAGGTCGTGGGAGATAAAGAGATAGCTTAGACCCAAGGTATTTTGTAGCTCTTTTAGAAGATTAATAATTTGGGACTGTATAGATACATCAAGTGCCGATACTGGCTCATCACATATAATTAATGAGGGATTAACGCTCAAGGCCCTGGCTATGCCAATGCGCTGCCGCTGGCCACCACTGAATTCATGGGGGTAGCGATCAGCACCTGAGGAGGCAATACCCACCATATCCAGGAGCTCTATAACACGCCGCTTTCGCTCATGATGTCCTTTCATTTTCAATGTTCGCAGGCCTTCTTCAATAGATTGTCCAGCAGTCATCCGGGGATTTAGAGAACCAAAAGGGTCTTGGAAAATGATCTGCATCTCTTTGCGCAAAGGCTTCATTTCATTCTGAGAAAAGCTGCTGATATCCTTATTCTGATAGATGATTGTGCCTTTATCAGGTTCCAAAAGCTTTAAAATAAGTCGGCCAATTGTGGATTTACCACATCCGCTCTCCCCAACCAGACCCAATGTTTTCTGCTTGTCAATATAAAGATCCACCCCATCAACGGCCTTGATCCAGCCAATGACATTTTGGAAAAATCCCCTGTGTACTGGGAAATATTTTTTTATCCCTCCTACCGTAAGCATTGTGTTGTTAGTCATAATTCGAAGTGTCTAAAGTGAACTAAAGTGCCTAAAGTTCAGATTGAAAAAAAATGATTTAACTACTAAAGACGACATTTTAGCTATTTCTTTTTACCTATTGAAGTGAAGATTGTGATTAATTCACTACATTCTTCATATTCATATTTCACTTGTTCAAAGGACAACCACTCCACTTCTACTATCACTTCCAACCAATATTGCGTTTCACTGGCTTCACTTTCACAAATAGCGATTTTGTTTCTGAAATCAGCTTTGCTCCTAGCCCTATTGGCTTCCCGGTAATTAGCGCCTATTGAAGTCCTAGCTTTGGTTATTTGATTCCGGACAACTCTTGCTTCTGGAGTATTGGGAAGTTTCAATTATTGGCTAATAATTCAGCCTGCAAATTTCTTTGTCCTTTTTTCGAGATCTTTTGCAAATTGCCTGATATCCATCTTGTACCAGAGGTTAAGTTTAAAGATATTTTAGGCACTTTAGATCATTTTAGTTCAATTTAGACATTTTATTTTTATATAATACTGGGCAGCGACTCAGGTGACCGTTCTCATAGACACACATTTGTGGAAAATCAATCCTGCATATATCGATAGCAAAACCACATCTGGGATGAAATGGACAGCCAGACGGCTTATATGCAGGATCTGGCACTGCTCCAGGGATGCTATGAAGCGTACTTCCCCGTTTTATAGGGCTCGGTAGTGATGCAAGAAGCCCCTGAGTGTAAGGATGACATGGAGTATGAAAAATTTCTTTTGCATTGCCTTGCTCTATAATAATGCCTGCGTACATTACATAGATACGATCGGCAATATTTGCCACTACCCCAAGATCATGAGTGATATAGAGAAGAGACATTCGTCGATTTTTTTGAAGCTCTTCAAATAGATTCAGGATCTGCGCTTGAATGGTGACATCAAGGGCAGTGGTTGGCTCATCAGCAATCACCAAATCAGGATTGCATGCCAGTGCCATAGCAATCATAACCCGCTGTTTCTGTCCTCCGCTAAGCTGGTGCGGATAATCTTTAAGACGCTCCTCAGGCGAAGCGATACCCACATCTTTAAGGAGTTGGATACATCTTTGCCGTAGCTCTTTCTCATCCATCTTTTCATGGACCATGATGGCCTCTTGGATCTGGTCCTGGATGGTAAATACTGGGTTTAGTGAGGTCATAGGTTCCTGGAAGACCATAGATATGTGATTTCCACGAATCTTTTGCATCTCTTCTTCACTCAAATCCAGGAGATTTTGCTCGTTGAACAGAACTGTGCCGCCCATAATTTTACCAGGGGGCTGAGGAATAATCCCGAGGATAGTTAAAGCAGATACACTTTTTCCACAGCCCGATTCTCCAACGAGACAGACTGTCTCTCCTTTTCCAATATCAAAACTCACCCCATCAACCGCTCGAGATACACTTCCATCAAGCTGGAAATAAACCTTTAAGTCTTGGACGGAAAGCATCAATACCTCTCCCTAAGCTTTGGATTAAGTATGTCCCGCAAGCCCTCGCCAAAGAGATTAAATGAGAGTACCACGATCAAGATGGCAAACCCTGGAACAAAGGTGAGCCAGGGTGCATCGAAAATGAAACGCTTTCCATCAGAAAGAATATTACCCCACGTTGCATGGGGTGGTGGAACGCCAAATCCGAGAAAGCTCAACCCTGCTTCTGTGAGAATAGCGGTTGCAATACCAATTGTAGCAGATACCAACACTGGCGCAATAGCATTCGGCACCATATGACGAAATATAATCCGAAGGTTGCTTATCCCAAGGGCCTTGACAGCGGTTACAAAATCCTGCTCTCTTAATGAGAGAAATTCAGCCCGTACAAAACGGGTGGTGCCCATCCAGCTTGTCAGGCCAATGACGATCATAATGTTGTAGATGCTTGCAGGGAGTAGGGCGACCACGGTGAGGATCAGGAAAAAGCTCGGGAAGCAGAGCATGATATCTACGACTCGCATGATCAGGGTGTCAACAGTGATGGTCTCTTTATGAAGGATCGGCAGCCATCGTGACTGAGCTTTCTTTACTGATCTTTTTTTCAGCAAAAGGGTGGAAATAATGTAGGCAATGCATAGAATAAGAAGGATGACACCCAGATACCTATTGCCCATAAAAAGCAATAACGCTCCGGTGAGCAATAGTAAAGCTATCAGAACGTGATCAAGACGAATATGGTTTTGCCCAAAATAGCCTGCTATCCCGCCCAGAAATATTCCTATGAGTACCGCAATCCCTACAGCGACAAACCCCACTGTAAGTGATACCCAGGCGCCCTGTAACATCCTCGCAAAAACATCTCTTCCCAGATCATCGGTCCCGAATAGATACAGTCCTAATTTAGGTGTTTCCTCGGGGCGCAGGGTCTTTAGATTTGGATCAGACAACGGGGGTCGAAGTTTTTCCTGGAGTCTTACCATCGAAGGGTCAAAATAAGGATTAGTGCCAGAAGTAAGTATAATGCCTGCAAGGGCAGTAAAGAAGAAGAGGATAAAAATAGCAAGGCCTAAAAAAGCGAGTTTGTTTTTCTTAAGAAGTCCCCAAGACTCCCGAAAGCGGGTTTTCCTTGGAACAGTAATGGATTCTTTTATTCTACTCTTTTGCAAGGAGTTTTTTGTATATGACTTCATTATAACCGGATCCTCGGGTCTACCACCATATAGAGCATATCAGACACGAAGGTGCCTGCCAGTACAAGCACCGCTGAAAGAAAATTAACTGTCAGGATAATTGGGTAGTCTCGGGCCAGAATGGCCTCATAGGCCATCCTGCCCATGCCTGGCCATGAGAAAATGGATTCAATAATTACAGAGCCGCCGATGAGACCAGGCAAAATCAGTCCAAACATGGTCACAAAGGGTAAAAGAGCGTTGCGCAAGGCATGTTTGTAATGGACCACCTCAGCCGGGAGACCCTTTGCCTTAGCAGTTCGTACATAATCCTGTCCTTCTACCTCAAGCATTTGACTGCGCACATACCTGGAAAGAACCGCAATACCACCAGTAGCTCCAAGTAACGATGGAAGCAGGAGATGCCACACCCGGTCCATGAACCAACGAGGCCAGGGTGGCTCTCCCATCCCGAAGGTCTCCATTCCGATCACCGGCACATGGAAGCTGTTTACCACAAAGATAATCAGGATATAGGCGAAGAAGAAGCCAGGTATGGATATCAGTAAATAGGCGAAGAACGTGGCGCTTCGATCATATAATCCTCCTCTGAATAGTGCTGATCGTATACCAATCGGAAAAGATAAAGTCCAGGTAAGGAGAGTACCCACAATAAAAAGAGGAAGACTATTTAGAAATCGCTCCCATATCTTTTTGAGCACCGACTGGTTGTCTTTCCAGGAAACGGTTTTTCCTGTGAAAAGATCTTTATAAAAAAGAAGATATTGCGTGTAGAGCGACTTATCTAAATGAAATTCTTTCCGAAATCGCTCCACCATTTCTGGGGTGAACTTGGGATTCAGGGGATCAACCTGGCTGGGCTTGCCAGGGGCAAGATGAATGATCAAAAAGGAGACCACTGAAACAAAGAAAAGAGTAATAATTTTTTGTATGATACTTCGGCCTATGAATGATAACATTTTTAAGTGCCTAAAGTTTTATAAAAGGCATAAGCCCAAACTCCATTATTCCGCATTCCAAATCCCATCTCTATCCATCCAGCGCGAAGCTGGGTGCATCGGAAAGTTTTATCCACTTGTTGAAATGAAACGTATAACCTCCTGTTTTGGTAGGCGTGATCTTTTTATAGATGGCATTCCCTTTTGAATCTATTTCCTTTATTACAATTCTTTTATCTAACACAGCTGTCCACTTGGTAACGTAAAGAAAAGTATAGGGCTGTTCCGTTGCAATGATCTCGTGAAGGCGGTGGCAG
>Ga0180438_10005385_pt1 | contig 17834 bp, 13 predicted proteins | sample SS_ome_12_FD_132455 | JGI IMG/M metagenome (GOLD analysis project Ga0180438, IMG submission 132455) | Hypersaline lake sediment archaeal communities from the Salton Sea, California, USA - SS_3_D_2 metaG | ecosystem: Environmental > Aquatic > Non-marine Saline and Alkaline > Hypersaline >...
CGGGCCCGTCGATCTCCTCCCGGCCGGTGGTGCGCGAGAGGAAGCGGAAAAATGGCGAGCGCTCGTGCGTCTCGATCCGCTCGAACGTCAGGTAGAAGTAGAATCCCGCCCTGCCGCCGCGGCACTCGGCCAGCTCGCGGCCAAGCTGCTCGTCGATCCACGCGCGGGTCTGCACGGCCTTCTCGCGGTAGCCCCGGTTGACCCGTTCGATCTGCCCGGCCACGTGACGGTCCAAGAGGTAACTGGCCATCTCCTGGGTGACCAGCGGGGCGCTGAAACCCGCGTCGCTGGTCTTCTGGACCATGGCGCGGACCAGCGGCCCGCCGGGCCCGATCAGGTAGCCGATCCGCAGGGCGGGCGCGAGGATCTTCGACAGCGTGCCGATCTCGTAGACGATGCCCAGCTCGTCGTCGAGCAGCCCGGAGCGCGGCCGTTCGACCGCCGGGTCGTGGATCAGGTTCTCGTACGCCTTGTCGAAGACCACGGGGACCTTTCGTCCCAGCTCGCGCGACAGGCGCGCGGCCACCTCGACCAGGCGCCGCCGCCGCCGGTTCGAGAGGATGCTGCACGTGGGGTTGTTGATCGTCACCACGTAGAGGAGGCGCACCTCGCGCCGCCGCTCGCCCAGCTCTCGCAGCTTGAACTCCAGGCGATCGGCGTCGAGCCCCTCGTCGTCCTCGGGCACGGCGCAGAGCTCGAAGCCCATGCGCTCCAGTGTGTTACAGTAGATGTAGTAGATCGGGTCGCTGGTGACCACGATGCCGGGGGCGAGCACTTGGGCCAGCCCGTCGAGCAGGCTGGTCGCCCCGTTCGGGCCGATGATGATCTCGTTCCGCGCGAGCACCTCCTCGGTGAGGCCGCCGATGCCGTGCTCGAGGTGGAACCGGCGGAGCGACTCGATCAGGTTGGCAGAGCCGGCCGGCCCGCCGTAGTTGAGCGCCACGCGGTACTTCCCCGGGTCGGCCAGCACCGCACGGAGCGACTCCTCGATCAGCCCGCGGGGGATCGTGCTCTCGTTGACGTAGCCCACGCCGAGGTTGACGTCCACGTCGTCGCGGAAGTCGGCGGCGAACGCGGCCATCATCCGGTTGACCGGCGAGGGGTCGGCCGACGCCCGGCCGTAGTCGGAGAGTTGGATGGATTCGAAGTCCATGACCCTGGGGTGCTGGCGTGTCTACCCGCGACCGCCGGTCGCGGCTTTACATGACTACGATGACGCCGGCGGATCGAACTGGGGAACCTTCATCGTCTCACCGTCCTTGAGCGCCGACTGGTGGGCCACCACGCCGGGCACGGTCATGGCCAGGGCCTCGTAGACGTTCACGAGCGGCTGACGGTCCTCGATGATCGCCGTGACGAACTCGTTGGCCAAGGGGCCGTGCGAGCCGCCGTGTCCGCCGGCGGGCATCCCCGGGGGGATCGGCGGCCGGCTCACGTCGGGCAGCTCCGTGAGCGTGCCGTGGTACTGGCCCTGGTCCATCCACCCCCGCTCGCCGAAGACCCGGCCCGTTTCCACCACGCGCCCGTGTACGGCCTTGAGCATCCCCATGCGCGAGCTGCCCCCCTCGCTGGTCGCAAACAGGGCCACCTCGTCGGTGAACGGGTTGTCGTACTTGTTGGCCCCCGGCTGGTAGGCGTCGAAGCCGCCGCGGAATCCCACGCAGGAGACCGAGGTGTACCGCTTGCCCGTCACGCCGATGTAGTAGGCCGTGGAATGCGTGGGGTACCAGAGCGGCGGGCTGCCGGTGCGCCATCCTTTGTACGAGCCGAGCGGCTTGGGGCCATAGTGAAAATACTCCCCCTCGGAGTAGACCACGCGCCCGAACCCCCCGGCCCGGTAGATCTCGCGCATGGCGTAGCAGTCGGATCGGTAGCAGCTCGTCTCGGCCATCTGGTACTTTAGCCCCGTTTTCTTCACGGTCTCGACGAGCCGCTCGGCGTCCTCGATCGAGCCGTACACGGCGGGCACGGCGGTCATGACGTGCTTGTCGTGCTTGAGCACCTCGATGCAGTGCCGGGCGTGGCTGGGGGCGTCGGTGGCCACGAACACGGCCTCGATCTTCGGGTCCTTCACGAGCACCTCGAGCGACTCGTACGACTTCTCGCAGCGGCAGGCCTTCATCAGCCCCTCGCGGCGGTCGGGAAAGAGGTCGCTGACGGCCACGACCTCGACGTTCGGGTGGTCCTGGAACCCGAACGCCGCCCCGAACCGGCACACGCCGTAGCCTACGATGCCGAAGCGGACCTTGCGATCCGAGACCGTCTTCCACTTCTTCGCGCCACCCGACTCGGCGGCCACGGCCCGGGCGGCGAAGCCCCCGGCCAACATCGCGCCCAGCGATCCGGCCCCCAGCTTCTCGAGGAATCCGCGTCGATAGATCGGTGTGTCGGACATGGCTCGTTCTCCTCGGTTGATTGCGTGGCGCGTATCGTAGCCTTCGCGCTCCGCGTGACGGTGTCTCCTCACGCGGAGTGTGAGGACTACGGTGCGCGGGCCACGACGCGCGAAACGGGCCGGTTGCTCAACCGGCAACCGCCGGCTATTATGGGACGGTGCCCTGCCGGGTGTCAACAAGCCGCACGGTGCGTGCTCGCACGCACGCGGTGACGCCGGACGGGCCGCCGAGGAAGGCGTGCGTGCAAGCACGCACCCTACACACTTGATTCCACCTTTCCACGAAACCGGAGAAGACCCATGCCCATCCATCGACGTTTGCTGCTTGCGGCTTGTATCCTTTCGGCTTTCGGCGTTCGCTGCGGGTTGCCGCCTGCCTGCGGGGCGGAGGACGACCGGCCGAACATCGTATTCTTCCTCGTCGACGACCAGCGCAACGACACGCTGGGCTGCGCCGGGCACCCGATCGTCAAGACGCCCACGGTCGACCGGCTGGCCCAAGGGGGCGTGCGCTTCGAGAACATGTTCGTGACGACGTCGATCTGTGCGGCCAGCCGGGCGTCGATCTTCACGGGCCTGCACGAGCGGACGCACGGCTACACGTTCGGCACGCCGCCGATCTCCGAAGGGCACGCCGCCGCCAGCTACCCGGCGCTGCTTCGGCAGCACGGCTATCGCACCGGGTTCATCGGCAAGTTCGGCGTGGGCGTGGCCGGCGACTCGAAGGCGGCCATGTTCGACTACTTCAAGGCGGTGGGGCGTAACCCCTATCTGAAGAAGCAGCCCGACGGCTCGCTCCGCCACGAGTCGGAGCTGGACGGCGACCACGCCATTGAGTTCATCCGCGCGGGCGCCGGCGACGATCGAAAGCCGTTCTGCCTTTCGGTGAGCTTCAACGCCGCACACGCCGAGGACGGCGACAAGCGCCCCGGCATCGGGCACTACCCCTGGCCCAAGGCGGTCGACGGGATGTACGAGAACGTCGAGGTGCCGCCGCCGCGCCTCTCCGATCCCGCGATCTTCGAGAGCCAGCCGGAGCTGCTCAAGAAGTCGATCAACCGCGGCCGGTACTTCTGGCGGTGGGATACGCCGGAGAAGTACCAGACGAACATCCGGGCGTACTTCCGCATGTTAAGCGGCGTGGACCGCGTGATCCGACGCGTGCTCGACGAGCTCGAAAAGCAGGGGCTGGCCGAGAACACGGTGATCATCTACACCGGCGATAACGGCTATTACATGGGCGACCGGGGTTTCGCCGGCAAGTGGTCGCACTACGAACAGTCGCTCCGCGTGCCGCTGGTGGTTTACGACCCCCGGCTCCCCGAGGGGTTGCGCGGCCGCGTGCTGGGGGCCATGGCCCTGAACATCGACCTGCCGGCCACGATGCTCGATCTGGCGGGCGTGGCGGTCCCCAAACACTACGGGGGCCGCAGCCTGGTCCCCTTGCTCCGCGGCGAGCAGGTCGCCGGCTGGCGCACCGACTTCTTCTGCGAGCACCTGATGCAGGCGGGCGCGGCCATCCCGAAGTGGGAGGGCATCCGCGGCGAGCGGCACAAATACGCCCGGTACTTCGAGAACGACTTCGAGTTCCTCCACGACCTCGAGGCCGACCCGGACGAGCTGAAGAACTTCGCCGCCGATCCCGACTACGCCGAGACGCTGGCCGCGATGCGCAAGCGGTGCGACGAGCTTCGCGACCGCTACGGCGGGCCGTTCAAGCCCCGGCGGCGCCGTTAGGCCGGAAGGGGGAATGGGTGCCTGGCCGGGGTGGAGGGGTCAGGAGTCAGGGTTCAGGAGTCAGGGGTCAGTACACTGCGTTTGGAGTGCATCGGGTTTGCCAGAGCGGTCCAGGGGCAAGTCCTGAACCCCGAACCCTGAACCCTATGGCCCGTGTGTCTCACACGCTCCGCACTCTGCTCCGTGCCCGCTGGCCGAGCAGATGCGCCGGGCGGGGGAATTGGGGGGCATTGATGCCCCGGGCCCGGCACCTATAATACCGGCATGACCGAGAGCCAAAACGACGACATTCTGCGGGTACGCCGGCTGCCGCCGGCCGGGCAAGACACGCTGGTGCTGGCCTTCAGCGGCTGGATGGACGGGGGCGACGTCTCGACCGGCACCGTCGAGCGCCTGGTCGATCTGTTGGGCGCCGAGCCCTTCGCCGAGATCGATCCCGAGCCGTTCTACATCTACAACTTTCCCGGCTCGATGGAGATCACGGCCCTGTTCCGTCCCCACGTGGAGATTGACGATGGTCTGGTCAAGACCATCGACATGCCCAGCAACACGTTCTACTGGCACGAGCCGGCCCATCTGGTGCTCTTCCTGGGCAAGGAGCCCAACCTGCACTGGCGCACTTTCGGCGAAGCGATCTTCCGGCTGGCCCGGCAGGTGGGCGTGCGCCGCATCCTGTTCGTCGGCTCGTTCGGCGGGGCGGTGCCGCATACGCGCGAACCACGTCTCTACGTGACCTGCTCCGACGAGAAGCTGCTCGCGGAGATGGAACAATACGGCGTACGGCGGAGCGGCTACGAGGGGCCGGGCTCGTTCACCAGCTACCTGATGACCGAGGCCGCCACGTCGGGCGTCGAGATGGTCTCCCTGGTGGCCGAAATACCCGGCTACCTGCAGGGCACCAACCCGATGAGCATCGCCGCGGTCACCCGGCGCCTGGCAAAGATCCTGAACCTCTCGCTGGACCTCGACTCGCTCCGCACCGCCAGCACCGCCTGGGAATTGCAGGTCTCCAGCGCAGTGGACGAGAACGAAGATATGGCCGAAAAGATCCACCAGCTCGAGGAGCAGTACGACAACGAGCTGCTGGAGAGCGAGGGCGGTGAGGCGTGAAAGCCCCGTCGCTGCGCGGCGGGGGTTTCGTAAGAGGGGTGAGCGTCAGAGATCGTACCCCCGGTTGTGGCACGGTCTCCTGACCGTGCCACCGGGGGCGTAACTGAGCGTCAGAGATCGTAGAGCGTCTCGTCCACCTCCGGCGGCTTGAGCTTTCGGGAGAGGCCGCGCAGGCCGCTGCCCCCCTCGGCGAAAAACGGGTCCTCGGCCTCCAGCAGGTCACCCATCTCCTCCTCGACCTTGTCCGGGTCCTCGCCGGCCTCCATGCGCCGCATGGCTTCCTCGATGGCCCCGCCGGGACGCAGTCCGGCCCCCGCGTAGAGCTTGCGCATCATGCGGGCCATCTGCTTGGGGTCGTCCTCGTCCATGCCCTCGGCCTCGGCCGCCATCTCCGACATGAGCCGTTCCATCTTGGTCTCGTCGAGGTCGCCCAGCGGACCCTCGTCCCCCTCCGCGCTCGGCTCGGAGCGGCCCTTCGAGATAGCGAACCGCGAGAAGCGGCGATCAATCTTCGGCCGCCGGCAGCGGGGGCACGCCGGGCGCTTCGTCGTATCCGGGCGCCGGGCGAAGAAGTTGAAGATCGCGTGGCAGTCGGGGCAGTAGAACTCGTAGATCGGCACGAGCGGGGCCTCCCGTGAAAAGGACATCTGATGAACGACAGCACATTCTAGGCTCCTTCGGACAAGCGGAGAACGGGGTGCCGCCTTGAAGCGACCGCTTTTCGAGTTTCCGAATAACCGGCGGCAAACCTGCTGCCGGGATTCCCGGCGGTCGTTCCCGGCGGTCGTTGACCGCCGGCTATCCGCAGAGGGGCGGGGCGATTGCCGCGGCGGCCCGGCCGCGGTAGACTGGGGGCTCCGTGTTCGTTCTCCGCCTTCAAATCAGCACTCAGGTACCCTCCCGCCATGAAGAAATCCCTTGCCTTGACCGCCGTCGCAGGTTGGCTGCTCGCCTCGTTCGTTTACGCGGCCGAAGGTCCCCCGGCCATCGAGCTCTGGCCCGGCGACGTGCCGGGCGAGAAGGGCGACGTCGGCGAAGAGAAGGTGCTCGAGCCGCGGGAAGGCCAGAAGCCGGTGATGCGGATCACTAACGTCACCCGGCCGAGCATCACCCTCTATCGCCCGGACAAGGACAAAGACACCGGGGCCGCCGTGCTGATCTGTCCCGGCGGCGGCTACCACATCCTGGCTTGGGACCTCGAAGGGACCGAGGTGGCTGAGTGGCTCAATGCGAACGGCGTGACGGGCATCGTGATGAAGTACCGCGTGCCGCGGCGCAAGGACCGCCCCAAGCACCTGGCCCCGCTCCAGGACGCCCAACGGGCGACGAGCATGATCCGCTCGAACGCCGAGAAGTGGGGTATCGACCCCAATCGGATCGGCATCCTCGGGTTCTCGGCCGGGGGGCACTTGGCGGCCTCGGCGTCGACCAACTTCGACCAGCGGCAGTACGACCCGATCGACGCGGTGGACGAGGTGAGCTGCCGGCCCGACTTCACCGTGCTCCTCTACCCGGCGTATCTCGTGGAAGAGGACGCGCTGGCCCCCGAGATCCGTGTGAGTGCGGAGACGCCGCCGACGTTCTTCGTCCACGCCGGCGACGACCGCATCAGCCCGGAGAACAGCGTCCGCATGTTCCTGGCGCTAAAGCAGGCCGGGGTGCCGGCCGAGCTGCACGTGTTCAAGGGCGGGGGGCACGGCTTCGGGCTTCGACCCTCAGACGACCCCTGCTCCGGATGGCCGCGCCTCTGCGAGCAGTGGATGAAGGCCCAGGGGATCTTGACCAACGAGTGAAACGAAAGAGGGACCTGGTCTATTTTGCCACAGAATATGCCAGGTCCCCTTTTCCGGGGCCCACGACCATGAGCCAAAGCCGAATCCATCGCGTGCTCGCCGAGGCCGGATCGATCGCCTTCCCGGGCGTGTACGACACGCTCTCGGCCAAGCTCTGCCAGCGGGCCGGGTTCCCGTTGACCTTTATCTCCGGCTACTCGGTGGCGGCCACCGCCATCGGCGAGCCCGACCTGGGGCTTCTCACCCAAACCGAGATGGTCGATCGTGCCCGGCGGATCTGCACGGCCGTGGAGATCCCCATCCTGGTCGACGCGGACACCGGCTACGGCAACCCGCTGAACGTCTACCGGACCGTCGAGGAGATGATCGCGGCCGGGGCCGCCGGCTGTTTTCTCGAGGACCAGGTGTGGCCCAAGCGGTGCGGGCACTTGCAGGGCAAGCGGGTGATCGAGCGCGGCGAGTACGTCGAGAAGATCCGCGCGGCGGTCGAGGCCCGGGCCGGGCGCGACTTCTTCATCGTCGCCCGGACCGACGCCCTGGCCACCACGGGCATGGACGAGGCGATCGCCCGGGTCACCGCCGCGCGCGAGGCCGGGGCCGACGCCAGCTTCGTCGAGGCCCCCGGCTCGGTCGAGCAGCTCGCCGAGATCGGGCGCCGCTCGCCGCACCCGAACGTGGCCAACATGATCGAGGGCGGACGCACGCCGCTCATGGAGAGGGAGCAGCTCGCCGAGATGGGCTTCCACCTGATCCTGCACCCGCTGACGGCCCTGTTCGCCGCGGCCCGGGCCATCGAACGGCTCTACGACAAGCTCCGCCGCGACGGCACCACGCGCGGGGCCGAGGAACATTTGGCCGGGTTCGACCGGCTCAATGAAGTGATCGGCGTGGAAGAGAAGGTCGCGCTGGCCAAGCGATTCGGCGCCGAGTGAGGACGGACGATGCCATACTCCGCCGTGATCTTCGACCTCGACGGCACGTTGCTCGACACGCTGGCCGACATCGCCGAGTCGGGCAACCGGGTGCTGGGAAGCCACGGACTGCGCACGTTTGAAGTCGACGACTACCGGCAGTGGGTCGGCCAGGGGCTGCGCCGGCTCCTGGAGCGGGTGATCCCGCCCGGCGACGAGCAGGAGCCGCTGATCGAGACCTGCATCCGCGAGTTCCGCGAGGTCTACTCGCGCGAGTGGAACGTGCGAACCCGGCCCTACCCCGGCGTTTTGGAGCTGCTCGGGCTGCTGACGTCGCGAGGCGTGCGCATGGCGGTGCTCTCGAACAAGCCGCACGAGTTCGCCCGGCGTTGCGTGGAGCACTACTTCGCCGACACGCCGTTCGAGGCGGTCTTGGGCGAGGGCAACGGCATCCCGCCGAAGCCCGACCCGACCGGTGCCCGGAGGATCATCGACCGGATTGGCCTGGCCCCCGAGGAGTTCGTCTACCTGGGCGACACGCCGACCGACATGACCACGGCCGTCGCCGCGGGCGTCTTGCCCGTCGGAGTAACATGGGGCTTTCGCCCTCGCGAGGAGCTGCAATCCGCCGGCGCAATGCACCTGATCGAGCGGCCGGGGGAGCTGGTTGGGGTGCTGGAGAGGCCGTGACCGGCGTTACTTGGCGGCTTCCAGGGCCATGCAATCCGCGCGGCCACGCAACGTGCAGTACCGGGTCACCACGCGGCACAGCGGCCGGCAGGTCAAGAGCCGCGTTGCGGGCGGGTTGCGCCCCGTGCGCCGCGCGGCCAGGGCCGACTGCTTCATCCATGAGCTGTGGCGCACCATGCGCAGGCGCAGGGGGCGGAACCCGGCGGCGGCGACCATGCGCTTCAGCGTCGCCGGCGAGAAGTGGACCAGGTGACGGGGCAGGTCCAGCCCGAACCACGCCGGGCCGAACCAGCGAAACGGCAGGCCGTCGATGTTCGGAACCGAGACGTACACCCGGCCGCCCGGGGCGAGCAGCTTTCGGGCCTGCCGAAGTGCTTCGAGCGGGTCGTGAACGTGCTCGAGCGACTGGAGCATGGTCACGGCGTCGAAGCTTTCGGGCCTAAGCTCGGGGCTCGCGAGGTCGCCGGCCACGGCCGGCAGCCCCAGCTCGTCGCGGATTCGCCCGACCACGGCGGCCGAGGCGTCGACACCCAGCACTTGCCAGCCCCGGTGGTGCATTCGCTGCAAGAATGCGCCGCCCCCGCAGCCGAAGTCCAAGAGCCGCCGCCCTCCGCGCAGCGGCGGCCCGTCCCGCTCCCAGTCCCGCCGTCCGGTGGCCCGCCGCCACCACGAGCCGAGCGCCGACGGCTTCCGAACACGTCGGACCTGGTGGGGTGCATAGTCTTCGGGATAGAACCGGCCGACCGCCTCGCGCGTCGGCCTCGGCCGCGTGTAGCACAGCCCGCACTCGCCGCACCGCACCACCGCCACCGGCCTGGTCCGCGTCCCGGAATGACCCACCACCTCGAATTCGGCGTCGACGATCGTCTCGCGCCGCGGGCTGCCGCACAGCAGGCAGTCGGTCGACTCCCAGTCGCCAGCGGCCCTCGAAGTGCGGTTCTCGTTCATGTTCGCCCGACGGGTGCGAACTCGGGCTAATCGAAGAGCAGGGCGGGCGAGAAGACCAGGTCGGGCCTCGCGAGGGGACGGACCGGATCGTCGTCGCGATAGGCCGTAAGCGACCGGTATCGGCTTCCCTCCAGCTCGCGCCGCACCTCGACGACCTGTGCCGCGACGTCGACCACCCAGTAGTCCTTGATCCCGGCCGCGGCGTAAAGCTCGGCCTTCTCGCCCGTGTCGTAGTCAAGGCTGCTCTCGGCCACCTCGACGATCAGCAGCACGTCGTCCGCCGTGGGGCGGCGCCGCGAATAGTCGCGCCCGACGACCCACGCCCCGTCGGGCTCCGGAACGCTGTCCAGCTCGGGCAGGCCCACGGAGTTCTGCACGCGGACGCGGACTTCCGATTTCGGCAGGTTTTCGACGCTCCACGTCGTCAGGCGGTCTACGATGTCCTCATGCCGCACTCCAATAGGCGTCATCTCGCGAACCTCCCCTCGGACAAGCTCAACACGACGTTTCTGCGGACCGTCGAACATCCCGGACGCGATCATCCGGTCATAGTCGGCGACCGTGAAATGGACAACGGTGCCCATGGGTGACCTCTCACTGAGTCTGGTCGGGTACGGTAGGAACCTGTCCGATTGCATAGTAGCTGCTGATGCGCCAATCAGCATCGACGCGAACCAGCGTGACTGACACCTTATAGTCGTCCTTCTTGCTCTTGGTTAGGACGACCTCCCGGCCGTCTCGTTGCAGAACAGCTGCGCCTTTGTTGGCAACACCAAGGAGGTCGATCAGAAGCTGCCTTTCGCGACCGCGCGAGTACTCGCGCACGCTTTGTCGTTCGAGTCTCTTCAGCATGAAGTCCCGCGTGACACACCACCCGAGGAAGACATCGAAATCGCTCCGTTTCAATCTTGAAATTGCCCAATCCACCGTTGCACGAGCCGCCTTCAACGGATCCTGTTCTCTGATGGGACTCTTCTTAAGGGGAGAAAGCAGGTAGTTCTCCGCGCGTTCTCGGAGCAAAGCAGCCTTCTCTTCCCTCGACGCTTCCCTCCCATCGGAGTACCTCCTCGACCAGAGAATATCTATTCCGCCTGCCCAACTGACATACCAGCGATCTTCCCGAAGAATGAAGTACTGCCACACCACAGTGTAACCGGTCGTTTCTACGAGAAGCGCCGCCCACTCTCCGTCCTTGCCCGACCTTTTCTCGCTCGCCTTCGCCTTTCTAAGATCCTCCAGATAGGACCGCGAGTATGCGCGGTCCCCATCTCGCCAATCCTTCAGGCTGACGTTCTTCAAGACTTGCGTCAACCACTGTTGGTCGACACATTCTCGCAGGAACCGTTCATCCTGCTCAGCATCGAGAGCCCGAATCGCGTCCTCGACCGTGCGGTACAGACCCGCAGTCGCATGGGGATCGAGGCCGTTCGGGCCTGCCGCGAGTACCGCCGCGAGAAGACAGGTGTGCATGAGAACCCCTTCCGCGCCTCTGGCCTCGTGACGCCGGCGAATCAGACGCCCCAATTCCATTCTATCTCCGGCCCGCGAAAACTCCAACCCCCGCACAAGAGCGGCCACGCTCGCGGCAACCCCCTCAGCAGACCGATGGACACTCAGCCCCTACATCAAGAAGCTCTCCAGCACCTCCGGCGGGGCCGGGCCGTAGGTGGCCGGCTCCATGGTGCAGGTGGCGCGGCCTTGGGTGAGGCTGCGCATGGCGCCGGAGTAGCCGAACAGCTCGGCCAGCGGGGCCCGGGCCTCGATCACGGTGTTTTTACCCCGGTGGTGCTGGTGGGTGATCACGGCCCGGCGCTGCTGCAGGTCGCCCACGATGTCGCCCAGGTGGTCCTCGGGCACGGTCACCTCGATGCGCATGATCGGCTCCAAGAGCACGATGCCCGCGGCGCGCAGCCCCTTGTTGAAGGCGTCGCTGGCCGCCAGGCGAAAGGCCAGCTCGTTGGACTGGGTCTCGTGGACGTGGCCGCCCAGCAGCGTGACCTTCATGCGCAAGAGCGGGAAGCCCAGGTTGCCGCCCCCCTGGCCCCGCTCGCTTAAGACTTCGAGCACGGGGCCGAGGAACTCCTCGGGCAGAAGCTCCGGCCCGCCGACCGTGACCGCCACGCCGGAGGGGCCGGCCTCGGGGAGCGGCTCCATGCGCACGGTCACCTCGGCCGAAAGCGGCTGCCCGGCCATGGTGCGATGGCATTCGCCCGTGACCTCGACCGCCTTCTCGATCGTCTCGCGGTAGCTGACCCGCGGGTTGTGGACCTTCACGTCGAGGTTGAAGTCTCGCAGGAGCCGGTGCTTGATCACCTCGAGGTGCAATTCACCCATGCCGCTGATCAGGGTCTGGCCGGTCTCTTCGCTTTCCTGGGCCCGGAACGTGGGGTCCTGGCGGCGCATCATGTCGAGCACCTGCGAGAGCTTCTTGCGCTCGGCCGAGGTCTCCGGCTCGATGGCCATGGAGATGACCGTCTCGGGGAAGGTGATCGACTCGAGGATGATCGGGTGCTTGAAGTCGCAGAGGGTGTCGCCGGTGATCGAGTGCTTCAGCCCGATCACCCCGATGATGTCGCCCGTGCCAGCCCGGTCGACTTGCTCGCGCCGGTCGGAGAGGATCCGCCAGAGCTGGGGGACGTTTTCCTTCTTGTCCTTGTCGGGGTTGTAGACGCGGCTGTTGGCCCTTAGCTCGCCGGAGTAGACCCGCACGTAGTGCATGTCGCCGTGGCGGTCGGCCACGATCTTGAAGACCAGACCGCAGAAGGGCTCCTTGGGGTCGGGCTTGCGATGCGACTTCTTGGGCTCGGCCTTCTTCTTCGAGCCGGGCGGCGGGGGCTCGATCCCCTCGACCGGCGGCATGTCCAAGGGCGACGGGAGATAGGCCGCCACCGCGTCGAGCACCGGCTGCACCCCGATCCCGTCCAGCGCCGAGCCGCAGAGCGCCGGCACGATCCTGCCGGCCAGCGTGGCCTTGCGGATCACCCGGCAAAGCAGCGCCTCGGGCACGGGCTTCTCTTCCAGCAAGAGCTCGAGCAGCTTGTCGTCGTGGTGCGAAAGCTCGTCGAGCATCTGATGGCGCCACAGCTCGGCGTCGTCGCGGTGCTCGTCGGGGATCTCCTCGACGACGACCTCCTTGCCCTCGGTCTCGGGCGTGAAGCGGCGGAACTTCATGGCCACCAGGTCGAGAATCCCGCGGAAGGCGTCCTGGAAATGCGGAGGGCCGGCGCCCACGGGCAGGTTGATCGGCAGCGGCTTGGCGCCCAGCCGGGTGCGGATCTCGTCGATCGTCTCGTGGAAGTCGGCCCCCTCGCGGTCCATCTTGTTGATGAAGGCCAGCCGGGGGACGTGGTACTTATCGGCCTGGCGCCAGACGGTCTCGCTCTGGGCCTCGACGCCCTCCCGGGCACTGAACACCACCACCGCCCCGTCGAGCACCCGCAACGACCGCTCGACCTCGGCCGTGAAATCGACGTGGCCGGGGGTGTCGATCAGATTGATCGTGACGTCGTTCCAGGGGAAGGTGATCGCGGCCGAGAAGATGGTGATTCCCCGCTCCTGCTCCTCGGCGTACCAGTCCATCTCGGCGGTGCCCTTGTCGACCTCGCCGACGCGGTGCTTGAAGCCCGAGTAGAAGAGCATGCGCTCGGTGAGCGTGGTCTTGCCCGCGTCGATGTGGGCAATGATGCCGATGTTGCGCAGCTTGGTGAGGTCGTTGGGCATGGGAGGAAAAAAGGGGGAGGTCGGTTGGGACAGGGGAAAGGAAGAGGGAAAAAGGGAAAGGGGGAAAAGGGGAAATACGAGTCAAGGAGGAACTCACGCCAAGGCGCCAAGGCGCAAAGAGAAACCCAAGTTGTTCTTTCTTGGCGCCTTGGCGCCTTTGCGTGCGGCAAGCTTAGTCTCTCTCATTCTCTTCGTCCCCCCTTTTTTCCTTTCCCTTTTTCCCTTCCCCAAACCTCTCCCTCTTTCCTGCGCAAAAGGAACGCCGCCCGGATGAGGTCCCGGGCGGCGCGATCGTTGTCTGGCTCTTACCACGCGAAGTGGGCGAATGCCTTGTTGGCTTCGGCCATGCGGTGGACGTTTTCGCGGCGGGTCATGGCGGTGCCTTCGCGGTTGTAGGCGGAGATCAGCTCGCCGGCGAGTTTCTCGTGCATGGGCCGGCCCTTTTTCTCGCGGCAGGCCATCAAGATCCAGCGGATGGCCAGCGACTGCTGGCGGTTCTTGTTCACCTGCATGGGGACCTGGTAGGAGGCCCCGCCGACCCGCTTCGAGCGGACCTCGATGTTCGGCTTGACGTTGTCCACGGCCTGGGTGAAGACCTCGATCGGCTCGGCCTCCTTCAGGCGCTCGCCGATCAGGTCCAGCGCGTCGTAGAAGACCTGCTGGGCGACGGTCTTCTTGCCGTCCCACATCATGCAGTTGATGAACTTGCTGGCCAACAGCGACCCGTGCTTCGGGTCGCCGGCGAGCTGCTTCCGGCTGGCGGTGATACGGCCCATGGTTGTCAGGGGGCAGGAGTCAGGAGTCAGGGGACAGGAGTCAGGGGACAGGGGTCACGGGGCAGGAGACAGCGGCTTTCACCGACACTGACCCCTGACTCCTGTCCCCTGACCCCTGGACGTTACTGGTTCTTCTTGGCGCCGTAGCGGCTGCGGGCCTGTTTGCGGCCCTCGACGCCGAGGCTGTCGTGCGAGCCGCGGATGACCTGGTAGCGGACGCCCGGCAGATCGCGGACCCGGCCGCCGCGCACCAGCACGATCGAGTGCTCTTGCAGCGCGTGCCCCTCGCCCGGGATGTAGACGGTCACCTCCTTGCCGTTGGAGAGTCTCACGCGGGTGATCTTCCTCAGGGCGGAGTTGGGCTTCTTGGGGGTCATCGTCTTGACCTGGAGGCATACCCCCCGTTTTTGGGGGCATCTTGCCAGGACCGGCGACTTGCTGAACTTCCGGGGCGGCCGGCGCCGCTTGCGTACGAGCTGGTTGATCGTGGGCATGTCTTATTCCCAATCGGCCGAATACTCCTCGTCAGAACGGGCGAACCCTTTATTTTCCACGGCCGGGGGCCGGTGTCAACGGGCCCCGTGTCAGGTTTCGGGGTTCTCGACGGGCGAGGCCTCCGAGCTGTCGTCGCCGAGCAGCTCGTCCAACCCCGGGACGGCCTCGGCTTCGGCCGGGGCCGGGGTGGGCTGCTCGCCATCCCCCTCTTGGCCGTCCCCTCCCTCCACGGCGGGAGGGGTTTCGTTCTCCGGACCGTCCAACAGCGGGAAGGCCCGGGCCAGCACGTCCTCTTTCTGGGCGGCCAGGGCCTCGAGGGCCTCGGGCTGGATGCGGACCTCCGAGTCCTGGTAGGTGCGGAAGCCGGTGCCCGCGGGGATCAGGTGTCCGAGGATCACGTTTTCCTTCAGCCCGACCAGGTTGTCGACCTTGCCGGCCAGGGCCGCTTCGGTCAGCACCTTGGTGGTCTCCTGGAAGCTGGCGGCCGAGATGAAGCTGGAGCTTTGCACGGCGGCCTTGGTGATGCCCAGGAGCTGGGTGCTGGCGGTGGCCGGCTTGGGCTTGGTGCCCTGGGCCGGATCGCCGCCGAGGGCCTCGATCTGGTTGTTGACCTGTTCCAGGGCGTCGACGGGGACGATGGCACCAGGGGCGAAATCACTATCGCCCTTTTCGGTGATCTTCACGCAGTGGGCCAGCTCCTCGTTGGCCCGGCGGAACTCGAACTTGTCCATCACGGCGCCGGGCAACAGGCCGGTGTCGCCGATCGACTCGACGCGGACCTTGCGCAGCATCTGCGAGACGATGATCTCGATGTGCTTGTCGTTGATCTCCACGCGCTGGCTGCGGTAGACGTTCTGGATTTCGCGGGTGAGGTACTGCTGGACCGACTCTTCGCCGGAGATCCGCAGGATGTCGTGGGGCACCAGGGGCCCGTCGACCAGGGCCTCGCCGGCGCGGACGAAGTCGCCGGTGTGTACGCGGAGGTGCTTGCCGTGCGAGACGAGGTGCTCGCGCTCGATGCCGCTTTCGCTGCGCACGACGATGGTCCGCTTGCCGCGGCGTTTCTCGCCGAGGATTTCCACCTTGCCGTCGACTTCGGCGATCACGGCGGGCTCCTTCGGCTTTCGGGCCTCGAAGATCTCGGTCACCCGGGGCAGGCCGCCGGTGATGTCCTGGGTTCCCGAGACCTCGCGCGGCGTCTTGGCCAGGAGCGTTCCGGCCGAGATCTGCTTGCCCTCGATCGCTTCGATGAACGCCTTCTCGGGCAGGTAGTAGAAATCGAGGATCTTGCCGGTTTCGTCTTCGAGCACGATCTGCGGGTGCAGATCGCCCTTGTGCTCCATGACGAACATGCGGACGTTCCCCGCGGCGTCCTTCTCCTTGCGCACCGTTTCCCCTTCGATAATATCCTCGTAGCGGACCTTGCCGCCCAACTCGGCGATGATGGGAATGGCGTGGGGGTCCCACTGGCAGAGCAGCGCCCCCAGCTCGACCTCGTGGTCCTCTTCCACGGTGAGGTAGGCCCCGGCGGGGATCTCGTACTTCTCCAGTTCGCGGCCCTTGGGATCGAGGATCAGCACCTCGCCGTTTCGGGCCAGCACGACCTGCTGGCCTTCGTCGTTGCGCACGACCTTCAGCCGGGTGAACTTGACGGTGCCGGCCCTGCGGGCGCGGATTTCGCTTTCTTCGACGGCGCGGGCGGCGGTGCCGCCGATATGGAAGGTCCGCATCGTGAGCTGGGTTCCCGGCTCGCCGATGCTCTGGGCGGCGATGATCCCCACGGCCAACCCCTCCTCGACCAGCGCCCCGGTCGAGAGGTCCATGCCGTAGCACAGGGCACAGACGCCCAGCGACGCGTCGCACGTCATGGGGCTGCGGACCTGGATCTTCTCCAGTCCCATCTCTTCGATCTTCAGCGCGATCTCGCCGGTGATCAGTTCGTTTTCGCGGACGATCACCTCGTCGGTGATCGGGTTGACGATATTGGCGCGGCTGACCCGTCCGCGGATCGACTCGGCCAAGCTCACCTCGACCTTCTCGCCGCGGTAGATCACGCCCTTGGTGATTCCCTGGGTGGTGCCGCAGTCGTGCAGGGTGGTCACGACGTTCTGGGCCACGTCGGCCAGCTTTCGCGTCAGATAGCCGGAGTCGGCGGTTTTTAGCGCCGTATCGGCCAGACCCTTGCGGGCCCCGTGCGTCGAGCTGAAGTACTCCAGCACGCTCAGGCCCTCGCGGAAGTTGGCCTTGATGGGCGTCTCGATGATCTTGCCCGACGGCTTGGCCATCAGCCCCCGCATGCCGGCCAACTGGCGGATTTGCTCCACGCCGCCGCGGGCGCCGGAGTGGGCCATGAGGTAGATCGGGTTGACGTAGCCGGGGAAACGGTAGTCGTTTTGCAGCTCTTCCATCATCTGGGTGGTGATTTCCTCGCGGGCGTGGGTCCAGGCGTCGAGAACCTGGTTGTACCGTTCGCCCTCGGTGATGATGCCCCGGTGGTAGAGCTTCAGGATCTTCAGCACGGACTTTTCGGCGGCGGCGATGATCTTGGCCTTGTTCGACGGCGTGATCAGGTCGTCGGTGCCGAAGGAAAGCCCGCTGCGCGTCGCTTCGCGAAACCCCAGTTGGTTCATGTTGTCCAACAAGTCGATGGTGGCCTTACGGCCGAGAATCTCGTAGCAGTCGGAGATCACGGCGGCCAGATCCCGCCCCCGCAGCGGCGTGTTGTAGAAAGGCATGCCCTTGGGGAGCATACCGTTGAACACCACGCGGCCGACGGTGGTGTCGATCAGCCGTCCGGGCTGGTCCTCCCCCTCGCCTCTAACGCGGCGGTCGGGCGGCAGCTTGACCTGGATGCGGGCGTGGGTGCCGACCTTGCCCAGCGAGTACGCCAAAAGGACCTCGTCGGCCGAGGCGAACTTCATGCCGTCGCCCTTGCTCTCCGGCAGCGTGGTGGTCATGTAGAAAGCGCCCATGACCACGTCCTGCGAGGGGCTGATGATCGGCCGCCCGTTGGCCGGGCTGAAGATGTTGTTGGTGGACATCAACAGCGTGTGGGCCTCGACCTGGGCCTCGATCGACAGCGGCAGGTGCACGGCCATCTGGTCGCCGTCGAAGTCGGCGTTGAACCCCTTGCAGACCAGCGGGTGCAGCTTGATCGCGTGGCCCTCCACCAGGATCGGCTCGAAGGCCTGGATGCCCATGCGGTGGAGCGTCGGCGCGCGGTTCAGGAGCACGGGGTGGTTCTGGATCACCTCTTCGA
>Ga0180438_10005386_pt1 | contig 17834 bp, 14 predicted proteins | sample SS_ome_12_FD_132455 | JGI IMG/M metagenome (GOLD analysis project Ga0180438, IMG submission 132455) | Hypersaline lake sediment archaeal communities from the Salton Sea, California, USA - SS_3_D_2 metaG | ecosystem: Environmental > Aquatic > Non-marine Saline and Alkaline > Hypersaline >...
CTTTTCGGGTGAGCAGTTCCTCAAACAGAGTGACATCGGTGACGGGTTCTCCGATCAACAGGACCTTCTCACCACCTGAGAGCCGGTAGCGTTGGTGGAGCTCGCTGTCGTGGGGCGTGAACAGAATGTACCGGTTCTCGCGGTCCAGCCGGGCCAGGGCCCGCACCAGGCCCCGCGTATAGCGCCCGATGCCCGCCCCCTGGCGCACCGCCGCCGTGTAATCAATGCCGATGCGCAAACTCATCCATCCCTCCAACTCCCAATCTCTAATCTCCAACCCCCAACCTCAAAGCCCCCTATACGTCCATATCCGGTTGATGCCGAAATTCCAAAAGAGGACGATGATAATGGCGACGGCCTTGGCCAGATTGTAGTCAAAGGGATCGGGGATAAAGTGGCCAAAGAGCGCGGCCAGATTGACCAGCACCACGTTATTGATGCCCAGCCCGATGATGTTGACCAGGGCGAACTGGGGGAGTTGGGTGCGGATGGGCCGCTCCCGCGACTCGGGAAAAGTCCATAGCCGATTCCAGGTAAAGTTGCTGAGCACCGCACAGGTGAAAGACAGGCTATTGGAAGCCAGCAGGCTCCAGTGGAAAACCTTGTGCATCAGGTTCAGGATGCTGAAATCCACCACCGCACCGATGGTGCCCACGATGGCGAATTTGAGGAACCGTTCCAACTCTTTAGAGTTGTTGTAAATAAAATTGAGCAGCCTGGCCAACGATGGATTCCGATAGGCCAGGTCCCGCATCTTGGCCAGCCTGGGGCTGGTGTAGGCTGATTCGATCAAGTTGGGCAACGGAGACACCTCGCTCTTTCTTTGATGTATTAGCTCCCGCCGGATGATAGATAGTCCAGTGGACCGGGGGCGGATTGTTATCCGCCACGAGCAAAATCACTCAGCGGCGGATGACAATCCGCCGCGAGCAAAATCACCTTACCTCTTTGTTTGATGAGAGTTGGCAACGAAAATCAGTCCCAACAGGATGGCGATGTGAACGTACATGCCGTGGACGTAAAGGTTGTCGAAAAAGTTGTGCACGGCCAGATGGGTCAGAATGCCCAGGATGCCGACGGCCACCCCTTGCCAGTACCCGGAAGTACAGCGCACCGCCCGCCAGGCCTGCCAGAAGACGGCCGCCCACAAGATCAGATAGGCGCTCAGACCAACCAGACCGGCCTCGGCAGCAATGTTCAGATAGTAGTTGTGAGTGTGGCCCAGGGGCTCGTCCCAGCGGGGCAGGGCATAGGCCGGATAGACAGGCTCATAGTTGCCGATGCCCACCCCCAGCCAGGGGTGCTCGCTGAACATGTCCCAGCCAGCCTGCCAGTGGGCCAACCGCTCGACGACGGCAAAGTTGGCCGGGGTGACTTCTACGGTGCGTACGTCCACCCCTCCCAGGAAAGGCAAAAAGTCGAGAAAGCGCTGGATGATGGCCTCGGGCAAAAGCTGTAGCCCTCCCATCACGATGACCAGGCTTAACAAGATGAGAGCCAGGACGAACAAGGCCGCCGCCTGGCGGCTGCGCACCACGTTCATCACGATCAAGGCAGCAAGGAAGCCCAGCCAGGCTCCCCGGGACAAAGTCATCAACAGGGCAGCCAGAATGAGAACGACGCCAGCCATGGCCAGAACGACGAGGTGATAGGAGGAGGTGAAGGGTAAGGAAGCCTTGTCCCTTGTCCCTGGCCCCTGGCCCCTGGCCCCATATCCCTTAGTCCCTAAAGACAGACCGTAAGCTAACGGCAGCACCAGCCCCAGGTATCCGCCATAAGGGTTGGGCTGCTCAAAGGTGCCGTAAGCGCGTATAAAACGATCGAAAAGGAGGAATCCCTCAGGACCCACCCGGCCAAAAAACTGATAGATGCCCAGCAGGGCCTGGGAGATACCAGCCAGCAAGATCAGGAAGACAATCGCCCTCGCCTCTCGTCTGCCGATCATGTTGGCTACAAAAAGGTAGATGCCCAGCACCTCCAGCCACTTCAGGATCTCCTTCAAGCTGTACTGCAAGGAGAGGGTCACCGTCAGAGACAAAAGAATGGCTCCCAGGAAGATCAGCAAGGGCAAGAGCAATGGCGGATGGACGGTTTTGATCTCCCGCGCGGCGACCATTCTGGCCAGCCAGGCGGCCAACACCAGCCCTACCAGAACCTCGGTGACTCCCACAGTCATGGCCCCCAGACGGATCTCCCTGACCGAGCCCCAGGGCACGGCAAAGATCAGCAGATACAGGCCATACTCGGGCCGGATCAAAGTCACCACGAAGGCTATGGAGCCCAGGACGAAAGCTGCTGCCAGAGTCAAGGGCAGAAGAGCAACAGCCAGCCCGACAACCAGAACGGCGGCCGGCCAGATCAGATTGTGTGAGGCCACCCTTTGCAAGCCAGTCATCTTTACCCTCTTGCAACGTAACAGCCACGCATCGGCACTCCAATAATAGACCGAAACGCTTCTCTTGTCAAGCCGCTATCATCCACCATCCAAGGCTATTCCGTCTTTTGAAAGCGCCGGTCGAGCGTCGCCCTGAGTAGCGGAGCGTAGCGAAGGGTAGGAGCGTAACGACGTATCGAGACCAATGACCCAGGGCCTGTTGCCTAATTCAAAGTAACATGGTAAAATAGGAACCAGGGTCGAGAATCCAGCCCTACAACAGCTTGGTAGCAGCACGAAAAGCGCATTTCATTTTTCCAAAGGAGGAACTAGAAATGAAACTTGCAACCAGAATGAGCAGGCTGGGCACTGAGACGGCCTTCGAGGTACTGGCCAAGGCCAAGGCTCTGGAGGCCCAGGGACGAGAGATCATCCACCTGGAGATCGGAGAACCCGATTTTGACACGCCACGCAACATCATTGACGCAGCCGTCAGGGCCCTCAACGAAAGCCAGACCCATTACACCCCTTCAGCGGGCATCCTGCCTTTCAAAGAGACTATCGCCAGCGAGGTATCGTCAACACGCGATATAGACGTGAACCCTGACCAGGTTGTGGTGACGCCAGGCGCCAAGCCCATCATGTTTTTCACCATCCTGGCCCTGTGCGAAGCGGGGGATGAAGTCATTTACCCCAACCCCGGCTTCCCCATCTATGAATCCATGATCAACTTTGTAGGAGCCAAAGCAGTGCCGCTCCCACTGCGGATGGAGAAAGAATTCGGCTTTGACATTGACGAGTTCAAGAAACTGGTCAGCCCCAAGACCAAGCTAATCATCATCAATTCACCGCAGAACCCCACCGGAGGTGTGTTGGGCTGGGACGAATTGCAGGCCGTGGCCGAGGTCGCCATAGAGAACGACATCATGGTCCTCTCTGACGAGGTCTATCGCCGCATCTTGTACGAAGGCGAATTCGTCAGCATCACCAGCATCCCTGGCATGTTGGAACAGACCATCATCCTCGATGGCCACTCCAAAACCTACGCCATGACTGGCTGGCGGCTGGGATATGGGGTTATGCCTGAGGAATTGGCCGCCCACATCACCCGCCTGATGACCAATTCCAACTCTTGCACGGCTGCCTTCACCCAGTATGCTGGCCTCGAGGCTCTGACAGGCCCCCAGGAAGACTCGCACAAGATGGTCAAGGCCTTCCGCGAAAGGCGTGACGTCATCGTCGAGGGCCTGAACGAGATCCCCGGCGTCAAGTGCCTGCTCCCGAAGGGAGCCTTCTACGTTTTCCCCAACATCGAGGGGACAGGCAAGAGCTCCAAGTTCCTGGAGGAGTATCTTTTGAACGAGGCAGGCGTGGCCACCCTCTCTGGCACCTCATTTGGGAAATACGGGGAAGGCTTTATCCGACTGTCCTACGCCAACTCGGTAGAGAACATCAAAAAGGCTCTGGGCTGGATGAAAGAGGCCATAGCCAAGCTGTAAACCTTGTGAGAGCGCCTGAAAAGAAAAGACTTGAAGTCTCAAGAGACTTCAAGTCTGCACGCTGCTCAACAGAGGCCCTGCCGGACAGCATCAACTGTTCGACAGGGCTTCTTTTCTATACTATCCCCAAGGCACCCCAGACACTCAATTATATTGCGAAATCACCGAGCCTCAGCCGGCATGGCCTCCACTGCCAGCCGCTCCTGCCCGCGGATGATGGTGAGCGTTACTGAGCCATTAATGGGCCACTCAGCCAGGAAGCGGTGCAGATCGTCAATGCTCGCCACCGCCTGCTCATTGATAGCCACGACCAGATCGCCTTCTCGCAAGCCCGCCTGTCTGGCCGGACCGTCCGGCTCAACCGACACAACCTCGACCGCCCGTTCATTGGCCAGATTGTGAAAGCGCACCAGGCGACGCCCCAGCGGACGCTCCCGGCCAGCGATCCCCAGATAACCACGTCGCACCCGGCCGTGGGTGAGCAGTTGTGAGACAACCCACCTGGCTGTGTTGACGGGGATGGCAAAACCAATCCCCTGCGCCATCATGATGATCGCCGTATTGACGCCGACGACGCGCCCTCTGGAATCCAGCAGCGGCCCGCCCGAGTTGCCCGGGTTGAGAGGGGCCGTGTGTTGGATGATGTTCTCGATCAGGCGCCCTTCCCTGCTTCGCAAAGAGCGGCCCAGCGCGCTGACCACGCCAGTGGAGACGGTAGACTGAAAACCTAACGGGTTGCCCATGGCAATCACGAGCTGACCGACCCGCAACGAAGCCGAGTCACCCAACAGAGCATAAGGCAAGCCCGAAGCCTCGGCACGGATCACTGCCAGGTCCGTAGCGGGGTCTTCTCCAATGAGCCTGGCCACAACCTGTGTCCCGTCTGTAAACGTCGTCGTCAGCCGTTGGGCGTTATGTACGACATGACTGTTGGTGAGGATATAGCCGTCCGGCGCAATGACCACGCCAGAACCCGCGCCCTCCCCTTCCGGCCAGTGTCGGGGTGGCTGCTTCCCAATGATAATGCTAACGACGGCCGGTCCAACAGCCTCAACGACAGCAGTGACTGCCCGTGAGTACGCGTCCAGCAGATCCGCATCAGATGTATCCGTCGCACCGACCTGATAGGAAACAGGAACGTCTGCTTCGTAACCAGGCCCATGAATCAGGGTCAGGGTTTGTTCTATCTCGTTCATCGTTGTTCTGCCTCGTACAGACAGCGTCCTAAGAATTCAACTGTAATGTCGCCCTCTGTCGTAACTTTCGTTCCCGCACCAGGCCCCCAATACCCAAAACCAGCGCCAGGGCCATCAAAACCATGTTCGTCAGAAAGGTATCGTGCAGCCCGGCAACCTGAGCTGCTGCCGAGGCGGTCGTCGCCCCTCCTGCTAAAACGGTACCTGTGTAATAGACCACCCGCCCGGCCCACAACGCGCCCAGGACGGCAACGCCAGTAATTTGACCGAGAGTGCGCGTAATGGAGAGCAGGCCGGAAGCGACTCCCAGCCGCCCATGCGGTGCCGCGCCCATAATGGCACTGTTGTTGGGAGATTGGAACACGCCCATTCCAACCCCCACTGGTAAAAAGTGCAGGACATAGCCAAGCATGGTCGTCTGAGTATCGAGGGTGCGCATCACATAGTAGCCAACCAACAACGCCATCAACCCAACGACCGTAATCGGCCGCGTTCCGAAGCGATCCGACAACGCGCCAGAGACGGGAGCCACGACCCCCAAGGCAATGGGCACAACCGCCATCAGCAGCCCGACTTGACGTGTGCCGTACCCCAACACGTTCTCCAAATAGAAAGGCATCAGGAAAATCGTTCCGCCCATGGCGACAAAGGTCATAAGCCCCGTGATCAGGTTGATACTAAACAGGCTGTTTTGGAAGAGTCTCAAGTCAATCATTGGCTGGTCGCTTCGCCACTCAATGACGATAAACACAGCGAGAAAAATCGCCCAACCCATAAACAGGAGCACGATGCGCGGGTCACCGAAGCCAAGCCGTTGACCCAGCGTCAGGGCCAGCAACAACGCCATGAGGCTGATGAAGAGACTGGCGGCCCCCACGTAGTCGAACCGCTGTCGGCCAGCCGGCTTGAAGGCCGGCACAAACCGCAGCGCCATCAACGTCCCCACGATGCCAACCGGCAAATTGACAAAAAAGATCCAGTGCCAGGACAGGGCATCAATTAACAGGCCGCCCAGCGTCGGCCCCACCATGACGCCCACTGAGACAACGGTTCCATTTATGCCCAGCGCCTTGCCGCGCTCGTTAGGAGGGAAGGCCTCGGTCACAATGGCCATGCCTAAGGCAAAGGCCATGGCTGCGCCAATGGCTTGCAACACCCGAAAGCCAATCAGCCAATAGACCGTCGGGGCCAGCCCACACAACACCGAACCCGTGGTAAAGACGACAAAGCCGGCGGTATAAATGGGCTTCTTGCCCACCATATCACCCAATCGGCCCATACTCAACAGCAATGTGGCCAGCGTCAGCAGGTAGGCCAGAACCACCCACTGCACAGTGGCAAAATCGGCATCCAAGTCACGCACCAGAGTTGGCAAGGCGACGTTAACAATGCTGCTGTCAATGGTGGCTAGGAAGGTGCTCATCACCACGGCGGCCATCACATACCACTTGCGGCTGTAATCAATCTGGTGTGCTTCCATTGACTTGTCCACTGTAAACGCCAATCTCCTTGTGATTCAAAGCCCAACTCGTGATCCATTGAGACCGCTTGTTCCACCGGTCTGCTGCCGGCTCGATGGCCTGCTCAACATTGGCAAATTCCGTTCATTATACCTTGGTACTGTTAGAAGAACGCTAGAGGAACGTTAGAGTTTTGTTAGAGTTTAGGAGCGGGGAACTTATTGGGGTTTAAGGCAGACGGCTGATCAGACCTCGGCGGATGATCACCCCGCGCAGGCCGATGACGAAAGCGACTCATACACAGACACCAGCTTTGCTGTCTCCTCTTCAAGGGTCGGTACAGGTCGGATACCGTCACGCAGTTGTGACAACAGCATCGGTTCGTCCAACAACCGCTGCAGTTGCCTTTTCAGGTCCTCAACGCTGCCAACCTGAAACAAGAGGCCATTTTTGTTGTGCTGGATCAGTTCGGCCATGCCTCCCAGGCGCGTAGCAACGACAGGGATATGAGTGGCCTGCGCCTCTATGATAACCGTTGGCCGGACCTCATACCAGATCGAGGGCACCACGATCACATCGAGATCATTCAATACCTGCCCGATTCTGGAATTTGGATAAGGTCCAGCGAACGTGATAGATGGGTCATTTCGAGCGGTTTTCAGCAACTTGCGCTCATAGGAAGAAGCGTTGGGTATGTTGCCGTGGAGGAAGAGCTCGCACGAGCCGGGTTGTTTGGCCAGCCTCTGAAATGCAGCCAGCAACAAATGCACCCCCTTGTGCGGCGCAAACTGCCCCAGGTAGCCGATACGCAGTTTCGTCGAGGGAACACCGGGCTCAGAACGCGACAGATGCGTTTTGTCCAGCCCGAACGGTAGATAGACCAGCCGACGAGATTTAAACCCATACTCTTCTACCTTCTGGATGAGAAATCGAGAAGGTGAAATCACTACGTCAATCCTTTCCAGGACTTGCTTCAGATACCGCCTCCGCTCTGCAACCAGTTCCAGATGCGGCGCGAGGCCCATCACATTTTCCACGGCTTCTGACTGGCTTAACCTGACAAAGGCATCGCCCAGGCGACCGTAAATCCGCTGGTCTGGCAAGCGATAGCGCCGCTTCTGGGACAGAGAACACCAGACACAACGGGCAGGCGGCACTGGTTCGCTACAGAGCCTTTCGCCTGGACCGAGTAGGGTGGTAAGAGGGCACATAAACCAGTAATCGTGCAGGGTCAACACGGTGGGGACATTCAGATCGCAAGCCGCTTCGGGAACGGTTCCGCCCAAAAGATAGCCGCTGCTGATATGCACGATGTCGGGAAGAGTACGTTTTAAAAATCCTTTAAACCAGAAGCCCAGTTCTGGGTTGCGAAAACTCCATTCGGATTGATTCGGGGCTTGCCTGATATCAAAGTGCAAGCGATGCACCAACAAATCCTCGTAGGTGTCGGCCGTGCAAGTCGGCGTCAACGATCCGTCTGTGACCGACTCGATGCACACGATCTCGATCGAATGGCCTTGACGCTGGAGCTCTTGGGCTACTCGGTAGGTGTATTGTTCCACGCCGCCATAATATTTGGGCAGGAAATGATGCACAATCAGCACAATCTTCACAGAATCATCTCTCGAAACCTGCCCTCTACTCCCTTATGCCTGTACAGTTGAGTCCGCTTGACCTTTGGGACCCGAGAAGAAACGCGGGATCAAGACCGCGGCTTCCATATTTAAGGCAGGTTGCGCATCGCTAAGGAAGCGAGTGACGATCAGCCCCTCGAGTTTGCCCCAAATATTGCTGCTCTCAATGAGAAACCACAGTGCCGGCACCGCCGCCTGGTAAGGCGTCGCCCGGCCAGTTGCCAGACTAGCCTGGCGCAGCACGGCCGACAGGGCATAGCGCGGCAGAGCAGTCATCTGGCTCAGAATACGTCGAAACTGATACCAGCGACTGCGTGGGTATCCCGGGCATTGACCATACATCGTATCCAGCAAAATCTCGCCAAAGCCGTACTGGCGATATTGCCGGGCCAGGTCGGCTCGAGTGGAGCGGTGACGATGGTAAATCACCGCCTGAGGGGCATGATGTAATCTGGCTCCCGTTTGGAGTTGGAGCCGCCAAGCCAGATCAACGTCCTCAGCCGTGACCAGATAAGGGTTGAAACCACAGACTCTATTGACGAGACTTCGCCGATACGAAGCATTCGCTGTGTAAAGGTGTGGCAGGAATTCATTCTCGCCACTTACAAAGTTCACCAGCGGCGAGTGCTCCTCGGAAAACATCTCCAAGATCGTGCGATCAGGGTGATCGTAGGCCAGAATAGTCCCGCCAACGCCACCTATCGCCGGGTCAGTGTAGGCCTTGACCAGCTCTGATAACCAGTTAGGATCAGCAACACAGTCGGCATCCGTAAAGGCGACAATGTCCGCTTCACTCCTGGCCAGGCCAAAATTGCGGGCGGACGCCGGCCCTCGTTCCTCGCTGTGGAAGAGGCGGACCGGGTATTGCTCCACGACCATGGTCGTATCATCCGTCGAGCCATTTTCGACAACGATCACTTCGTAAGCATCCATTGGATAGGTTTGCCTTAGCAGGCTCTCCAAACAGGCGACAATCGTATCTGCGCCATTGTAAACCGGGACGATAACGCTGACCAACGGGACGGATGCTGACATTACCTGAGCTTCTGAGATCATCACTACGCCTATCCAAACAACGATTGCAAAGCGATCCGAACAAAGCCGCGATTCCGAATAACAGAGGGGTCCCCTCTCAAGGCCGGTAAAACATGGGGGCGAATCTTTTTGAGCTGGTGGGCTTGATAGGCCGAAAAGGCAGCGGCAGTGTGGTATCGGCCATGAGCCCGGCGGCGAAGCGGGCGCAAGGTTGCCGTTTCCGGTGGCAAGTTGTCAAAAACCAAGTCTATAAACTGCTCAGGAGAACGAGTGCGAGGATCAAGGGCTGCGCCCGCGATCCACTCCAACAGCCACTCCTCGTCTAACGATGGACAGGTACGGAGCGCCTGTTGGAGGTGGTGTTGGGCCAGCTTAATGGCGCCAGCGCGATAGTACCTGCCTGCCGTCTCGTAATGCAAAACGCTGTACGCCTCCGCTTCGAGTGCCCGGATGTCATCCGGCAACTCGGGATCGGCAAAAAACTTTTTGAGGCCGGCCAGCCATCCCTGAACCTGCTGGGAGGTAACGTTGGCTGTCATACTGCTGGTATGGATACGGTATTGAAGGAGAGGCTGATCGAGGTATCCAAAGGAATAACCGGCTCGTGCCAGCCGCAGCCACATGTCCGCATCATCGCCCCATCTCAAAGACTCGTCAAACAACCCGACCCGCTCCAAACACGCGCGGCGCACAACCGCCGCGCTCGCAAAAAAGAAAAACCTACGGAGTAAGAGCTTTTTGAGCAATTGACCTTGTTCATTAGGCCTCACTTCACCCAAAACTTGCGTCCCCTCTTCGTTGATCTGTTGCCAGGCCGAATAAACCAGGCCCAGGCCAGGTTCAGCGTCCAGCAGGGCCACGTGAAGCTCAAGTTTGTCAGGATAGATCAGGTCATCGCTATCCAGAAAGAGGAGATAATCTCCTTGTGAAGCGAGAAACCCTGTATTTCTGGCTCTTGGGAGCCCACGGTTCTCCTGATAGATGTAATGAATTTTCGCACCGTAAGCGGCTAACACCCCCCGGGTGTCATCGGTTGACCCATCATCCACGACGATGATCTCAACGTCGGGATGGGTTTGCGCCAATACACTTTCTACCGTCGCACCGACGAACCGGGCCTGGTTGTAGCTGGGAATAATCACGGAAACTTGTGGCATGGTCCCTCACCGCTCAACTTCCTGCTCTCGGCTCAACAAACCGCCTAGTGATTTCATAAGCACCGCGACAACGCCTCTATTGCCAAGCCAGGACGGACGATAACGCAGGGCGCTGAGGATGCGGCGCGCGGCCAAGTCATAGTGACCGGTAAAATGATCTTCAAAAGCTCGTGCAATGTTCACATCACTGAGCACGCGTGACTGCACACGCTCCAGACGCCGCGCCCCGGCCGGTAGATTCTGGAGAACCGTCATGACGTAGAGGTGGGGAGAGACAGGCAGGCGCATGGCATAAGCGCACAACATCCTGGCGAAATCTTCCGGTTGTTCGAGCAACGCGGGGTACAGGGTGATGGCAGTGGTGAGCTGGCGCTTGGCAGCAGCAATCCCACCGAAGCCATAGTTGCGTAGAGCGAGACCGGCATACGTGCAACTGAGAAGATACGAGCGGTAAGGGCGGATGGCCTCAGCTGCTGGCGGCAAATGCCCGAACACGCCGTCAATGAACTGGAAAGGGTCGGCGACACGCACATCTAACGCCTCATTGCAAAGCGTTTGCAAGAATTCCATGTGGTCTTTTAGTAGTTGAGGATGTAGGGTTAGGGCTTTGGCCAGGTTGCGTTGCGCAGCGTCCCAGCATCCGGTGGCGTAGTAGCGGCGGCTCAGCCAGAAGCGCCATATCGCGTAGGCCTGATTTTTCACGGTGGCCACGTCGGCTGGCAAATGTGGATCAGCGAACACTTTATCCAGGATGGCAACATCGGCCTGCTCCGTCCTGGCAACGTCGGACATGGTGCTGTCCGGCAGAATGCGATAGGAGCCCAGCGGTTCCTGCACGCAGCCAAATGGGTAGCCTGCCTGAGCAATCCGCATCCACATATCCCAGTCGGAACTCCATATCGCCTCATCGAACAACCCAACTTTGTCGAGGCATTGGCGGCGAATGAGCGGCCCGCCTGACCACAAAAAGCAACCGCAGACCAGCCTTTTGAGAACATCTCCCTCCGGTAAGACCCCGATTTTGTCCAGGCGATTGCCGTCTTGATCAATAAAATGCCAACGGCAGTGAACGAGCCCGATTTCGGGGCGCGCGTTCAGCATTTGTACCTGTCGCTCGATTTTGGTTGGCAGCATCAAGTCATCGTGATCCAGGAAGGTCAGATACTCACCAGACGCAGCGCGGAGGCCAGCGTTGCGGGCTGCCGTCCCGCCTTGATTGGCTTGTCGAATATAGGTGAGCCGCCCCGCGTACTGCTCCAACATTGCTGCCGTATCGTCTGTTGAGCCGTCGTCCACCACGATGATTTCGATCGCCGGGTAGGTCTGCGCCAGCACGCTCTCAATCGCCAGTCGCAACAGCCGCGAGCGGTTATAGGTCGGGATGATCACCGACACCAGCGGTACTTTGCTTGATGGATCTGTGTTTTCTAACACCGTGTGTTTCAACGCTCACCTGTCCAAGCAGTGTACAGCGTATGATTCATTGCCTTCACGACCCCTGCCTCATCAGCGCCGGTAGCGATTTCAGCAAGATCGAGACAACACCCCGATTCTTGAGCAAAGAAGGGTGATGGCGCACAGCAGCGAGGACACGTTGGGGCACCGTCCGCCGGTGTCCGGCAAAATAGTCTTGAAAAGCACAGGCAATGTTCACCTGGCTCAGGAGCCGCGAACGGTATGGGTGAATGGGTTCCGCAATAGGTGGCAGATGGTCAAATATGTCGTTAATGAACTTGACGGGGTCATAAATGCGCACACGTGGACTGGTTGCATCCCAGTAGAACAACTGTAACAAGTCCTCCGGATGTTCTAACAGTTCGGGCCGTAGGGTCAGAGTTGCCGCCAAATTGCGTTGGGCGTCATCCCAGTACCCCCCGATGTAGTAGCGGCAACTGATCCAAAAATGCCAGCCGCCATAAATCTGGTTTTTCTCGGCAACGATGTCGTCCGGCAACTGCCAGTTGGCAAACACCTGGTCCAGGATGGAGAACACCAACCGTTCCGCGTCGGCAACTTTGTCGTCCGTCATGCTGCCCTGGACCATCCGGTAGTAACCGAGGGGTTCCTGGACGCAGGCGAATGGATAGCCTGCCAGGGCAATTCGCAACCACATGCCCCAATCGCCGTACCAATCGCGGTGTTCGTCCTCTCCAATGTGGTCAAAGCATTCTCGGCGGATCAGTGGCCCGCCCGACCAGGGAAAACACCCCCAGACGAGTTGCTTGCGCACGTCGCCCTCCGGCAATCTCCCGGTCGTCTCCATGTGGTTACCGTCCTGGTCAATGTAATGGTACCCGCAGTGGACCAGGCCGACCTGGGGCTGAGAGTCCAGAATTTCCATCTGGCGCTCGATCTTGGTCGGCATCATCAGGTCATCGTCGTCGAGAAAATTCAGGTAATCGCCGCTGGACACTCGGATGCCTTTGTTGCGGGCCATCTCTACGCCCCGGTTGGCCTGTTTCACGTAGCGGACGCGTCCCGTGTATGACTCTACCGTGGCGGCGGTGTCGTCCGTCGAACCGTCGTCAACCACGATGACCTCTATGGCCGGATAGGTTTGTGCCAACACACTCTCCAGTGTAGCCCGTAGTATCTTGGATCGGTTATAGGTGGGAATGATGACCGAAACAAGAGACAACTTTTCGCTTCTTGTTGCCATCTAGTATACTTTCCTCCCGGAAACGGTCTAAACGGCGCTCTGAACAGCTGCGCCAGCCCGCAGGGTGTGCTCCCTGGTCATCAGCCGGGGTAACGATTTCACGAAAATCGCAACAACGCCCCTGTTGGCCAGCAACGCTGGCCGATAACGCAGGGCAGCCAGGACTTGCTGAGGCACCAGTTGCCGTTTGCCAGTAGAGTAATCTCGAAAAGCACACGCGATGCGCACCTCACCCAGAGCCTGCGAGCGCAGGTGTGCCAGGCGTTGCCCCTCGGCCGGCAGGTTTTGCAGAACCGTATCAATGTAGACGTGAGGTGTAACGGGTAAGCGCAAGGCATAATCACACAACGCTCTAGCAAAATCATCTGTTCTCTCGACTAGAGTGCCATCCAAAGCAATAGCTTGTGCTAACTGGCGTTTGGCCTCATCGGTCTTCCCGTAGGCATAGTTGCGCATGGCCAGCCCGGCGTATACCCAACTCAAGAGATAGGAGTAAAATGGCCGGATGGCTTGATCAACCGCTGGCGGCAGATGGTCAAACACGTCATTGATAAACTTGACCGGCTCGCCTACGCGCGGATCCAGGGCATTGGTGCAGAAAAGATGCAACAGATCTGAGGTGCGCACCAGTAGGTCCGGGCACAGGGCGATAGCCTCCTGCAGATTGCGTCGGGCATCCTCCCACTTTCCGATGGTGTAGTACCGGCAACTGAGCCAGAAGCGCTGGTTGAAATAAGCCTGCGTTTTCATAGCGAGCACCTCGGCAGGCAACCGGGGGTCGGAAAACACTCTCTCCAAGATGGGCATGTCCATGCGCTCTGTTCTGGACACGTCGGCCATCGAGCTGTCCAGAAGAATACGGTAAACCCCGAGCGGTTCTTGAACGCAGCCAAAGTGGTAGCCTGCCAGGGCAATACGTAACCACATGTCCGCATCGGAACTCCACACGGTCTCGTCGAACACGCCAACCCGGTCAATACACTCACGACGGATGAGCGGCGCGCCCGACCAGAGGAAACACCCACAGACGAGTTGCGCGCGAACGTCTCCCTCGGGCAAAAAGTTCACCTTGTCAATATAGTTGCCATCCTTGTCCATGCGATAGTATCCGCAGTGGACAAGACTGACTTCAGGCCGGGCGTTCATAATCTCCATCTGGCGCTCAATCTTGGTCGGCAGCAACAGGTCGTCGTGATCTAGAAAGTTGAGATACTCGCCGCGGCTCGCGGCGAGGCCGGTGTTACGGGCCGCCGTACCGCCTTGGTTGGCCTTTCTGATATAGACGATGCGCTCTGCGTACGCCTCTAACATAGCGGGCGTGTCATCCGTCGAGCCGTCGTCAACCACGACAAGCTCGATATTCGGATAGGTCTGGGCTAGCACGCTCTCTACTGCCAATTGCAACAGTTTGGAGCGGTTATAAGTAGGGATGATCACGGAAACGAGCGGTAAACGTTCATTTTTTGACATTTGTAGCTACTCTCTTTTACAACGAGTTTCTGTAGTCTCTCTCGTACTTGCGGGCCATGCTCAACGACCAGTCGAATTATCTGGCAAATCTTGCCGATTTCATCCGGCCCAACGGCAGTGCCTGTTGGTAAGGACAGCAAGCGTTCCACGACTTTTTCTGTCTCCGGCAACAGCAAGCCAGCATGGGGAAAATAGGAACGGTAGGGCTCCATACGGTGGCAGCCTGGATAGAAGTAGCGCCTGGCCAAGACGTGTTCTGCCCACAGGATGTCTACCAACTGATCCCGACTGACCCCCGTGTAGGCCTGGTCTACTTCTAGCACAATGTACTGGTAATTGCACTTTTCAGCCTCGTCGTAGGTTATTTGCTGAATTCCAGGTATCCCTTCCAATTCGCGCTGATACTGTTTGTAGTTACGATAGTTGACATGGATGAACTCATCCAAGCTCTCCAACGAAGTCAGTCCCATCGCGGCGGACATCTCGTTCATCTTGCCGTTGGTGCCGATGTAAATGACGCGGTCATACCCTTCAAAACCAAAGTTCTGCATTAGCCTGATTCTGGCTGCCAGATCGTCATCGTTGGTGACCACCGCTCCGCCCTCCAAGGTGTTGAAGAACTTGGTGGCGTGAAAGCTCAGAACTTCTGCATCACCAAAACTGCCGATCATCTTCCCCCGGTGGGAGCAGCCAAAAGCGGGGGCAGCATCGTACAGAAGCTTCAAGTTGTGACGCCGGGCTATCTCAGCCAATGCCTCGACTGCACAGGGGCGGCCCCACAAGTGCACCCCGATGATGGCCGCTGTGCGCGGCGTGATCATATCTTCGACACGGCAAGGGTCAAGGTTATGGGTGCGCGGATCAATGTCGCAAAAGACCGGCGTGATCTCTTGCCATTGTAAGGCGTGGGCCGTGGCAATAAAGGTCAGGGAAGGCACGATGACCTCACCCGTGAGCCCCGCTGCACGGATGGCAATCTCCAGTGCCACCGTCGCATTGCATATAGCAATGCAATGCTCGACCCCGAGCATGGCCGCGATGCGCTGCTCCAACTCCTGGACATACGGGCCGTGATTTGTCAGCCACCTTCTGTCCAGCATGTTATTGACGCGCTCGAGCAGCCGCTCTCGATTGCCGATGTTGGGCCGGCCCACATGCAATGGCTCTGCAAAAGCCGGCGTACTACCAAAGATGGCCAAATCATTCAGTTCATTCACGCCGGGTGCCTCTGTTGCACAGATTCTACAACGAACGGTATTTCCAATTCTATAGCTTCTTCAAAATCGAGGTTGGGCGAAAATTCATAGTCAGCGAACTGGGCGTTTTCAACGATCACTTGGTTGCCTTGAATTCGGATCCTCTCATCCGCTAACCACTTTATGACCTGCAAGAGCGATTTGCACTGTTGTTGGAAGATGCAATGTCTTAAAAAGACCCCACCTTTACCGGGATCCAGCGGGTACACCGTCTGGAGGATGATTTTCCCCTCGTCCATGTGCTCGTCTATAAAGTGAACGGTCGTACCGACGTACCGTGCCCCGTAGGCCAGCGTGTCGCCAAAACCATCTATCCCCTTGAACGCTGGCAACAGGGAGGGGTGGAGGTTGATAATTCTGTCCCTGTAGCGCTGTAATAAATCCCCGACGAACAGCTTGGTGAAAAACGAGATCACGTAATCAACCTGGTGACTTTCCAGGTAATCTAACAGGCGATCACAGAATACCTCTTTATTACGCTCGGCAATGATTTCAGCGTTTATCCCGTGGCGTCGGGCTTTATCAATGGCCGGGCAGGGGCGATCCGAGACCACCGCGAAGACCTGGCTCTTGAAAAAGGCGTTCTTCAATAGCTCGTTCATGACTGACCCACCGGTGGACGCGACAACCACGCATTTCAAGGTTTGTCTGCTCATCTGAACTCACCCTTGCGATAGAGGGGAAAATAGCCGGTGCCGGATACGCCTTTGGCTTGCACGATTTCTGCATAATGGACGGGGTCAAAGATGCGTCCACAAAAGTAAGCCGTGCGGGTGCTGGTAGCCCACCCGCTTTTGAAGCGGGTCAGGCCGTCCGTACCGCCTCTCTGAACGCCGGCCCCTGCCCCCAGGTTTAACCAGCGCAGCCGGGTCGCAAAATACTCGATAGCGCGTGCAAACAAGGCGAATGAAGCCCGCAACTCGTAACCCAGATCGCTGTAGGCTGCCAGGTGGTAATAACCGACTTCTCCTTGGACGTACCACAGCGCCATACCTACACTGATTTCCCGGTGCACCGCCCGGAACATCACGATTCCAGGGACCTGCAACTGCTTGGCAAAAGACTCTCTTGAGAAGGCTGCCATCCCCTTGATGTTGTGCCGCCGTACGAGGTTGGCGTAAAGGTTGCTCCAGTCGTCGAGGAACTGTGTCGGGTTTGCGCAGTGTTCTACCTCTACGTTTTGAAGGGCTTTTCTGACATTGCGGACATGGTGGCTGGATATAAAGCTGCTCATGGACTGCTCAAGGTCAATGATGTAATGCTCCTTGTAGGGGAACACCACGTTCCGGAAGCACTGGCGCAGATAGGCTAAATCGTACATGCCGAACGGATCGGCCACCAGCGCCAGGCTGACCAGTTCGTCACCTATGTTTTCCAGGTCAAGGTGGAGTTGCGACCAATCCTGGCAGGAGAACAGTGGATAGCAGCCCCGAGCATCATGGTAAGGGAACCCCGGTATTGGGCACTCTAGAATCCATCCTCGGCTGCGGGGCAGTTCACGTGGCGTACCGAACTCTGCTAGAGCTTTTGCGTACCCGCGATGCAGGTAGCCGTTCGCGTCTCCGCCCCCGGCGCTGTCCGCCGGTATGTTGAGGAAACGATTCGATACCGGTTGCGAATATGCCCACATCATCAGGATACCTCGCTTGCGAGTAGGCTGGTCTGGAATGACGGCACGCTCCCGACTGCCCAGCGGTTCGGCGGGCGCAGGACTCCCTTTTCACCCCTGGTTGGGCGGACGAGCAGCGGGTAGACATGCCAATGATAATCGTAAGCATAGGTCCACTCGCGTTCGTAAATGCCAACATCCACAAAATACTGATCGCCGATGAGGTCAAGGCGTTCAAACTGGAGACTGATCCTCCCTCGCCCCCGGACGATAGGAAGGTGCAGGCCCGCCGCTTCTGTGCTGGTGTCATAGCAAACCAACCCATCCGCCCGGCTGACGGTGACACCAAAGATGGGGGAGCCGATGGGCTCGGGAGCCATGTACTCGATCTCCACGCGCAGGGGATCCCCGCTGTCCAACTCTGTGATGGACAGACCCGCCGGACCAAGCAGGCGCACGGCGACAATCTCTATCTCCATCGACCC
>Ga0180438_10005388_pt1 | contig 17832 bp, 22 predicted proteins | sample SS_ome_12_FD_132455 | JGI IMG/M metagenome (GOLD analysis project Ga0180438, IMG submission 132455) | Hypersaline lake sediment archaeal communities from the Salton Sea, California, USA - SS_3_D_2 metaG | ecosystem: Environmental > Aquatic > Non-marine Saline and Alkaline > Hypersaline >...
ATACGCCTCGCCATCATGGGAATTCGAAAAAAAGAATGCGATTACCAGGGTCGCTATGAGCGGTCCGAGTGTTGCACCAAGATTATCAAGCAGTTTTCTAAAGCCGTATGCTTCTCCAAGCACATCTCTTTTTTCCGATAACGCGATAAGGGCATCCCTTGGGCTGTCCCTGAAACCTTTTCCTACCCTCTCGACCATTTTAAGGAAAACAACCTGGGGCCAGCTTGTAACAAGAAGCAGGAACGCCTTGAATAATGCTGAAAGGCTGTACCCGAAAAGGATTATCCTTTTTCTTTTTCCTATTTTGTCCGAATATAATCCTGAAAGTATGCTTGATACTGCTGCCGAAAATTCTCCAAGGCCCTCCATAAGGCCTACTGCAAGTGCCGGGCCACCTAAAATAACAGTAATGAAAAACGGAAGAAGCGGAAATATCATTTCACTGCTTGCATCAACTAAAAAACTGGCAATGCCCATGATTTTTGTATTGCTACTAAGTTTCGAGAACGGCAGTTTTATCATCTTTTAACTCAACTCCGTTTTGTTTTAAATATTTATCATAGAAAGATAGCCGTGGGAAAAATGAAAAGATTAGGTTTAATTATGATATTGCTTCTTGTTTTTGGATGTGTCGCCGAAGAAACAGAAGTGCAGGAGGAAGACAAATGGACAGTATCGGAAGGTGACATTCCGGCCTTAACCAGAAATGCAACGGCCGTATTGATAGAAGCGCCGAACTGCCCGAACTGCGATTATGCAGACTATATACTTTACAGTGTCCAGACAGAGGAGCTTGGAACGGACATAATAGATGTGACGCGGTTAAGCCATAATTCAACAGAAGCAAAACTACTGATAGACAGATATGGAATAGAAAAACTTCCGGCCTTAATTTTGAATAAAGACACCGAATGGGATCACAGGATTCTTTCATTGTGGTCTGCACAGATGGGAACGTTTGAAAATGACAATGCACTTATATTGAGGGACGTATTTCCCCCCTATTATGATTTGGAAACCGAAGAATTCAAAGGATTCGTAGAAATAAAATTAGTGGTAAATAAATCCTGCACGGAATGCTATGATGTAAATGCATTCGCAAATGACATGATTTCAACATTCAAATTCGTAGCAGAAAAACAAGAGATAGATGCAGAAAGCGAAACAGGACAGGAACTTATTGCAAAATATAATATAACGCAGATACCTACCTACATAATAAACGAAGATGCTTTGGAATATCCTGACTTCGAGGATTTCTGGGTGTCAAAAGGCAATACAAAAGAAGGCGACGGCTGGATGGTATTCAGAGCAGTAGACCAGCTGGGTGCAAACTATATAACGTTGAATGGATAGTTGTTATAACAAGTGGGTTTAAAAGTATTTCTGTGTAAGATATAGTTATGCAAAAAAGTAAGAGTAGCAGAGTGAAGTATGCGATAACTGTTATTGCCACTGCTGCAGTCGTTGTACTTACGCCATTCATAGGTAAAAAATGCATGAATGAAGATATTCAGAAGAAAATGGAGCCTGAAGGGCCTAAGAAAGGAATGGTTGCTGAGAATAAAAAGAGCCATGATAAAAAAATGACAAAGGAGATGGCGGCAAAAGAACTGGCAGATATGATAACAGGAATAACTCCTATAGAAGAGGAAAGAGAATTAATCAATGGCGTGGAAATAATTGATGACAAGGAAGGGACTGTGAAAAAAATCATAGCTGAATTTCCCTATGAAAAAATGATGTGTGAAAAGATTTCAGAAGAAGAGGGAGTTATGAGCGGAGATGATGCTGGTTTCCTTTCGGTTAGAGATGCGATAGAAGAATTGGGAAAGGAAGAAAAAGTGGAACAGCTTTTGAGTGTTTTAAGGTATTATGATTCACTTGGTATACAATGGAATACAAAAATAGCGTCGGGAGCCGAGCTTATAATTCCAACTTTTATGGGCGAAATTGAAATGACAACTGATCAGGAAATGGACGTCGCATGGCCCGTGCTTTTCGACTATACAAAAATGAATAGGCTGGCCACTGAAGAGGGTACGGACTTGTATGACGAGGAATGTATCTCAAGGCATTGGAATATTATGAATCGGGTAAGTGAAGTCCTAGAGCAACTCTCCAGGATATGGATTAAGAACAGCTGGAACCGGGACGACCTCAGAGAAAGGTTGCCGGAAATATACCAATCACAACTGGATTATATATTTATTATAGAAGAGAATTCAAAAAAATCAGAAACTGCTGTTCAGGAAGCTGGAGATATATTGAAAGAAGTTTGGGGAAAGTAAAAATAAAAAAAAATAAAAAAGAAAAAAACTAACCAAGGACTTCAAGGTCCTCGCTGTATGGCGGAAGTCCGCTGGATTCTTCCTCACTTACGAAGGTGTTTCCTGCGACTGATGCACCCTTGACGCCCGTCACGATGGCAACAATCTCAAGCTTTCCTTCGTAGTTCTGCATAATCCTGGCTCCCCACTTGACGTTTGCTTCCGCATCCATCTTTTCAGTGATGATTTCTCCTGCTTTGATTGCATCACCGAGTGTGAGGTCGCTTCCGCCGGATATATGTATAAGAGCTCCTTTTGCTCCTTCGAAGTCAACATCAAGCAGTCTGTTCTTGATGACTCCTTCGGCTGCTGCTCTAACCTTATCATTTCCTTTACCTTCACCGACTGCGATAAATCCGACTCCGCCGCCTTCCATGATGGCTCTTACATCTGCGAAGTCGATGTTAATCAATGAAGGCTGGGTGATGGTCCACACCAGGCCGCTTATTGCCCTTGAGAGGATTTCATCTGCAACAGAGAATGCTTCAGTCATCGGCAAATTAGGCACAAGCTGAACCAGTCTGTTGTTATCGAGAATAATTACAGAGTCGCAGTTCTTTTTCAGCAACTTGATACCCTCTTCTGCTTTTTTCTTTCTTGCTCTTTCCAGAGCGAATGGATAGGTTACCATTGCAACTACGATTGCACCCTGCTCTTTTGCAATTTGTGCTGTGATAGGAGCTGCACCACCACCGGTACCACCACCCATACCAGCGCAAACGAATACAAGATGTGCGCCTTCGAGTTCTTTTTCTATTAAAGGTCTGTCCACTTCTGCTGATTTTGCACCGATGTCCGGATAACCACCAGCACCAAGACCTTTTGTAACACTCTTACCGATCAGCACTTTCTTTGACCGTTCATGGACAATATTCAAATGCTGCTTATCAGTATTTATAGCAACAAGGTCTGTTCCCTTGACTCCGGATTTTATCAGTCTGTTGATTGTGTTGTTTCCAGCACCACCAACACCGACAGTCACAATCTTAATGTGCTCAGAACTCATGTCTGAGGTTTCCTTTTCCTGGGAGGTCGTACTTTCTCCCATAACAGATTTCACCAAATCTTGCATTTATATCACCAGTCGCATTTCCCACATTTTTCTTCCACGTGGGAGGATGGAAGTACTGACGGTGTTTTTGTATTTAAAAATGTTTTCATTATCGACTGACATTGTTTTCTAGAATTTTGTATTTTTTAAAACAAAAGCGCAAACATCCTCGAAAAATTTAAATACATTTACTAAATACATTTATCGATAAATATGGTAAAAGTCATAACAATCATGGATGATATATATTCTGATTTGTACAAAATAAAGAAATCCAAGGGAATGAGTTTCAGCGAATTATTCAGATACCTTCTCAAGGAGAGGAAAGAAACCGGCAGGTCCATCATCTCCCATGCAGGTTCTTTATCAGACGATGATATCGACAGGCGAGCAGTCAGCAAGACGGCTAAGGTGATATAATGGAAAAAATATGTCTTGACTACCACACAGCCCTCGATTTCCTCAGAGGAGACCCAAGCGTGGTTGAGAAACTCAACTATTATGCTGATAGGGAAGAAATCTGCATTTCATCTCTCACATTGACCCGGCTTTTATTTACCGTCAGAAGACCGGAAGTGGTTTCATCTTTTGCAAACAGTGTGACGATATTACCGGTAGACCACAAGACAGCAGTCGTTTCATCGAAAATAAAAAAAGACATGGATGAAAACAAAAAAGAACTGCCTCATGAGACATTGCTTGTTGCTGCGGTATGTATTGCAAACAATGCTTTTCTCTATACGAAAAGGCATGCGGATTTCGAAGGAATAAAAGGTTTAAGAAAGGTATAGGGTGAAGATGATAATATGAAGCTTACACCTAAAGGAATGCGGGATTTTCTGCCTGATGAAGCGATGGTCAGGGAAGAGGTCAGGGACAGGATTGTTGATGTTTACAAAAAATACGGCTTTGTTCCGATGGAAACCCCTGCGCTTGAATATCTTGAAACACTGAAGGCAAAGGCGGGTGAAGAAATCGACAAACAGCTTTTTGTCTTGAAGGATGAGAGGCTAGCATTAAGATTCGATTTGACGGTTCCGCTTGCAAGGATAGGTGCAAACATAGATGTTCCACGGCCATTCAAGAGATATGCTGTCGGCCCTGTCTGGAGAAGAGAGGAGCCGCAGAAAGGAAGGTTCAGGGAATTCTGGCAGGCTGATGCGGACATCATAGGTTCGCCAAGCATGAGGTCAGAGGCGGAACTGCTTACAATGGCAAATGAGATATGCGAAGAATTCGGATTCAAAAAACCAAAGATTATGCTAAACAACAGGAAAATACTTGATTCACTCGCAGACAGGATAGGATTCAAAAAAGAAAAGGATGACACACTCCGCCTTCTTGATAAAATGGACAAGACGGGGAAGGATGTTGTTGAAGAAGAGATAATCAAACTTCTTGGAAAGCGTGGAGAAGAGCTCATGGCCATGGTAACTTCAGGAAAAAGCAACGAAGAAAAACTCGATTCCGTTGAAAAGACCGCAAAGGAAGGAGTTGGGGAGTTAAGGGAGATACTTGCGCTTTGCGATTTTGATATCGAGGTTGATTTGTCAATGGCGCGAGGCCTGGGTTATTACACCGGCCCTGTTTACGAGATAAAACTAAGTGATGAGATAGGAACGGTAATGGCCGGAGGAAGATACGATAAACTTTTGTCCACCTACGGAAGGGAGGATTATGCAACAGGAATTTCAGTAGGCATAGAAAGGCTGATTACCCTTTCTTTTGAAAAATCAGGAAAAAAGAAAACGAATACCTCTGTACTTGTTGCAAATGCAAAGGATGAGTTTTACAAGGATGCAGTAAAATTAGCCGAACAACTCCGTGAAGCAGGAGTAATATGCGAAACGGATTTGAACGGAAGGAATCTCAGGAAGCAACTGGATTATGCAAATGCAACGGAAATACCCTATCTTGTGGTCGTAGGCAAAAAAGAGACAGAATCCGGAAAATATAATCTGAAAGACATGAAATCGGGCGAAGAAAAAGCCATGGATGTAAAACAACTAATCAAAAAACTGGGATAGCATGCTTGAAGTTCCTCTTATTTATATTAAAGACAAGCAGGCATTCAGGAAGATAAACGGAACGTTGAAGATTCTGGGGAATGCTGTTGAAATTGCAAGAAAATTAAGCAGGGAATACAAACTTATCCATATTATCGACCTTGACCTGAAAAAAGGAAACAACGCCAACTTTGACATCTACGACAAGCTTACCTATTTTATCAATATACAGGTTGAATGCGATGAGGAAAAAACAATAGAAAGGCTGTTTGGACTGAATGCAAGGGCGGTGGTAAAACTGCCTACAAAGCTTCCTCTGGAAAAATGGAACGAAAGGCTGCTGGTGGGCATTATAAAAAACAATGAAGATGCATCAGGAGTTCATGACGTAATCATCCTTAAACCGACAAAAGAAAGGATGGAAAAATACAAGGAAAAAAGAATAATGGTTTACAAGGAAAAATGGGACAAAAAAACAAAGGTCTGGGGAGTTATTTTACAAGAATTTTGAACCCATCGTCGCTTAATTGTGCAGGGTAATGCTTCGTTGAGTGTTTAATCCCTTTCATTTTCAAAACTTCAACCCTTCTTACCCTTTCTTTTTTCTTCGGGTCAATCATATAAGATACATTAATCCAGCCGTCCGTGAAGCTTTCTATCCCGTATGTCGTATTGGGAAGCTCGTCTTCGCTTGAAACAGACGTATCTTCTGAAATTATGAAGGTGGTTGCACCCCATTTCCGCACATTTTCGATAAATTTCAGGAAACCTTTCTTTCTCTCATCATCATCCTTGAAATAAAGTGCGATTGGCATTATCGAATCAATGACAACACGCTTTACCCCTGCGGTATTGATTATCTCCTTTATTGCACCGGATTGATGAAGGAACTGGTCGATTTCATAAACTGGATAATCAAGAAAAATCAATTTCTGCTTTTTTTCAATTTCTTCCAGATTCCATTTGTATCCGCTCATGTTAAACAGCATGGAGTCCTTTCCCTCTTCTATCGATATGTATATCCCGGGCTCATCATATTTGGTTGCGCCCTCATACAGGTACTGCATTGCAAAAGTGCTTTTTCCTGCACCGCTCGGGCCGCCTATTGTGATTATTGAACCTTCAAGAAATCCGCCGTTGAGTATTTTATCAAGACCGGGGATGCCGCTATTAACGATTTTTCTTTCTCTCATTCTTTTTCACCTTCTTTTTTTTCAAGAATTTTTTTACCGAGTTCGGCACGTATTTTCAACTGCCTTTGCATCTCCGCGATTTCTTCGGGCTTGGCTATTTTCGTAAGTATTGCTTTCTTGTATTCCGCAGTAGTCGCCCCAAGAAGGCCAAGCAGTTCATGTGCCTCGTTAAGCTGCAGGTTGATTCTGTCCGGCCTTGTTATTTCGACACTAAACGGGGAATGCGTAAGGCAGAGGTTTGCCAGGGTGATGAAGTCCCGTGTCAGGACCTTTACCTCAATTGAAGAGGAATAATTTTTTCCTTCTCCACCCGGTACAGGTTCCTCAATCTCGCCAAGAGCATAAACGACTCCTTCTGTTTTGATTACGTGGTTGACAAAACCTACTCCCAGGTTCTGTACGTCTTCTTTCTTTGCAGCATGAATATCGAAATAAAGCATAGCCAGAACTCCGCCGTCCCTTATCGCCTTATCGGTAATTTCCTTGACAGTCTTTTTCTTTTCGCTCATAAACTTCTTTTGGGGTATAGGGATTTTAAATTCTTTTTGCACAGATAGAAATCATGAAGCTGATATTTAACGAAGATGCCGTCGTATGGCTCAAGGAAAACGGATTGAGTGACAAAGAGATAGAAGATGCGGAAAGAATGCTGACCATAGCAGTAAAAAACATGGAAAAAAGCGAGACAACGGTCGGGATTCCGGATGACACCCCCATGAAAGTAGCGGCTGTGGTTTATTCCGTGCTTACAACATTCAGTGAAGATACCATAACCGAGAAATTCGTATCAATTTCCAGGGAAGCAAGGACCATATTCGGTGAAGAAATGCAGATAGAAGAGCTTGAAACAACCATAGGCAAGGTCGGCAGGATAAAACTTGGAAGAAGATATTCCACGCCTAAAAGAAAATCAAGCATCAAAAAAGACAGGACCCACCCTGAATAATCATACTGATGATGTTGCAGTAAAATCCGAGAATTCTCCTTTGTACTCTTCCCATTCTGATTTTACTTTTTCAACTATGGCAGCTTCTGGGCCATGGCTGCACCATTCACGGAGTTTTTCAAGTTTTTGTTTATCACCTTCTGCAACTACTTCAACAGAACCGTCGGTTCTGTTCCTCACAAAACCGGTAATGCCTAATTTTTTTGCAGTGCTGGTTGTATTTGCACGGAAGAAAACGCCTTGCACTTCTCCGTAGATGAAGATGCGTATTCTTGAATTCACAACAATTCTCCTCTCGCCTGTTCTATCTGGATTCTCGCGACATCCTGCTTTCTCCTGAACTCCGGAAGGATTGCATTGGAAAATCTAAGCGGAAGAAGGGCGTCAAAAATCTCCTCCATAAGCGCGAAATATTTTTCAGCATCTTTTTTATTGTTTTTTCTGAGACATTCGTACATCTCCCTCTTCAACTCTCCAACCGAATCAAGCAAGCCCAGAACGTATGGAATTTCATCTATCTTCAGTTCTTTCTGCCCTGGAATCCTCTGTTTTTCCACTGCCTCAAGAACAATCAGCGCTTCTGCATACTCCTGAAGAACATGATTAACCTGATTTGGAAATTCGGCTTTTCTTTTCAAAAGCTGCTTAACCGTCTTTTCGGCTTCTTCTAGATGTTTTTCAGCTGTTTTCATATCTCCCGCATGTACCGCTTTTATCGTGTTGGAGCATGAGCGCACAGCTGTTCTTCCCGTAAGTATTACCTCGTCAAGAGCTTTTTCCTTCTCTGTAAGTTTTTTTTCAATACCTGATATATCGACCATGGGGATTCTTCACGATGAGTTTATAAAATCTTTTCGGATATAACCTATGGAGAGGTTGGTTTTATGAACAGAATGAATTTCCTTACAATAAGGGATACGCCCGCGGATTTTATGAAAGAAGTTGTGCAATTGGCAATAGACCTGAAGAAAGAAGGCAAGAGGGATAAGGATGACCTTGAAGGAAAGGTGCTTATTTCGCTTTATGAGAAGCCCTCAACAAGAACAAGGCTTTCTTTTGAAACTGCAATGAAAAATCTCGGAGGGCATTCGATTGTTATGGATTTCAAGAGCTCGCAGATAAGCAGGGGCGAAGCGATGCGCGATACCGCAAGGGTTCTTTCACGCTACAGCCATGTCATAAGTGCAAGACTGTTCAAGCAGACCACTCTTGAAGAAATAGCGGAATGGGCAACGGTTCCGGTGATTAATGCCTTAACCGATATTGAGCATCCGTGCCAGGCGCTCGCTGACATGCAGACTATAATAGAGCATGGAAAGGAAAAAGGAAAATTAGTTTATATCGGTGATGCTGCAAACAATGTTGCAAATTCTTTGATGCTTATCGCTGCAAGATACGGAATGCATATCGTTTTATGCTGCCCGGAGCATTTCCCGCCAAATGAAGAATATGTCAATGAGGCAAAGAAAACCGGTGCTATTATTGAAGTCATACACGACCCTAAAAAAGCGGTTGAAGGCGCTGATGTCATTTACACTGATGTCTGGATAAGCATGGGGATGGAAGGCCAGGAAGAGGAGAGAATAAAATATTTCATGCCTTACCAGGTAAACAAGGAACTGCTTTCGCATGCAAAACCCGACTGCATCGTATTGCATTGTCTTCCCGCACACCGTGGCACTGAAATAACGGATGATGTGCTTGACGGAGAACATGCGAAATCGGTTTGGGACCAGGCTGAAAACAGGATGTGGGCGCAGGAAGCATTGATACTGAAGCTGCTTAAGTAATTCTGTGTCTTTTTTTCTATTTTTGTAAATTACCTTAGTTCTCACCAGCGATAACTTTATAAATATTATATGAATTATCACTGCCCCATGCAATGGTGAAGAAAAAATGGTATCTGCAGCACAACCACAACCCAGAAAAATAGTTCCTCCTGATAAAACAGACAAAGCCAGACCCAAGCTTAGGATAGTGAAACCTTTCCCGGATCATAAAATCGACCTGAGCCTCTTCCTTGAAGGACCGGCTGGAAGGAAAGAACCGGAAAGGAAAGAACAGGACAAAAAGGAAGATAAAGGCAGGGAGTATGTCCTCAAATTGGGAGCGAGAATCAACAAAGACGACGAAAAGAAAAAGGATTTGACTGAAGGAGACATAATGAACTCCCTTTGTGGTTAGGAGATATAAAATGAAGAGAGTTCTTCAATTAAACGAAAGCTATTTATTTATATACATGATTATTAACTCGAGAATAGAGGTGGTTTTTTGAGCGCAATAGATGATGTTTTGAAATACATAGCAACGAATGAGATAAGGTGGGTTGACCTCCAGTTCTTTGGCGTAGAGGGAAACCTTCACAGGACTACTGTTTCAAACAGAAAAGTTGATGAAGATACCTTCGGAAGGGGTGCACGAACGGCTGACCTGAGAAAGGTATTCGGAAAAACAGACCAGGGAGAACTGGTTCTTCTGCCCGACCCGGATACATTGGCGAGGCTTCCTTGGGAGCCGTCAACAGTCAGAGTAGTTAGCGACATTATTGCAATGCCCGGAAATGAAAGATTCCTTAAAGATTCGAGATATATCGCCGACAGGATAGAAACAAACCTGAAGGCAGCGGGAGTAAGCGATGCAAAGATAGGGGCGGAAATAGACTGTTATGTATTCGATACTGTAACTATGGAAAAGGTCACAATTGGAAGAGGAGCAGGTGCACTTCTTGATTCAAGGGAAGCAAAATGGGGTCCTTCTGCATTGACACTTGACAAGGGAGCATATGCAAGCCAGCCCTACGATTCAATGTATGCGGCAAGATGCCAGATTGCAGAAACGCTTGAGGACAGCTTCGGCGTTCTTGTAGACGGCCACTGGCACGGCGAATCACCGACAGCGCAGCAGACGTTCGAACTGGGTGAAAGAAAAGTGAAAACAGCAGCAGACGCACTCAGCACATTAAAGTTCGTTACAAGGAATCTGGCAACTGCAGTAAATGTGACATCAACGTTCATGCCATACCCGGTCCAGGGCGAAAAAGGAAACGACTTGTTTATGTCGATGAGCCTGTGGAAAAGCACTGACAGCAATCTGTTCTATGATGCGAATGACAAATATGCCCAGATAAGCCAGAATGCAAGATACTTCATCGGAGGATTGATGGAGCACGCAAGTGCTTTGGCAGTATTTACCTCGCCGATACCGAATTCGTATAAGAGACTGGCAAAAACGCCTTTGACCGTAGGATGGAGTTCTACCGATGCGAATGCACTTGTATTCGTACCGAATTCCAGGAAGAACTCAAAGGAGTCAACAAGGGTTATATTCAAAGGCACAGACCCGTCCATCAACGCGCATCTTGCATATTCGGCAGTTATTGCAGCAGGTCTTGACGGAATAAAGAGCAAGATAGAGCCGGGCGACCCGAGCGAAGAGGAAAGCAAGAAAAAGAAGGAGATTCTGCTTCCTGAAAGCTTATATGAGGCAATTGAGGCTCTTGAAAGCGACACCAAGTTCATTAAGGGTGTTGTCCCGCCTGAATTCCTTGAGGATTATCTTGAGCTTAAGCTGAAAGAGTACAAGGACGACAAAGAAGCTGTAAGCATGGATGACCACAGGAAGTACGTAAACGCCTGATTTTTTTTTATTTTTTTTCTATTTCTCTTTTTACTTCATACTGCTCCCACGGATAAACAATCCAGGCAGTTGTAACGCCTACAAAATAATCCGGCTTTATGATTGATGTCGGTTTGTAATGCAAAGTCGCGGTTTTTATTTCGGCAGCTCCTTTTCTTGAGAGGTAGTCTCTTGCTGCAACAAGGCTTTTTCCCGTATCTGCAACATCGTCTATGACAAGAACCTTTTTGCCTTCTATATTTACGGGCATGTCATGCGTTATTTCAGGGAAGTCTTTTGTTTCTCCTACTTTCTTGTAGAACTGTATCCCCAGGATTCCAAGCCTGTTTATTCCAAGTTTGTCTGAGAGTATCCTCACCGGAACAAGACCGCCCCGGGATACGCCTACTAGGATATCAGGGTTTAATTCACTGACCATTTCTGCAAGCTCTTCGCACATTTCCGCTCCTTTGCTCCAGGATAACCATTCGAATTCCATTATTTGATTTTTACTGAATATTCTTTTAAATTCTAGGAAAAGGTGTGTTTAATGCTATATGAAAATGTTTAAAAATACGCCCCAATATACTATAATATGATAAAATGAGGCAAAAAAAGGTTGAGAGTAATCAGGCTGTGACGAAAGGCAGGGTTGTGGTCCTTGGAAAGCCGGCATCAGAAAGAATAGATACCGGTTGTTCTATTTATGAGGAACTGCTCATCAAAGCTGCCACCGGCATGAATGATAATTATGAAGAAAGGCGGGCCGTTGCAAAACTGAAAGAGATGGACCCGGGTATAAGAGAGCTTAAGATGAGAACCCTGATTGCAGAACAGTATGAAGATGAGAACTGGGAAGCAAAAATAAAAGCCTATGAAGAGTCGAAAAATGGGTTATATGAAAAGTTTGGGCTGAAAGAACCAAGTGATGAGGAAAGGCTCGAAGCAGTAAGAAATTCCGATAACCTGACAGAAAGCCAGAAGCTTGCTCTCATAAATAAATTTGCCAGAAAAATCAGCAACCTGGAAACTGCAGCTCTTGTGCAGTTAAAATTAAGAGCTACGGACGATAATAAGCTCGACTTAAGAAAATTCACGTATGATGAAAAAAGGATTATTGACAAACTTCTTCCCGGAAATGCTCCGCTGGAAGAAAGGGCCACGCAGACAGAGCTACAGAGATTAAAATTCGAACTTATAGAAAAATTCAAGTCTGACGGACATGGAGGAAGATTCGTATTCCCGTCCGCAAGTGCGCTTTACAGAACAGAGGACTGCAACATCGAGTCATTGAGAAATGCAGTAAGGGAACGCAAGGAAGCAGAAGTAATTCTCGAATTTATGGGAAGAAAAACGAATAAAGTAAATTTCAGGTATGATTTGACTTTCACAAAAGGTAAAAACAGCATTAATGAAGACGATTATCTTTCTGCAGAAATAGAATATGCAGAAGGAAAAACAGCAACTTTTGACGCTGTCTTCGACGGTGTCGGAGAATCAAGAAATGCCCATCTTGCAAGTGCTATGGCTGTTGAAGTATTCAAGCTTGCAATGCTTCTCGAACCCCCGCGGAACAATAAGGATATGGAAATAATTATGAGTATGGCGGATTTGGCAATATTCCAGAATAAAGACAGAGAAGTTGGATTGTGCACCTCTTCGACAACGGCAGTGGCTGCCCTGATAAAAGAAAACAAGGCATACGTAGCTCATGTAGGAGACAGCAAATGGATGCTTTTCAGAAATAACAAGAGGCATTATTATAGTATAGACCATTCCATGGGAGAGGATTGCAGGAAAAAAGGAATAGAGTTCCTGCCTGAATTCGCCGGTGCAATAACATCTGCGCTAGGAACAGGATTCAGCCATATTGATTCTGATGATTTTTTTGTAAAGAAGGGCGATATCTTTATTTTATGCACTGACGGGATAAGCGATGTTGTGCTGGTTGCTGAAATGGAAAAAGTTCTTGCAGAATACACCATTGAAGTTGCAGAAGAAATAATATTCAATATGGCACTAACAAGGTCCAAAGGTGCTCAGGAATATCCCACAATACTCGATGTTATGGTATGGGGAAAATACGATGATAAAACATTAAGAATGAAAAAAATAGAATAAAAAAAGAAAAAAATCAGGAAGTATTCTGCTCCTTTTCGCTGCTTGGTGTCTGAGCTCCGTCCAAACCAGTATCACCAACAGGTTCGTCTTCATCTATTTCAAATAGATTGGCTAAATCCTCATCGCTTACGTTGGATGGAGTGGTTTCTTCCATCTCTTCCGTATCTCCGGTTTCATCAGCCTCTTCGGTTTCGTCTTCCAGTTCATCCTGCTCATCCACTTCATCCATTTCGTCTCCCATATCTTCCGCTTCCGGAACTTCATCAACTTCGTCCGGAAGCTCGTCCATATCATCCACAGGCGTCTCAACCTGTCCGCCCTGCTTGGCGGCACAGCCGAAGAAAAGGAAGGAAACGCCTATCAGCAATACTATCAGAATCTTAGCGTTCATTCGAAAATCCCCTCCAATATAAGCAACTGTATCGAGTTGAAATCCCTGAAGATAACCAAGGCATCCGCCCAGCATGAACCATTGTCCGTTCCATAATCAAAGTTGTCATCAACCTCGGCAGAATACTCGCATTCGTCAAGAAGGTTTTCTATGTCCTCCTCAAGCTCATCAGCCCTTTCAAGAATCTCCTCTTTATTGCCGTTGTTGCCGTCTTCGATTATCGGCCTTGCATAATCTATCGTTGCAAGCATTTTTTCCATCCTGAAGACAAGCACAAGCCTTGAATGCCTGAGATAAAGCTTTCTCACTTCTTTGACATCTCCCGTATCAAAAGCAGGGTCGATATCATCCATGAGCTCATCGCCATAATCGATTACCTCTTCCATTCCCGAAGTATCCAATCCGTCTTCGGAAAGGTCGTCCATCTGTTCTTCCGCATAATCAAGCTCATTCTCCAGGTAGTCCTTTGCCGCATCCCTTTCCATCTCCATCGCATCCAGCCTGCATTCATCCCTGTCATCCATAAGGGGTTCTTCCCCATCCCTTACGCATGAGAAGAAATCAAGCGTTTTATGGTCGAATGCATCCTTGATGATTGCACCAAGAAGATCGAGGGAATCCAGTCCGAGCTTGAACATCGTAGTTCCGAATTCAAGCTGGTCTCCTTCATCTGCAGCATCTCTCAGATCGTCCATGTCATCGTCAAGCTCGTCCACATAATCGGAAGAATCGAATACGGTGACGTTTTTCTCTTCACCGCAGTCTTCCCTCATGGACAACCAGTCTTTGGTATATTCCACATTACAGTCAGTATATTCATATCGTGCATCCAGGATATCCGGGGTGGCAGGATTATACCATGCGCCTACATAACCCAACAGCACAACAAGAACCAATGCCAAAATACGTTTCATAATATCACTTAACCTCGATTTGTTGTTATCGATTAACACAACTGAACCTTTAAAAATGTTCTCGTTCACAATAGAAAATACTCGTTCTCCCGAAGTGATATTATGGATGGTAATGTTGATAATGGCAAAATTGAAGCAAAAAAGACAGGAACAACAACAGTAGGACTTGTCTGCAAAGACGGCGTTGTTTTGGCATCTGACAGAAGAGCAACAATGGGCTATTTCATCGCAAGCAAGGATATTGACAAAATATACCCTGTAGCAGATACGATTGCAATGACGATAGCAGGAAGCGTAGGAGATGCACAGACTCTCGTCAGATGGATGAAAGCGGAGTTGAAAATATATGAATTAAGGCACGGCACAAAGGCAAGTGTCGAGGCAGCCGCAACATTGCTCGCAAATATATTATCACAGAACAAGTACTATCCATTCTTCGTACAGTTGCTTATAGGAGGAATCGACAAGAAACCAAGACTGTTCAGCGTTGACATGCTTGGAGGAGTAACGGAAGAAAAGCTTTCAGCAACAGGAAGCGGTTCTCCGATAGCATACGGTGTTCTCGAAGACAGGTATGAAGAGGACAACACAGTGGACGAGAATGTTAAGATAGCAGCAAAGGCAGTCGCCACAGCAATCAAAAGAGATGCAGGAAGCGGGGAAAATGTTGATGTTGTTGTATTGACCAAAAAGGGTTTCGAAAGGCTGCCGAGAGAAATAGTTAAGAAAATGGCAAAATAGAGAATCTAATATACCCAATAATAAAGATTCTTTTTTTAGGGTGTTAACTTGCACCATAAGGACATAGTTAAGAAAATAACCGAGCTTATGCCGGCGGAATGTGGCGTTACAAAAGTCGAACCAGAAGGGTTAGCGGTAGTCGTATACATAAAAAACATAGATGCATTCTACAAAAATACTTCACTGATAAAGGAGCTGGCGAATGCGATAAAAAAGAAAGTGCTGATAAGAGTCGACCCGAAAAACCTTATGCCGATAGAGGAGGCAAAGAAAGAAATTGAAGGCCTGATATCCCAGGAAGCGGGCATCAAGAAGATAATGTTCGTGCCCGAAATGTCGGAAGTAAGAATCGAAGCCATAAAATCAGGCCTTGTTATCGGAAAAGGAGGCTCCCTGCTTAAAGAGATTATGACAAAAACCGGCTGGGCACCTATAGTTCTTCGTGCACCCACAATGCCCTCCGTAACTTTGGACGGAGTAAGAAAAATCAATGCAACAGGAGCCGAAGAAAGAAAGAAGTTCCTTGTTGACATAGGAAAGAAGATATGCCAGCCGACGCCTTCCAGCGATTGGATAAGGACCGTTGCCCTCGGAGGTTTCAAGGAGGTCGGGCGTTCATGCATGCTTCTTCAGACCCAGCACAGCAAGGTTTTGATAGACTGCGGTGTCAATACTGCAACATCCGACCCTGCAAAGGCTTATCCTTACCTGAATATGCTCGGATTTTCATTGAAGGAACTGGATGCAGTGGTCATAAGCCACGGGCACATGGACCATATGGGATTCGTTCCTTATCTTTATGCTTACGGATACGAAGGACCGGTTTATTGCACACCGCCCACGAGAGATATTATGGTTCTGTTGCAGCAGGATTACATCAACCTTTGCAAGAAATCCTTCGGGGTTGAACCTATCTACTCAAAGAAAGACATCCAGAAAGAGCTTAAGAAAACGATAACTGTCGATTACAATGAAGTTGTTGATATCACTCCGGAGATAAAAATGACCCTTTACAATGCAGGGCATATCATAGGAAGCGCATCGGTTCATCTGCACATAGGGGAAGGGGCGCATAATCTTGTTTACACCGGAGACATAAAATTCGGATTCACAAAATTATTCGAGCCGGCGAATACGAAATTCCCGCGTCTTGAGACATTGTACATAGAAAGCACGTACGGTGGAAGAAACGATTTGACAATAAACAGGTTTGAAAGTGAGAACAGGCTGATGGACATAATAACGCAGACCGTTGAGAAAAGAGGAAGCGTACTCATACCTGTATTTGCAGTAGGAAGAAGCCAGGAAATTTTGCTGGTTCTTGAGGAATACGCGAGAAAACATCCGGAGTTCAACGTTCCCATTTACATAGACGGTATGATTCTTGAGGCATCTGCAATACATACCGCATACCCAGAATACATGAGAGAGCAGGTGCAGAGAAGAATATTGTCGGACAGAAGTCCATTCGAATCTCCCCTGATAAAAGTTGCAAAGGGAATCGACAGGGAAACCATAGTAGGGGGAGACCAGCCTGCAATAATACTTGCTCCGTCAGGTATGCTTGCCGGAGGACCTTCGCTCGAATACCTCAAGCTGATGGCATCCGAAGAGAAGAACACGCTGATTTTCGTAGGCTACCAGAGTTCGGTATCCTTGGGCCATAAAATCCAGCGCGGAGCAAAGGAAGTCCCGTTGATGGGCGACGACGGAAGGACAAAGATGATGGATATTAATATGCGGGTTGAGACCGCAGAAGGATTTTCAGGACACAGCGACAGGGCGCAGCTGATGGCCTATCTGAGGAACTTGAGACCCGGCCCTGAAAGAGTAGTAACCATGCACGGTGACCTTAACAAAACAGAGGACTTCGCAAGGTCTGTAGGAATGATGCTGCGGAAGGAATCGAGGGCTTTGGCAGACCTTGAGTCGATAAGGTTGAGGTAACATTATGAGAGATGTATTTTTGAGAAACAAACCCTGCAGAATGCTTGTTATCCTGAAAGAGGATGGAGCAAAGCATATTTCCGAAATTGCAAGAGCAAGCAATGCAACTTATGTTCACACAACGAAATTGGTAAGAGAACTTGAGAAAGAGGGAATCGTCACGCTGGAAAAGAATGGGAAGAAAAAAATGGTAAAGCTGACGGATGAAGGAATCAAAATAGCTGGATTGATTGCCGACCTTATGGCTGCTTTTGAGAAAAAAACTAAACAATCCTCAGCTTAGTCTTTGTCGTCATATAGGTAAGCACTTTTTCATATCCTATGTAATGCGCATATGCAGTTATGTTTATTTCATGGTCATCGGGCGTTGTCTGGGTTCCGCCCCAGATTGGCACGGCCACCGTAACCGTCTGCCCCGAAGGGATTTCCCCGAGCCTTTTTTCGAAAACCTTGTTTATGCATGACGGCTCGAAGCCCATGTATGCATTCTTTGGAAGCATGACATCCACAGAAACAAGCTGCGGGTCTTTCGTAACATTTGTCAGTGTGATGTTAAGATTAACCGAATTGCTCTTTC
>Ga0180438_10005389_pt1 | contig 17827 bp, 20 predicted proteins | sample SS_ome_12_FD_132455 | JGI IMG/M metagenome (GOLD analysis project Ga0180438, IMG submission 132455) | Hypersaline lake sediment archaeal communities from the Salton Sea, California, USA - SS_3_D_2 metaG | ecosystem: Environmental > Aquatic > Non-marine Saline and Alkaline > Hypersaline >...
AAGATATTAAATCAAGATTATACTAAAATTCCAGATTTCGAGCCGTTATTATCTATTATTATAGTAAATCTACGAGACGATGATGATGATGTTGCGAGATCTGCCGCAGAGTTATTGAAAATATTAGGAACATATTTTTTATCAAAAGAAAAAATAATGTATGTTCTTCTTAATCTCTTATATAATGAAGAGCTACGGGTGAAAGAGTTAATAATCTGGCTCTTTGGAGAGATTGGGAAAGAAAGAAGCTCAGAGATCATTCCTGTCATTCCTAAACTAATTGCTCACTTAAAAGAGGATGATTATCGTATTCAAATACGTGTAATTGATGCTTTAGTTAATATATCAAGGAATAATTTTGATCAAATCTGGGCTAATTTGATTAATGCTTTATATTCAAGTGATTACGATTATAGAAATGTAATTATCAATGCTCTTTATCATTTGAGCCATAATAATATCACTGAAGTTTTAAATTATATATTTGAGGAATTAGAAAATCCATCCGAAAATGTTAGAGATGCTGTTGCGTTAGTTTTTAAAAGATTATATGAGGAATATCAAATCGAAATAGAGAATGAAATCACTAAAATCCTTTATACTTTGGAATCAAAATATTGGCGAGAGCGAAAAAAAACTATCCTCCTTCTTAGAAAGATTTGCCTAATACTAGAAAGTAAAAAGATAGCAGTTTGGCTCTATCTTGAATTGGAGAAAAACCTCGTCGATGAACCCGATCCAGATGTTAAAGATGAAGTAATCTATACATTAAAAGTTATTAAACAAATGTTTGAAGAGATTCAGGATACGATTAGAAAAGTAAATGAAGAATTGGACTTATTTCAGAAAAAAATTCGAGAATTTCAAAAGATTCCCGCTAATTTTCGTGAAAAAATGAATACTTATATTAAAAATTTTAAGTTTCGAGATACTGAAATCGAGTTAGACAAAATATATCGCACGTTATTGAAAAAAATTAAGAAATTCAATAAGAAAATTAATAAATTTGAATTCAAAAGGCTAGCATTCAATTTAATCGAAGATTGGGAAGAGACCAAGGTTAATATAATCGATGAGTTAAGTATAATAAAAGGTTTTATCTCCGAAGTATTTGAAGAGAAAAAAAAGGAATTCACTCAAAACATCAAATCAAAAATAAAAATTTTCGAAGACCGTATCGAGATATTAAAGGCACAGTATGAAGATTTGAAAGAATATACCTTTCCAGAGAATTTAGATCAAATCTTACTAAGTAATACTCAAGATGAATTGCTTAAAGAGAAATTTTTTCAAATTACGCAGCTCAGGAATTATCTGTTTAAATTGGATGATCAAATCAGAGAAGATTTAGTAGACAATGTTGAATTTAACGAAATTTATAAAAATTTGGTACGGAAGTGGGTCAACACTAAAATCGAAATACAAGAGTACCTCAGCGATTTAGATAGAAAGATCAAATCAGTAAAAGATAGAGTTGTGAATTATTTTGTTGATATTAAAAATCGAAAAGAAATCCTTGGAGAACAAAAAATTAATGGCATTACAAATGAAATGGGATTTCAATTATTTCAAGGGCATATTCAAAACCTCATCACTCAATCAATTGAGGGATTTAAAAAATTTAATAACCAATTTGAGAACCTTGATTTAAAAATTAAAACATTAATTAAAAAAAATGAGTTTTCTGACATTAAAAAGTTAATTGATATGAATACTTTACAGATCCAAGGATTCATAGAAGAAAGTGAAAGTCAAATTGATAACATTGTTGGAAAAATTACTGAAGATAATAATGTGTTCAATCTTTTCGTTCGACCATATCTGACCAAATTCATTGACACAAAAGAATTGCTTATTAACAAATTGAAAAGTTTTAATAAAAAGTTTAATGCGAAGTTATTATTAGCTCAGATAAAATACTACTTAGAGATTTCTAATCGGATTAAACTTGAGAATCTTGCTTCCTACACTGAAATGGATTCAGAACTTCTAAAAGAGGAGATATTAAAATTCATTCGCAAAAACAAGTTAAACGCAAAAATTATTGATGATTATTTATATAGTCCCGAACAAGAAGAGATATTGGAGTCAAAAGATTTACTCTTTTTCAAAAATATCAAATCAATTGGTAATAAGATTTATTTCAATTTCAAGCTAAATAACCCAACCAATTTACTTTTTAAAGATCTCCAAATTATTTTGAAAGTACCTCCCTACCTTCAATTTCTTAAAAAGGAGAGTTTTCCACTACTTTTGTTTATAGATGAATTGAAATCTGGAAATGTGTTTAAATTCAATTATGTGTTTAAAATAAAAAAAGACATAGAAAGAAAAATTACTGATCAGAGAGTTGATGAGATAACTCTTAAATTATATTATAAAGATCCATTTAATATAAATAGGAAAATAACAAAAAAAATCAATCTCCTCCTTCCTTAATCTATCTAATTAATGAATATTATGGAGATTATTTCCTAAATTAGCTTATCGAAATCTTCGATAAACCTATTGAAAAACTTAATAAATTAATTAATATTTTTTTTTTCAAATTCATATGAAAATTGTGAATGCTTAATGACAAAAGAGTCTAAATATAAGTTCAGCAATATTATAAAAATTCCAGCTTTTCTCGGTATAATCATAGGATTTTTTGCTGCATTGATACAAGCATTAATAATAAGTGCTGGTGGACCAGAAGCATATGGTTTTTGCGTTGCTTGCCATACTAGGGATTTAGTAAATGGATTCTTCAATGCATTTACTGGTGATAGTTTAGGTCTCGCTCCTATTTCAGCAGTTACTCCAGTTCTAACGATCATAGGAGTTATAATCGGAGGATATGTCGCTGCTACAAGAAATAAGGAATTTAAGATTAAAAAAGCAAAGCCATTGATTTACTTTCTTTATTTTTTAGGAGGAATTGCAGTTCTTAATTTTGCATTATTATTAGGTGCTTGTCCCTATAGGGCTGCTCTCAGATTCGCATATGGAGATTTCGTAGCACTTATAGGAATAATTTCAATTGCTGGTGGTGTTGCATTGGGTGTTTTAATCTTACTCTTCATTACAAAAAGGAGGGGATTTAAATAATGGCTGATGGATTCTTAACTGCTTCAACAGCTATTATAATCATTCCCCTTTTAACGCTTGCCTTAGGGACTTTAATTGGCTATATGGCTCAAAGATCAGGGTTTTGTTCAATAGGAGGCATGAGGGACTTGATGATGTTCAAACATACTCGATTATTTTTTGGATATCTTGCTTTAATTGGTGGTGGATTTTTGGGTTACTTTCTTTTCTGGATAATTATTCCAAGTGCCTTTCCTAATTTTTTTTGGCCTCTTACCCAATCCAATCCCCTTACTCCAATACCAGGAGCTCCAGGGGGCTTATCTATTATATCCTATGTAATTTTGGCAATTATAGGAGGTTTTGGTATGGGTCTTATTGGAGTATTACTAGGTGGTTGCCCTTTAAGGCAGATTATAATGGGGACTGAAGGAAATTTGCGTTCGATATTCTTTATTCTAGGTTTGGCAGTAGGTGCTATAATCTTCCATGCTTGGGTAATTAAATTAGTAGTAATGATATTACCATGAAATTTTAGGAGGTCAAAAAAATGGCAGAGTATAAGTTAAATATCTTAGGAAAAGTATGTCCTTACTGTTTATTAATAGTTAGGAATGAGATGAAAAAGTTATCTTCTGGAGATGTCTTAGTAGTGGTTACAGATCATCCACCTGCAGCTACTGATACAATTCCTCATGATATGAAAAAAAAGGGGAATCTCGTATTATCAAAAAAACTGGAACCAGGAATTTGGGAAATTAAAATAACTAAGAAATAGAATTTCTATACCAAAATATAATTATGTACAAATTTTTTTTCCTTTTTGAAAATAAATTGAGGCCAGAAAGGTTAGAATGGCTAAGTCTACTACTCAAAAATTTCAATATTCAAGATAATACTATGAAACGTCATACTGAGATTATGATTTTTTTAAGCGGTGAAAGTCAATACAGTTTATTAGATGGGAGGACAAGAAGAATATGGATGGAAATTTTAAAAAATCCTCAAATTAAGCTCTATCTTGATCATGCAGAACTTAAGATCTTGGGTATTTCTGTTGATTTATTAAGAAAGTATTATCATAGTAAAATTAATATAAACCTTGAAAATTTTTGGGAGTCGTTAATAGATAAAATTATGGATGATAAATTTGGTTCCCAAATGGGAGTACTACAAAATGATGGTCCATATATGCATAGAACAACAGTTTATTCAATACGATTGATGCAAGCTGCTATCAATAGAGAAATAAATGTGGATTATTATGGATATCTTGATGGGGTACATTTAGGTCATAAGGGCCAAAATCCTTCTGAATTCGAAAATATTTCTCAATCGCTTTCAGATATCAAAGAAATTGCTTTGAAAAAAGATTTGAATTTTTCTATGCTTTCGTGTTCACGTTGTGGGATCGCAAGAGGTTATATCCGATCTCAACCAACCGAAGAATATTTCATATCTGATGATACAATTCCTCATTATTACTTTTGCAATCTTAATAAAATCATAGATAAATTTGAAAAGCATCATCTTATCCTTTCTTCAAACTCCGCTATTCTTTTCAATGATTTTCAAGGAACTAATTCCAAACCAGGGTTAATCATCTTTATTACAAATAGCCCTTATGCATCGGAATGGACTTTTGGCGGCGTATCATTTGCGGTAGCAAGTGCAACTCATGATATACCCACTCAAGTTATATTTATCGAAGATGGTGTTTATGGTTTAGCAGGCATACACCAAATAGATGAAAGTAATAAAATCTTTAACCTACAAGATATTTTGGAAGCAACTACAGACATAGAAAATCTAGATTTTTACGCTTATAAACCATCCTTACATAAAAGAAATATAGCAATCTCGAATAGATTGAAAAATGTAGCTCTTATTGATAATGAAGATTTAAACATGAATATTTTAAAAAATAATCAAAAAAGTTTATACCACAAAAGAATTATGTTTTTTTAAGTGTATTATTAACTATATAGTATAGATTTTAAAAAAAATGGCTAATACTGAAATACCAGATTATACTGATCTTACTTGTACCAACTTAATGATAAAATTAAAGATTCTACTTAAGAAATTACCAAATGGAAAAAAAATTGGTTTTTATTCCAATAGAGAACAATATGATAATATTAAAAAGCCATTTGATAAAAATCCCTACCAATTTCAAGGAGAACAAGTTGGAGATAATAAATATTTGATCTCGATACATAAAAACATGAGGAGCTGATTGTTATAAAATCTCTGGTCCATGAGTCTCTCACTATTCATCTCATTTTTACACATAATTTACGTAGGTATATTTTATTTTCATATAATAATTCCAGTTATGAATATTTGTATGTATATCACATGAAAAAGCCTATTCGTTCTCTATTTTATGGAGAAAAATTTCAAATTCTAATTTCAACCCTACTAAAAGATAAAGAAACCGAATGCATTGAGTGTGAATTGGGTTCTAGGATATTAGGTGGCGTATCTTATGATCGTGATCAACAAGTCATTAATAATATGTCTTTAGAAGATTGCAATACTACTTTAGCTAGATTAAAAGTGGAATTAAAAAGGTCTTTTGACATAGTAATTCCGTTTTAAAAAAATAAAATTATAATATGTGTGAGGTGAATATGCAAGAAAAAAGTGAGTATCGACTTACTTCACAAGTTAAGATACATGGATGAAGCTGTAAACTCGGATCAACAGATTTATACAATTTATTAATGAAAGTAGGACTATCAGGTGAAATCGAAGATGCAGCCATAGTTCCCGTACCAAACTCGGATTTAGTGTTAGTTAAAAATATTGATATTATGACGCCCCTCGTCGATGAACCTTCTATTATGGGAGAAATCGCTGCTTGCAATGTTACAAATGACATTTTCGCTTTAAATGTACCAAAAATATCGGGTATGTTAGTATTTTTGGCTATTCAAACTCACATGCCTACAGAAATCGCAGAAGGAATACTAATCGGGATAAAAAATTTTATGGAAAAAAAAATAGATTCAAAAGTGGTTGGAGGGCATACAATTTATTCAGGATGGCCTCTTATGGGAGGTGAAGCTAACGGATTCGTACAAAAAGATGCTATTATTCCCAAAAGCGGAGTAAAACTTGGAGACAAGCTAATTTTAACAAAACCTATTGGTTTACAAGCAGTTATGGCAGCGTATAGAATGTTAAAAGATTTTCCTGATCTCTTAGAACAATATTCTAAATCAGAGCTCAAGAGATCTATCGATTTTGCTATTAAACTAATGACCACATCAAATCAGAAAGTAGTAAAAACAATCCACTCCTATGAAGATTTTTCATTTATACATGCAATGTCTGATATAACTGGATTTGGTTTATCGGGACATCTTAAAGAGATGCTTCAGTATTCAAATCTATCAGCGATAATAAAAATGACACCTTCAATTAAACTTTCTAAGCAACTCTCTACGGAGTTAGGCTATTCTTTTGATGATTGTACTTGTCATGAGACTGCAGGGGGTATGTTAATTTCTGTAGATCCTTCAAAAAGTGAAAATTTTTCAAATACCCTATCCCGAAATGGTGTGAAAAATTGGATTGTTGGAGAAATAGATAAATATAAGCCCAATATGGTCCGAGTATCCGAAAATGTCCAAAATGTTGAAGTGTTAGAACTATAGAGGTGTCTATGAGATAAGCATAAAACACGATAGTGGGCGCTTATGGAGAGGTTCACCTGCATGGTGGCATCTCAAATATCATTCTATCTTAATTTTTCCATTTAAATTTTGAACAATTTTTTTTGCTTTCTTAAGTGCTTCCTCTACCAGTTTAGCTCCGTTTTCTATATTAAAGCATGTAATTGAAAGCTCAACTTCTACAGAAAGTCCAATTCTAGGGTGGGTTTTAATCCATAATTGTGGATATTCCTCTTCTAGCTTAGTCACATAAGGAGCAATTTGTGATTCCCCTATACCAGTAAAAATAAATCCTTTTTCAATAAATTTACCTTTAGTTTTTTTCAAATAAGGTTTTATAATATTTCGAAACATTGATTTCATTTCAGCTGGAACCCCCGGTAGAATAAAGATCGTGGTATTATTTTCTATTAATTTCACTCCCGGAGCGGTTCCAACTGTATTTGGTAAAGGAGTAGATCCTTGGGGGAGATAAGCCATTTTCTTTCTCTCTTTAGTCATCCCTTCAAGTTTTAAAATACCTCTCCTATAAGCACTGTCATATGCTTTCTTAATTGAATTAAATGCATGCTGATTCAGCTCAATACTTCTATTTAATCCTCTTGCTATACCTTCTAAGGTCATATCATCGAACGTAGGTCCTAATCCGCCAGTAGTGATTATTATATCTGGTTTCCTTCTGAGTATCTCTTTTAATGTGCTTGATATCTCGTTCAAATTGTCCCCTATTATGGTTATTCGCTTTAATCGATGCCCAAATTTAGTAACTCGTTTTGCCATCCAATTCGAATTCGTATCTTGTGTTTTTCCTATTAATATTTCATTACCGATTGCCAAAATTTCAACATTCATATACAGATCACCAGAGAATAAATATTTCGAGAGTATGTTATATAAATCTAATTTAAAATTTAAAACTAGATTTTCTCAATATTGATATTTTTTCATGAATTTTAATAAATAATAGAAAAATACAAATCTTATTTTTTTATGTCAATTGAAATTGATGACGCTGGTACAGGGGATTTAGTAGGGGATGCATTTATTGGCTTTCTTAGAAATGATACAGGAAAAATAATCTTCAGAACGCTTTCTATAGAATTATTTAAGAATGAAAATTGGAAAAACAAATTACCTTATAAGAAAACCGTGGAATTAGTGAAGAGTGGATTAAAAGAACTAAATTTTGATAAAGAAAAAGAAAAAATTTTACTTTGTCGAGGTAACATTTTCGATAAAGTAAGAGAATATTTTGATGAGGAACGGATTAATTATGAACCTGCTATAATCGAAGGAAAATTGCAGGACGCAGTAGAAGGGAGACTATTAAAACATTTACGACATGACCTTGGAATAAGATCGAGAAATTTGACCAAAAAAAGTGGTGCAAAACGATATTTTGTCTTATTTCATTGGGTCTGCAGAGACTTTTATAAAAGGGAAAAGTATGTAAAATCGGGATTTAAACGCTGGAACACTGTATGGCGAGATAAAGCTATTGAAAAACATAATAGAATAAAAAAATCAAGAAAAAAGAAATATAAATCATGGGAAAGAGGTCCATGAAAAAAGTTAATAGATTTTAGGAATCAGTTTATATTTAACTTTCTCTTTATATTCTAAATATCCTTCTAACTCTTCACTAAGCATCTTCTCTTCATATTTGATTCTTAATGCGAGTAATCCGACTGATAGGATTGCTAAAATCAGCGTCAACCACGATCCCAACCCAAGAGCAAGACCAAAACCCATAATTGAAAATCCTGTATACATAGGATGGCGCACAATCGCATAAGCCCCAGTATCAATTACCTTATGACCACTTTCTTTTCTCACGTCTAATACTTTAGAAGCATATGCATTATCCAGCATCGATCGAAATAAAAAGTAAAATGCTAAAGCTAAAAGAATAAAACCTACTATCTCGATATAAATTGGTACTGTAGACCAACTAAAACGATCATCAAACCCAGGTAGGAGAAAGAGCCCTATAAATACTATCGATATCAGAGGGAACAACCATTTATCAGATCCCTTCCTCCCTTTCATACTTTCTTTTTTTGTCTTCATCCGGTTAATTAAAACCTCTGGATTTCTCTTGTTAAGGATAAGCACATTACTGGTCATGAAGATAAAATAGATTATTAAATATATCCAAGCCTCAATCCAATCCCATCTGCCTGCGGGAATAAAAAATAAGGGTATTTGTATTACCACTGATATAATGCTTACAATAACAAGCAAAACAGAACTTATCTTTTTCGGTTCTTTTACATCTGATGGAGAGTCATCTGCAGCATTATTCGATTCGATCATAATGTTTTCTCTTCTAATTTAATAATACCTAATATAATATGATAACTTAAATTTCTGACTCTATGAATAAATGAGGATTTGAAAATATTAGTAGAAAATATTGATTAAACTCTATAGTTAATAAAAATTCGAATTAACTTTTTTTTTTAAGGTTTCAACTTGAAAATTTCAATCCATAATTCAAAAATTTATAAGAGTTTGGTTTCTGAAGTAGGAGTCGGTGTTTTGATAACTAAAAAGCGAAAGGGTTGGAGAGATTCGTTTAGTAATCTATGAGGGATTTTTGCTGGGCTAAAGATTAACTGATCTTTCTTCACACTTTCTTTTTCATTTCCAATCTCAACAATACCAATACCCTCAAGAATATAAAAAATTACATCTACAGGAGTTAGGTGTCTTTTTAGAGCTTCTCCCGGCTTTAATTCAATATGAACAAATGTCCCGTGTTCAATATTGAATAATTTTTTCACAGCTACTTTATGGGGAGTGTCAGCTATTTGAACATCTTTAATATCTATTATTTTCATTGTTATAAACCAATATTAATGTTTTTTAATAATTATATTACTTAACTAACTAAAAATTACAAACAATATAAAATTTGAAAAGAACATCTTCGAAAGGAACATGTTGTAGTCTATCTGTTAAAATTAATATAATTCTCAGAAAGTCTTTTAAATATTCTTCTCAAAGTTTCAGAAAGTGCAGATTTTGATATATTTAAATTATTAGCAAATTCAGTTAATGATATTTTTCTTGGAATTTCAAAATATCCATTGCTATTTGCAACTTTTAATATCTCATATTGCCTTTGAGTAAGTAAACTCGACTTAAAATCATATCCTATATTTTTTATAGTCGCTCTTATGTTTTTTCTCTCTAATTCTGCTAAAAAATCATCAACTTTAAATCGATTTGTGATCGCTTCTATTTGCAATTTACCATCTTTTACTAGTATTGGATATAAAATTAATAGCTCTGTTTTTATCAACGTGTTCAAGATCCATGGGTCAACAACTTTAAGATTCAGAATTACAAGATCAGCTCCTTCAAATAAAATTGTAGATGAGGCTTTATTTATATGTCCTTTAAAATCTGAAATGAATTGTTTAACTGATACTCCTCTTATTTGAAATAAGGTTAATCCTACATTTTCTTCGATTAGAAATTTGGATAAGATATTAAAATTTAATTCAGGATATTTCTCATTAAATTTAAATAGCCATTTTTCTTGAGGAATGTCTATTTCAAGCCTGATTTGAACAATATCTTGTGACACATTAATAATAATGTTCCATTTTTGAAATACTTTACATGTAAAGTAAAAAAAAAAGAAAAATTAAGTTTATGGTAATCCTGCAATTACACTCACATATGAACTGAGGAACAGAACCCCTAATCCGGCAAGAATATTAAAGATTAAAGCAAACATATTAAGCATTTGTTTCTGTTTTGGTGTGAATTTCTTTACTTTATCTACAATCTGACTGCGGAATAAACTTAAAAATATCATTAAGAAGTATAGTATGTGTTTGATACTCATGAGAATTGAGTATTCATTTCCAAAGCTTAAAAAACCTGTGGATAATCCTGATAACACAGCTCTATTAGACATTAGTAACCCTGTAATTATTAAGCCAATGATACTAATATAGGTTAGTAAGCTTAGTTTTTTCTTTATCTCAGAATTCAAATCTTTCGTTTCTTTAGATTTACCAAGAACCTTCCTGATTGCGGGCAAAATCGTAATTGCAAGCGTCAACATCCCCCCAATCCATAAAGCTGTAAAAACATTGTGAAGGAAGTTGATTAATATTGGAGCTATAGCGGTTGGTGGAACCATAAATATCAATTTTTTAATTATTTTAGATGATTAAATTTAATAAATTGAATATTTAGTCATATAATTTTTACTTTACCAGTACAGTAATGCTATTTCAAAAAACAAGAACTAGTTGAAATATTCAATTTCTGCAGGTAAATGCATATTTTGTGAAGAACTTCTAAGAAGAATGTTAAATATTCTGGGTTCTATTACTCAATTTTTGGTTTTATCATTGTAGAAGGAAAAATCGCTGATTGACAACTTAAATACTACTGTATTTCTTTCATTTGGCTCTAACTTCACCTTTTTAAATCCCTTTAATTCTTTTGGAGGGCGATCAAGACTGCGATCAATATCACTAATATACAATTGAATAATTTCTTTACCTAATCGATTTCCTGTATTAATAACGTCAATAGAGACAGTAACAGTGTCATTTTTGGTAATTTTTTCTCTACCAAAATGATGATAACCAACATAGATACTGTTATTATGAAGAACTTGTTTTTCTATTCCTGGATAATTTCGTTCAGATTTATGAGCAGGGGAATCTGAAAGTTTTTTGGTAAAAATTATTTTGTATCAATAAAAATTAAATTAAACTAAATAGAAAGATAATTATGGAAATTATTGTGTTTGCCCCCCATCCAGATGATGAAGTATATGGATGCGGTGGAAGTATACTTAAATGGATGGAAGAAGGACATGATGTTCATGTTATATACGTAACTGATAATCGTGCCTTGCTCTCATGGGGTCATGATAATGGAGAAGTTTTAGAAGAAGTAGCAAGAGATTACATCCACTTGAGTGAGGAAGAAATAGGGAAAATTGGCCTTAACGAGGCAAAAAAAGCTGCTAAAGCACTTGGATTTACTAAATCAAATATTCATTTTTTCAAATTTCATGATCAGGACGCAATGAATCAAATTAAAAAGGGCGTTGAATTTTCAAAAGATATTATTAAAGATGCTGATAGATTGGTAATCCCCAGTGATAATAATAAGCATTCTGATCATCAAGCAACTCATATCATGGCTAAAACTGCAGCTCAAGAACTTAATCTTAAAAATGTGGAATTTTATGTCTACACCATTTATAATCTATTAAAAGCTCCCATAGAAAAACATATAAAAATAAAAGTAGTCGAGCATCGGGAGAAATTGTATGAATTGATGAAAATTTATAAAACTCAAATTACTCTAGCAACATCAAAAATAGCTTGGCAAACATTAAAACGTAGGAGGAAGGAAAGATTTGGACTATTCTTTTTAGATGAAGCAGGAAAATATTATAATTTTTGAATTTCATAAATAGTTTACTCTACTTTTGTCCCACAATTTGGACAATTTTTTGTACCGGTGGGTAGCTCTGTCCCACAAGCAAAACAAATTAAAATTTTAGGATTACTATTAGATTTAGAGGTACTTTTTTCTTTTTTATCTGCATTCTTGTTCTCAGAAAGTTTAAAAATGTTCATATCTATGTCTTGTTTTAAAATCTTCTCAACATATTCTTTATCATGAGGCGTTATAATCGTAAAATCCTCAGAAGTTTCAATTTCTTTGAAACCTTTCGGTAAATTTCCAATATCATCACTTTTGATTATTTTAAGATCCTTTTTATCTGTCTCAGAAGTCTCTACCTCAGAAATACTAGGATTACGCTGTTCTTGTATCGAAGGTATATCTATCCCTTTTAAATCACTTTTTTTAGGTTTTGAATTTTTTCTTGCCACTTCCTGCATATCTGTAGTAGTATCGGGAGGTTTGAGTATTAATTTTGAATGATTTTTCAAAGGAACAGAAATTGATAGCTTTAACTCTTTAATATGTTTAATAATTCCTTCTGTTCTTTCAATTAGCATTGATCGAAATGAGAAATCTAAATTCGGTAATTTCGACATAGAAATAACCATCTCAGTTATTTCGATCCAAACTCTAATTGCTTCTTGAATTCTATTATTTTTTTCCAAACCGTTTGCTTTTGCGACCTTATATGCCAGTTCTTCATTAAATTTTGAAATATCCATTCTCTTTAGGCAATAAATATTTTCTTACCTTACAATTTTTACATGTAAATTCAAGTATTTATAATTGTTATCTACTAGCCACAAAATTATTAATAAAGATTTTTTCTAACTTACTAGATATATTAAATAAAAAATTATTGGCTTTTAGCACAGATTTATGACAATACAGCTTTTCTCACCAAATGAATTAAAAAGCTTAAGATCCGTTATCGAAAAAAATGGTTGGAAGCTTGAGGGAAAAACGGAAAATTTTTTTAGATATAGTATAAAAAACGATAAACTTTTACTTTTTAGCTTAAAAATACCCATCGAACTGCCAGTAAGGCTAAATATTCCCTTAGAAATTCTTACATTTCGAATATGTATTGGGTTTAAGTTCTGGAACATAAATTCGGCAGTAAACAGAAATATCCTTCTATTTATGAAAATGTTGAGAGATTTAGCACTTCAAATAAAATTAGATCAAAAATTTCCCATTGAAGGGAAAGAAAATCAATTAGTTGAACTGTTAAATCTGATTATGCCTGAACCGATCAACAATGAGCATGAAAATACGTGGATTAATCGGATAAGAGTTTCATTAATGAATAAAAGGGATTCTATCGAACAATTTAATGAAGTTGAAATCAACAGAATCGTTGACTCTTTAAAAAAAACTGGTTTAAATTCAACCTTTAAACTACCATGGGAATTGAAGGAAGGAGTACCAAGGATTAGAACTTCTGAAACCTTATTTTTTTCCAATGACGAAGATTTTGATGAATTTTTTATTCTAGAAAGAGGATTCTTTAATTATTTTAAAGATCTTGAATATAAGAAATTTTACTTACGGACTTCTTTTGATTGCTATACTCCTTATCTTTTAAAGAATTTATATAAAGATAATGAATTTAGTATTGCAGAATCTCTTGAAACATGGATCAAATTTTCGAGAATGCTATTAAATTCTTTATTAAAAATAATCAATGCAAATAAAGTGAAAAAGCAAGATTATATACAAATCAATCCTGAAAGAGAATTGGATTCTTCTGATTTTGAAGAGAACGAAAATAACTTTCCTTTTACTGCTCTTCACTATGAAAGTTCGATTGCTAAAGGAGAACTTTATCAAATTCATAATGATTTGTTAAATACACCACCAGATAACTTCAAAGTATTAGAATTTACGGATACTTATACTAAAGCTGAGGATTTGATAAAAAACTATAGATTTGAAGAAGCTGCTCAACTATTAAATAGTTCATTAAAAGTATTTAATAAATACAAACAAAAAAAAATCGTCGTATCTATCCTATTAAAGTTGAGGAAAATCGCGAAAAATTTGAATAAAGACGAATTAGCTCTGAATTATCTAAATACGGCTTTATCAGTGGCAAAATCAGGGGATGTACCAATTGATTTTATCATTCAAGTTCATTATAAACTTGGAAAATATCACTACAAAACAAATGATTATACCAAAGCGGAACAACATTTTGAAACAATTATTAATTTTCTCGAAAAGGAAGAAATCGCAATTCATAAAGAGGAATATTTAGGAATGGCATATCTTTATAGAGGTTTAATTAATCTAAAGAATTCAAATGTAGCACAGTCTAAAAAAGACTTAAAGGAGGCTTTAGAATATAGTAGCGAGTCTCCAAAAGTAAAACTTAAATATCATTTGCTCCGTGCTCTAGATTATAAAAATAAAGGGAATCTCTCTCAAGCTCAAAAATTATTACGATCAGGAATAGAAGCTGTAGGTCTTGACTATGAGAATAAAAAATATGATTATATCCTTATAAATATTATACTAGAATTAGCAGAGTTTTATATTCATCACCGAGTTGACTCGAGAAAAGCACTATATCTCTTAAAGGTATTAGAAACACGAATTGGTCAAAATATAAAGCAAATTCATGGTATTAAGAAAGCAATTAGGTGGAATTTATTAATGTGTGATTATCAAGATATTCTTGAAAAAAATAGTGAAAAATCAACTTACTATTACAAACAAAGTCAAATTCTTATTAACCAATTAAAGAAAATTGGTGTTATAAATTAATCTTTTAAAAAAGTTTTATTTGCGAGAGTAATTTGCTCGTTTTGCCCCAATACTATCTGGTTGTCCTCCATACTTTCCTTTCTCTATTCTTTGAACATAGAGTTTTCTAAATCTCATTCTTGGAGGCTTCTTCTTAGTAGCATTTACTCCTGTCTTTTCAATTTTTGGGGTTTGTTGTCTAACTTTTCCAGCTTTGGTTAATGAACCGTGTGAACCAGGCATAAATTATCAACTCTTTGAATTATTTTAAATTTATCTGTTATGATCATTAAAAAAATGCAAATTCTTAAATTTTTGGTTTATAAGATTGTAAATATGCATTTTAATTAAAAAATGGACTCCAATTTTTTTATTAGATATCTTGCATATTTATTTTTTAGGTTTCATAACTCAATATCTTAAATTAAAGTGGGAAATATTGTCTGATAAAAAAAATCATAATAAAGAGTCTACTCCAGGGGTAGTAAAGGAAGGCAAAATACAATATGGGACATCTAAGATCACGTGCCCATATTGTGGAGAAGAAATAAAAAGTGATACTGAAATAAGCTTATGTCCGTACTGTAAAACCCCTATAAGTACTGCTAAGTCAAATGAATCATAAATTTGTGAAATTTTTTGCTTAAATTGACTTTTTGACATAAGAGAAATAATTATATTTAATATAAGATTTTTCTACAAATGAGCGTTCGAAGTTACAATCAAAGAAGTAAATTGATTATTTCAATCCTTACATTGTTTTTAATAGGGTTTTTTATCTTCTTCGGTTTGATTATTCCACAATTCGAAATACTGTTTCTAATCATACTCCCAATCCTGATTTTAATAATCATTGGAGCAATTCTAATTAAATTTTCCTGGAATCCTCAAAATTATTGCTCACGTTGTAATTATCCTGTAAGTATTTATGCAGAATTCTGTAGGAATTGTGGACTAAAATTGATTAGCAAATGCCCTAACTGCAATTCTTATATAAGAGAAGGAATTTCAAGGTGTAACACCTGTGGATATATTATTGACGATAGGGAAGAACCTCATGAACTAATTGAATATGAAGTAATTAAAAAAGGAGACGCTTTACCCAGAATGCCAAATTTTTGTCCAACTTGTGGTGCAAATCTAAAAAATGTGAAGAATCTTCGATTTTGCGAATATTGTGGTTCAAAACTTCAATAAAACCCTTATTTTGTCTCTCTTTCTTTAAGAATTTTTATAATATAAGCAAGGACATATCCTAATAGAACAATTATCACTAATCGAATTAAATAATCTACAATAGGGGCTTGAAAGTATGCTAACCTCAAAAAATAGACAACTAACAACCAAATTGTTATGAATATCGAATTGTGAATTACATACTTAGGATATAACGTATCTCTTTGTTTCCAGAAGATATAAATTGAAACTGAAAATGGTATAAGATGATAATAATCATAAAACAACCCATAGGTGAATATTTCAGTAATAATCGTTATAGTTAAGCCAATCAAGGAATATATTAAGATATTATTAATATAGGGATTATCGCGTTTGATAAACCATGCGATTGATAATGAAAAATACCATTGACTTATAGTAAAAATTATAATATTTGCACCTTCGTCAAAATGTTGTACTTGCGGGCCACTACCAAAAAAGTAGAGCGGTTGCCAATTCATTGGAATTACAAATTGAAATAGTAAGCTAATCAGTACAGTCACTACTACTTGAATAAGAGTAATCGATTTCAGATTATATTCACTAAGGTTCCTCATAGGAAATGTCTAATTTTTCAATTCATATTAAATTTATCCCTCATCTCATCTAACCTTAAATATCATTTCTGAATAGAAAAAGGTATAAATTTCAGTGTGAATTTTATTTTATATTAAAAATTAACATGGGAACTTAGTGTAGCTCGGTAGCACAACAGGCTCCAGATCCTTTTAGCAAGAAGGTGCACGAGGACACCTGTAGGTCGGGGGTTCAAACTGGGTTATATTTTATAACTCTTATGGAAGTCCCTCAGTTCCCATCTAATTTTTATTTTTACATTTCCTTCACTTTTTAATTTAAAATGCAAATCATTAAATTTATCTATTTTTTTCTAATTTGTAGAAATGAATTTTTTATGGGGATGTTGTTTTCGTGGTTAAATCAAGAAAAATTCACATTAAAAAAGTATCCATAATCTTCGGATTTATCTTTATAGTATTAGCTCTCCAGGTTGGAATTAATAAACCATCATACAACTCACAAGCTCAAGAAATAAAACCCTTAGAATTACCAAAAAATTCTCAGCTAACTGAATTTGTGAAATATAATGCTTCAAATACCTATACTATGAAAAAATTCGCTAACATTACTGGATCAATCCAAAATTCAACAGAGATTAATCTTAGTTTCCCACCAAATAATTGGAACATTACTCATCTGGAGCTTGATTTCCAAAACATAAGCATTAAGGAACAAAAGGATATTATAGAGGATGTTGGAGATGGTTTCCGAACATTAGAAAATGGAGTTACAGAAGCATTAGGAATGGAGCTAAAAATTACTGATTTTACAGTAATTAATTCGATCGATATTTATGGATTTAAAGCGGAAGCGAGTTCTAGCCCGGGAAACATTTATTTTTTGATTACTGGTTGGGATAGTGGTTCTAATGAGCCAATCGCCCCTATTTATGGGACTCCCATAGAGCTAAATATGTCTAATAGCCCAGGTTGGTATACTCAGACCTTTCCTGAGCCTATTGAGTTAAATACTGGAGAATATGGTTTAGTTATTGATGCAACAAATATTGCTGCAGATGATTATTATTTCTGGAGAATAAATAATTCAGCATCCGGGTCGGATCTCTACATGTGTAAATA
>Ga0180438_10005393_pt1 | contig 17815 bp, 13 predicted proteins | sample SS_ome_12_FD_132455 | JGI IMG/M metagenome (GOLD analysis project Ga0180438, IMG submission 132455) | Hypersaline lake sediment archaeal communities from the Salton Sea, California, USA - SS_3_D_2 metaG | ecosystem: Environmental > Aquatic > Non-marine Saline and Alkaline > Hypersaline >...
GCATGATCTTCTGCCAGACGTTCCACATGGTCGGCCAACACGACCAACCCGGCGGCAGCCAGCATTCCCGCCTGCCGCATGCCTCCGCCGAGGACTTTCCTCCACCTTCGCGCTTTTTCGATCAATTCTTTGGATCCACAAAGCAGAGAGCCGACCGGTGCTCCGAGACCTTTGGACAAGCAGAAGGAGATGGAGTCGAAATGCCGGGCGATTTCCCGGACCGGAACGTCCAGCTTGACCGCGGCGTTGAAGATCCGCGCGCCGTCGAGGTGAAGGCTCAGATTGTGTCGCTTCGCGAATGCGGCGGCCTGTTCAAGGTAGGAAAGGGGGATTACTTTTCCGGCCTGGGTGTTTTCGAGGCAGAGCAGCCTGGTCCGTGCAAAATGGAAGTCCTCCGGTTTTATGACCCGTTCCACCTTCGAAAGATCCAGGGTTCCGTCGGATTCAAAATCGAGCGGCTGCGGCTGTATGCTCCCCAGAACCGCGGCACCCCCGCCCTCAAACTTATACGTATGCGCTTCCTGCCCGACGATATATTCATCCCCTCTTCCGCAATGGCTCATTACGGCCAACAGATTTGTCTGCGTCCCGCTGCTCGCAAATATCGCAGCCGCGGTACCGAGCATCTCAGCCGCCGCTGTCTCCAGACGATTGACCGTTGGATCCTCGCCGAATACATCATCCCCAACCTCCGCTGCCGCCATGGCTTTCCGAACCGCGGGGGTGGGCCGGGTCACCGTATCACTGCGCAAATCTATGACTTTCATAACATTTCCCGTCATTTGACAAAGGACACGTCGAATGGTGAGCTTTGTACTGAGGAGGGTGACGGAATTTCGTGCCTCCTGTCAAGCATCGTCGAACACCGGTTCTCCTTTTTTCACCTCCTCCTCGTAGAGCCGGCTGATCCGCCGGGTCATCTCTCCCATCTTTCCTCCGGATATCACCTTCTTGTCCACCTCGGTTACGGCAATGATGCCGGCCCCTGAGCCGGTGGCAAACACCTCATCGGCTGTGTAGAAATCATAGAGGGTCAGCCTGGTTTCATGGATGCGAACGCTCTCCCGCCGGGCCATCTCCATCACGGTAGCCCGCGTTATTCCCTCCAGAGCATCCTGGACATGAGGCGTATACAGCCCGCCGTCACGAACCAGAAACAGATTGTCTCCCGCACCTTCGCTTACGTACCCGTGGATATCGAGCATGATCGCCTCATCGGCCCCGGAGGCCTGAGCTTCGGCTCGGGCCAGAATGTTTACCAGGTAGTTCAGGCTCTTGATCCGTGGATCCAGGCACATGGCCGGGACCTTGCGCACGCTGACGGAAGCCAGGCGGAAGCCCCTCTCGGCATCGAACATCGATTTTCCGATCGGCCGCGCCGGTATGACGATATTCGCAGCCGTGGTGTTGCGGGGATCGAGTCCCAGCTTGACAGCCGTGCCGCGGGTCACCTGTGGCTTGATGTGGGCGTCCCGGAAGTTGTTGTCCCGGATTACCCGTTTGACCGCCTCGTTGAACTCCTCCTTGGAAATGGGCATCTCGATGTGAACCGCCCGGGCGGAACGGAACAGCCGATCTGTGTGCTCCTTGAGCTTGAAGATCCGCCCGTCGTAGCAGCGCATCCCCTCGAACACTCCGTCCCCGTACTGAAAACCCCGATCGAATACGGAGATCGAAGCCTCGTTCCACCGAACCATCTCCCCGTTGACATAGACTTTCCAGTTTTCGCTCATTTTATCTTCCTGCATCGTCGTTTCCTCATTTCCCTTTCATTCCCAGTATTGAGGCGTCGGTACGAGCCGGGCAACCACGAGCTCGAGCACCGCCGGCCTGTCCTGACCAAGGGCTTCCTCGAGGGCGGATTTGATATCCTTCGCCAATTCGATCCGTCTGGCGAAGGCACCGAACCCCCGGGCCACCTCGGCATAACCACCGCTCAACTCATCCCAAACAAAGGGTTCGCCCCGGCGCTCCTGGAGACGGCGGACCGCATCCAGCCCTCCGTTGTTGTACACCAGGGTCACGGTCTTGATCCCGTAGCGAACCGCCGTTTCCAGCTCCGGGCCGGTCATGCCGAAGCTGCCGTCCCCGATAATACAGATCACGTTTTTCTCCGGAGCGGCGATCTTCGCACCCAGCGCGGCCGGAAGGGAGTAACCCATGGCGCTGAATCCCCCATATCCCAGAAAGGACAGAGGTAGGCGGCTGACCAGGTGATGGCAGATGTAGGCCCGGACCAGACCGGCATCATGGAGGATCACGGTCTGATCCAGATCGACTGCCGCTGTGATCTCCGTGGTAATCCGGTAGGGGTCGATGGGCGAAGCATCGCTGTTCAGGTGCTCCTGCCACTGTTTCAGCCACTCCCCCCGGGCGGCGGCGATGCGGTCGCTCACCCGGCTGCGGCGGCGCTTCGCCTCCTCCCGTACGCGGGGGTCCTCCACCAGCTGCTTTGCCTCTACGACCATCTGCTGCAGTACCCTCTTCAGATCACCCAAAACGGCGATATCGGCGGCGTAGTTCTTGGAAAGCTCCTGCTCGCTGATATCGATCTGAATGAGCCTCACCCCTTCCGGCCGGGGCCGGAAATAGCGGGTGCCGTGCTCCCGAAAACTCGATCCCAATGCCAGGACCCAATCGGCTTCATCCAACGCCTGAGCCGCCTGAGGGGTTCCGTAGGTCGCTCGGGGAAAACCGCCCAATCCCAGGCTCAGCGGATGATCCTCCGGAAAGCAGCTCTTTCCGGGCAGACTGGTCATCACCGGAACAGCCAGTATCTCGGCCAGCTGCAGAAGCTCGGGACTCGCTTCCGAACGCAGCACCCCAGCACCGGCGTACACCAGCGGTGCTTTGGCCTGCCCGAGCGCGGCTACGGCATCTTTCACCCTGTCGGGATCACCGGCAGGGCGCAGGCCCCTTCCCACCGGCACATATGGTTCAACCGGAACGGGGACCGTCCGGTCCATCAGGTTCATCGGCAGCTCCAGGGCGACCGGACCGGGTTTGCCGGAAGAGGCGATCATGAAAGCCCTGCGCATCATCTCGGGGATACGGCGCACGTCGTGAAGCCTAAATGTCCATTTGCAGAAATAGTCGAGAAAGGCCAGGTGGTCCAGCTCCTGCAGGGCGCCTTTGTCGAACATCTCCATCTCCCCCTGACCGATGAGGACGATCAACGGAATTCCGTCGATCTTGGCATTCGCGATGGGAGTCATACAGTTGGTCACCCCGGGACCGCGCTGGATCAGGACGACGCCGGGACGGTTGCGCACCCTTGCATAACCGTCGGCCAGGAATCCGGCTCCCTGCTCGTGCCGGGTCTGGTAGAGCTCGATGCTGCTTTTCTCCAATGCCTGGAGCAGATCCAACATGGGTCGGCCTGATACGCCGGCAACCGCGCGCACCTCCTCCCGCTGCAGACATTCAACCAGTAATTCTGATGCGTTCACATTCACCTACTTTGTCAGGGATACCGCTTTGAGCAATTCCGTTTCAGACTCATCGTCCCAGATCTTTGTGTGCCGGATGTCCCGGATCTCATGGATGACCACCTCGAAGGTCGAAAACACCGGATTGTTGCCGTCGTGGAAGTGGCCGCCCCAAAGGCGGCCCTCCAGATCCGCCAGAATCCCATGCAGGTGGACCAGGGGTTCCCCCTCCTCGCTGATTCCGACCTTGCCCTGGCTGGACAGAAATGAAAGCGGGCCTTCCAGTTGAAGCCGCTCCGCCTTCTTCTTCGGATCCGGCTTGCTGCCCTCGGTCCAGGTCACTTCGGCTCGGGACAGACTGCCGAAGCACACTGTCACCGCCCCGGCTGCAATCCGGTGCTTCCGGACGAGTTCCTTCAATCCCGAGATGAGGTCGGTTCCCGGTCGAAGCCGGGCGGAAACAACCCGTCCGGCCTGACCTTCGGCAGATTCGAAACGGACCTCCGGATGTTCCCGGCCCCTCTGAATAATTCTCTTTGCTCTCTCATCCAACCCGCCCATGAGTTTCTCTCCTACTTCAAGGGATTGGTAATGGAAAAATCGCCGGCCTTGCGCACCCCTAGCTTCGTTCTCAACTCATTGCCCACTACGTCCGCTTCATGATTTCGAATCTCTTCCAGCAGCTGCCTGTACCTTGGGTATCCCTCTTCGAAATCCGTTCGCCACTCGCGGTTGAATCCGCCGTTCTTAATGTTCTTCAATGCCTGACGCACATTTTCCTTCACCCGACCGTCGATGATCCTGGGACCGATCAGCATGGCTCCGAAAGCGGCGGTGTTGGAAATTCGTTCCAACATACCGGCCATGCCGAATTTGTAGATCAGATCCGTGGTGAGCTTGGATTCGTTTACCGCCTCGTAAAAGGCGACGCTGGGATCGAATCCCTCCTCCACCATAACCTCGAAGACGACTTTCAGCAGCTGAACGATGGCTCCCCAGGCGCAGTGCTCCCCGAGCAGATCCGTGCAGGTCTCCTCTTCCACGGTGGTCCGCTGCACGCCAGCCCGGGTGAAACCCATGCCTTTGCACAGCGCCAGTCCAACTTCCCAGGCCTGCCCGGAAGCATCCTGGTGGATCCCCAGCAGGGCAGGTACCCCGAAGCCGGCCACATATTCGCTGCGCACGGCGGAACCGGGCCCTTTGGCCGCGGTTACGGCGGCATCCACCTGCGGTCCGGGTTTCACTACCCCGTAGTAGTAGTTCAAGCCGCTGGAGAAGCACAGCATATGCCGTTTTTTGGCATGCGGTTTTATGCGTTCTTCGTAGGTTTTGGCCGCCCGGTAGGCCATGTCCGGAACCTCGACCTCGAAGATATCCCCCCGCCTTCCCGCCTCCTCTATGGGCACCACCTCCAGGCCGTCCTCGCCGGCCCGCTTCCACTCCTCGCTGCCTTCCTCGGCTCCAACGATTACCTTCAATCCTGAATCCCGCATGTTGAGAGCCCGGGATGTTCCCTGGGTTCCGTAGCCCACCACGGCAATCGTCTTCTCCGATAGGATGTTCAGATCCGCATCCTCGTCCGTGTACAGCCGTTTTTCCACAGTAAAACCTCCTCAGTGCCTCTTCCGATCGTCGTGGTTGGGATACACCCAGTCCATCACCGCTACCAAAACAGGTTTACCAGGGCCAGGGAAATGACAGGAAAAAAAGTAATGAGAAACAATGTACCGATCAGCGGCAGGAGAAAAGGCAGTACCGCCTTCACCAGCTCCTCGAAGCTGATATCCACGACCTTCATCATTACGTAAAGACCCACACCCATGGGAGGCGTGATCATCCCCAGCGTGATGTTATAGCAGATGATGACGCCGAAATGAACAAGATCGACCCCGATCTGATGCATCAGAGGAACAAGGATGGGGGTCGCGATGAGAAGCAGCGGAATCGGTTCAATCAGACATCCCATGAAAAGCAGAAAGATGTTGACGAGCAGAAGAATCACGTATTTGTTCTGGGATAGACTCAATATCGAGAGTGCGGCTATTTGAGGAAGTTTCTCGTAGGTATAGATCCAGCTGATCACACTGGAAACGCCGATCAGGATCATGATGATCGACGTCGATTTCACCGTTTCCATTAAAGCGTTTCGCATCTCTTTGAAGGATATCTCTTTGTAGATAAAACCGACGAGAATGGAAAACACAACCGCAACGATCCCCGCTTCCGTTGGCGTTACGATTCCCGTAATCAATCCTCCTACTATGAATACCGGAGCAATGACTGCCAAAATATTTTGTCCGAAACTCTTCGCCACCTTGCGCAAAGGCTGCCGGGGGGTGACGGGGCACGGCTCGATGCCGCGGGCGGCAAGATAGTAGTTCATGAGCATGAGGGATCCGCCGATGACCAAACCTGGAATGATACCGGCAACGAGTAGTTTCCCTATGGAAACCTCCGCTTGAATACCGTAAATGACCATCACGATACTGGGAGGGATGATCGGCCCTATCGATGCAGAGGCCAGGGTCACCGCAGTTGCGAAGGGCTTCCTGTATCCGGCTTTGGTCATCGCCGTGACTTCGACCACCCCCAACCCGGCGGCGTCCGCCAGAGCAGCTCCGGAAATACCGGCAAAGATAATGCTTGCCACGACGTTTACCTGAGCCAAACCGCCTTTGATATGTCCGACGATGGTTTGAGCAAGTCCGAAAATCCGTTTAGTCAAACCTAGAGAGTTCATCAGGTTCCCGGCAAGCAGGAAAAAAGGAACGGCCAGCAGTGCAAAACTCTGCGTCCCCCCCGCTATGTATTGGGGGATGATCACAACATTGGCATCCAAGAGGATAACACCCAGAAGAGCTGCCAGTCCCATGGAAAACGTGACTGGACAACGGAGGAACATCAATCCGATAAAGGTTACGGTGATTATGATCGATACCACGGTTTTGCCTTTGCAGCGCTACTCGGCATTTTTATGAATCAGAAACTGTCGCAAGTCCAGAACCCGCATCCACGTGTGATAGAGAAGAATCAGAGCGATCAAGCCCATGCTTACGATTATCGAAAGGGAGAAAAAGTTCTGGGGAAGCGGAAACGAGGGTACCATCATTTTTCGCTGAAGGATTTGAAGGGGCCAACCCCCGACGACATTGACTATGCAGAATACGATCATCGCGACATGAAAAACGATATCAATAACACGGCCGATCAGGGGAGGAATGAACTTGTGAAAGTATTCGATGAAGATATATTCCTCTCTTTTCGCGCTAATGACGAAGCCGAGAAAATACATCCACACACCGAGGAAGATCGCCATCTGTCCGAGCCAGATCGGCTGACGCACGGGCAGGTATCGGGTTAGAATTCCGGTGATTCCCATTATCACCACCCCTACGAGCAATACCTGGCAGAGGATACCGGTTACAAGCTCGATGACATCAATCACCTTCTTGAAAAAAGATTGAATTGTCTTGCTCATAGGGCGCCCTCCTCGATTATACGAACACCACTCCAACGAGAACAGAAATTGAGATTGGGCCGGCGCCAAGAACCGACATCAGGGCATCCTTGACGCCGGCAAAATTGCTAGTACCGCGATCAGAAGACCTGGCTGCTTCCGATGATTTCTATTTCACCAGGTTTCTTATGTTGTCGTATACCCCTGGCGGAACGTACTCTTCCGCTTCGAAGGCTTTCACCTGCGTTACCATTCGATCGGCGGCCGCTTTCAGATCGATCTCTTTATACACCGCATTATGTTCGTCGACAACTTTCTGGATGTCGTTTTCGGCCAGCTCGAGAGAAAGCTCGTTGTAGAGTTCTCCGGCTTCCGTGGCCGCTTCAAGGAGGATCTTTTGGTATTCCGGCTTCAGAGACTCGAAGCGCCCCTTGTTCATCGCCACTCGGACGATCTGGGGGAACTCCGGCCAGTACACCACGTACTTTGCGACTTCGGTGAATTTCATCGAGTAGAGAAGGTTCACCGGAGAAGTACAGGCATCTACGGTTCCCATCTTCAGTCCAAGATAAACATCCGTCCAGGCCAACTCGGTCGGCTTGGCACCCAGGGCTTCCCAGGATCTCTTGTAGGCATCGGAGGGCCACACCCTCATTTTCAACCCTTTGAGATCATCCACCGTTTCGATCGGCTTCTTCGAGATGATCAACCGAAAGGGCCCGCGTTCCCAGTTTGCCGAATCCAGGAATACCAATCCCGTCTGCTCGCTCACATCATCCCATGCTGCTTTCCAGTCTGGGGTCTCGTTCCATTTTCGAAAATGCTCTCTGCCTTCAAATGCGAACGGGATCATCAGAAACCTCAATGTGGTCGACCAGCGTTCGTACCACACCGCGCCTTCCAGGAAGATATCCTGGTTGCCGAGCATTGTGCTCTCCAGTTCGTCCTTGGCCGGCCCAAGTTGCTCCGAAGGAAAAACGTCCACGATTACTCTACCGTCTGTTCTTTCCTTGACGAGCTCGGCAAAACGCTCCGCACCCTGTCCCATCGGGCTTGCCGGCGGTGAGATATGTCCCAATTTGAGAGTGACAACCTCTTCAGCAGCTCCCGATTGTCCCCCGCCCCAGGACAAGCAGATCCCGACCAGCATCATCAAAAAGATGATACCCAGCGATTTCCTCTTCATCTGGAAACCTCCTTGAGTTATTGATTTAATATGTTCGTATATTACGAACAATATTCCTTTATTTTGAATATTATGGCCCAGAGTACGGCAGTTGTCAAGCTTTTTTTGCCGTACGTCCGTGCAGATTGGACACGAAAATGCGGATTGATGAATATAGCAAGCTCGCTGTTGTGAATCACGGGATCAAAGTGATGATGGACGGTTGTTTTGCAGCCCGGGAATGGAGAGTAGTCGGCGGGCGGAAGGAAACTTCAGGCGGACAAACGGGCTGCCCCCTTGCGAGGTGCGGCGATCCAATAGGCGGCGCAGGCGGCCAGGAAGCTTGCCCCGCTAATCACAAATGATACCGTGTAGGTTCCTGTCCGGTCATAGAGGACGCCTCCCAGCCACGGCCCGATCACCCCCCCGACTCCCAAGCCGGCAAGCAGCAGACCGGAAATCCCGCCGAAGTAGCGTCCGTGGAAGACGTCGGCAGCACCGGCAAAGGGTGTGGGAGAAAACAGGCCCATTCCCAGACCGAACAGTACAGAGTACAGGTACAGCAGCCAGACCTCCCCGGCTGCCCCCGCCCCCAGCAGGGAAATGATGGCGCCCAGAACAAGAACGGTTGCCATTGTGGCCGTGATCTCTCTTCCGATCCAATCGGAGATCAGACTGGCGAACTGCCCGGTAAGCATGAAGACACCGAAGAGAGCGAAGATAGAAGCGGACAGCAGGCTGCTGTATCCGGCATCGGTAGCGAACTTAACCTGATGAGCGAGTACCAGATAACCGCCGAGTCCCCAAAACAGCGCCTCGGAGACGACGAACAACCAAAGGCGGCCATTTTTCATGGCCTTGAACAGGGTCCAGTAATCCCCGGCTATTGATACACCATGCGTAGCGTCCGGATTGGTTCCTCCGGCTACGATCTTGTCTTCGGGTCTGTACGAGAAAAAAAAGGATACAAGGGGCAGCACCAGAAACACCAGCAGAACCGCCAGAGCCAGAAAAGTAAATCTCCATCCAACCCAGGTGATGAAAAACTCGACCAACAGCCCGTACACAAAACTCAAACCACCCCCCATCTGCCCGAGACCCAGAACCAACCCCCGTCTCCGTGTAAACCAGTTGGTCAGGGCGGGAGAGAACAGCGGCCAGCCGCAAAATGCAGATCCCATCGGTACGCCGACACCGAACAGGAGGAAAAAGTGCCACAAGCGGCTGGCCAGCGAGCAGCCGGCTGTGGCAAGAACGAGAAGCAGGAGGCCGAGGATCATGACACGCCTTGGCTTCCACTGGTCCGCGAGGTGACCGGCCAGAGGCGCGGAGAAACCATAGACCAGGATGTTTATCGAGAGAATCGCCGCCGTGTCGCCCCTCAGCCAGCCGAACTCAGAAAGGATGCTCGGATAAAAAATGGGAAAGGAGTGCCGCACTCCGTATACCAGTGCCATGGATATGACAGTGACGCCGACAACCACCCATCCGTAGTTGAATCGATCTCCAGATTTTTTCATCTTGACGGCCGGGCTGCTACCGCCGGCGCGGCGATTGCCGGCAACGTTGACATTTGAAGCGGCTTGCATTATTCTTGGATGAACGAGTCATTATTCATAATAGTAGAACTTTTTTCGGATTATGAAAACGGTGAAAAAAGCCTTGGATATCCTTGATCTATTCGCCAAATCCGACCAAGAGCTCGGAGTAACCGAAATCGCCAATCACCTCGAGTTCCACAAGAGTACGACCCACGCCCTGCTCGCCGCACTCAAAGATTCGGGATACGTGATAGTCAATCCCCGCACCAAGAAGTACAGTCTCGGATTCAAGGTGCTGGAGTTAGCCGATCACATCGCCTTTCAGCAGGACCTCCGTGAGCTGTGCCTCCCTGTCATGGGGGAGCTTGCGGCAGAGATCCAGGAAGACATCTCCCTCAGCATCCGCAGTGAAACCAGCCGGATCTGCATCGCTATCGCCAGGGGACCCCAGCATGTGCGCCTGAACATCACGCTGGGCATGTCGGTTCCCGTGCACTGCGGAGCTGCAGGGAAATGCCTGCTCGCATTCATGGAAAAAAACGCGGTCCAGCAGGTGCTCGACAAAGTCGAATTCATCCGCTTCACCCCACAAAGCATTTCGAATAAAAAACAGCTGGTCGCAGAACTGTCGAAGATAAGGAAACAGGGATACGCGGAGAGCCGCGAGGAGTTCTTCAATGACGCAGCGGCCCTGGCCTTCCCCCTGTTTGCGGCGGACGGACGGATTCTGGCCGTGTACAGTATCCACAGCACGGTGAACCGCCTTACCGACGCAAGCCGTCCCCGTTTCGTTGCCGCCGGCATGAACTCGGCCGCACGAACCAACGCCGTTCTAAAGAGCTTCTACCAGTACTGATCCGCGCCCCAGCGAAACGAGGTCTCCAAACAACCGGCACGGATCTGGCTTCGATCTATTCGTTTCCTGCATAACCGGTAGTTCTTCCGGACATACTACTCCGTCTCCTTCCTGTTCTGTTTGGCAGTATTGCCGGCAACTACAATATATCCACTTGACAATTTCTAATATATCCTTAATATCCAATTATGTTTGCATTACTTCTGGCAGCCATACATTGACATGGAAAGGAGGCAATAGCGGTGGCCGGTCGAGGATACATGGCCCAAGAGGTCTACTCCCGCATCAAGCGCAAGATCATCACCCTGGAGCTCCAACCGGGAGAGATCATCAGCGAGAAAAAACTGGAGAACGAGCTCGGAGCTGGGCGAACTCCGATCCGGGAAGCTCTGCTTACTCTAAAGGTGGAGAAGTTCATCGAAGGCAGTCCCAACAAGCCCTTCTACGTCAAGGAGATCAGCCTCAAGAGTGTCCGGGACCTGTTCGAAACCCTCGTGCCTATAGAAAAAATGGCTACGGTCCTGGCGGCTCAGCGGATGAGCGAACAGGGATTCGACGAACTTGCACGGATGAACGAGAAGATCAATGGGGCGATCGAGAAAAGGGACTACTGGGAGTTGACCAATCAAAACCGGGAGTTCCACAGATTGATTGCTCGGGGCTCGGACAACGAGTATCTGCTGTCGATTCACGAGAACCTGCGCAACCAGGCCGAGCGCCTCTCCTTTCTGGCCATCAGCTCGGAAACCCGGGGCAGCTCTGCGGATGAGCACAATAAGAAAATCCGGGATCATCATCGTCGGATGCTGACCCTGTTGGTCGAACGAAATACGGAGGAACTGGAGAAACTCGCCGAGGAGCATATCAAGCTGTTTCAGGGCAGAGTGCTGCAATACCTGCGGATATTGTAGGAACACACTTCAAAAAGGAGAAGACTATCGTGAAGAAAATTGGAGTCGACGTGGGGGGGACATTCACGGATCTGGTCGTTATCGACGAGCAGAGCGGGAAGATCAATCTCACCAAGGTTCCCTCGACGCCAAAAAATCCCGATCGTGGAGTCCTGGGCGGCATAGAAAAGGTCGCCAGACAGTTTTCGGTGAAGCCCGAAGAGGTGCAGTTTTTGATCCACGGCACGACCGTGGCCACCAACGCTTTGATCGAGCGCAAGGGCGTGGAAACCGCTCTGATCGTCACCGAAGGCTTTCGGGACGTGCTGCACATAGCCCGGCAGACCCGACCCAAACTCTACGATTTTTTCGCCCGCCGGCCGGATCCCTTCGTCCCCCGCCATCTGAGATTCGAAGTGCAGGAACGAATCCTGGCCGGCGGGGAGGTCGACGAGCCGCTAGATGAGCAGAGCGTCCGGTCGATCACTCGAGCGATCAAAGACAGCTCCATTCGAGTCGTCGCGGTTTGCCTGCTGCATTCCTACATCAACCCGGCCCATGAACGGCAGGTGCGGGAGATCCTCCTGGGGGAGATGCCGGAGCTGAAGGTGAGCATCTCCAGCGAAATACTTCCCGAGTTCAAGGAGTACGAGCGGATGTCGACGACCGTAATCAACGCCTACGTCATGCCCATCGTGGAGATCTACATGCAGAGAATCCTGCGGAGCATCAAGCAGATGGGAGTCCGCTCCAGCCTGCACATAATGCAGTCCAACGGCGGCGTCATGAGCTCTGAGACCGCGGGGCAGAAGAGCGTGCACACGGTCCTGTCCGGTCCGGCGGCGGGGGTGATTGGGGCGATCGCCCTGGCCAAGCTGGCGGGAGAGGACAACCTCATCACCATCGACATGGGCGGGACAAGCTTCGACGTATCCCTTGTGCGTGCCGGCGTTCCCACCTTCACCATGGAAAGCGATATCGACGGCCATGTCATAAAAATCCCTATGATCGACATCAAGACCCTCGGCGCCGGCGGCGGAAGCATCGCCTGGGTGGACGCCGGGGGAGCTCTCCAGGTAGGCCCCCAGAGCGCCGGAGCCGATCCGGGACCCGCCTGCTACGGTCAGGGCGGCACGGACGCGACGGTCACCGATGCCAACCTTGCTCTCGGCTACCTGAATCCGACGTACTTCGCAGCCGGGGAGATGAAGCTGGACGTCGAGAGTGCCCGTCGGGCCGTCGAGAAAAACGTCGCCGGTCCTATGGGGCTGAAAATCGAGGAAGCGGCGGAGGGAATACTCAGGGTGGTCAATGCCACCATGATACGGGGAATCCGGCTGGTGTCGGTCGAGCGGGGATACGACCCTCGCGAGTTCTCCCTGGTCTGCTTCGGCGGAGCAGGACCCGTCCACGCCGTCAAATTAGCCCAGGAGTTGAACATTCCCAAGATCGTTGTACCCGAGGCGCCGGGGGTGAACTGTGCCCTCGGCCTGCTCATGGCCGACTTCCGTCATGACTACTCCCACACCTTCCTGCACCTGATCAAGGATCTGGCTCCGGACCGACTGACAGAGCAGTTCGAGGCGCTGGAGAGTCAGGCACGACAACAGATGATCGGGGAAGGCGTGCCCGAAGGAGACATCGTTTTCCACCGCAGCGGCGATTTGCGGTTTTTCGGACAGGGATATGAATTGAACATGCCTCTTCCCCGGAAAGACTACAATCCCGGGGACCTGGAGGAGATCGGCAGAGGTTTCGCCGCGGTCCACGAGGAACAGTACGGATACAGCATGGCCCCAGAAACGGTACAGATCGTGAACCTGCGATTGACCGCGATCGGCCTGCTGTCCAAACCCGGCTTGGAGGAAGAACCCGAGGCGGGACCGGACCCGGGCGCTGCGCTCAAGGGAAAACGATCCATATTCATGGAGGGGAAGCGTATCGAGGTCCCGGTGTTCGATCGAAAAAACCTGCGCTGCGGCAACCAGATCGAAGCGCCGGCGATCATCGAACAGGTGGACTCCACCACGGTCCTCTTCCCCCGCTACCGCGCCAGGGTGGACCGGTATCGGAATCTCATCATCGAGAAAAAGGAGAATTGAACATGTCCACAATCGACATGGTTACGCTGCAGGTGATCATGAATGCCTTCTATTCCATCACCGATGAAATGAACATGGCCCTTATCCGCACCGCCTACTCCACCAACATCAAGGATCGCCGCGACTGCTCCTGCGCGGTCTACACCGCCGGCGGCGAGGTGATCTCCCAAACCGAGCTGGGCTCGCCGGTACACCTGGGGATCATGCCTTCCGCCCTGGACAGCGTGTTCAAACGCTTCCAGCTCGATGATCTGGAGGAGGGGGATCACGTGATCGTGAACGTGCCCCACCCCACGGGCCCCGGCCATCTGAACGACATCACCATGGTCTCCCCGGTGCACGTGGGGGGGAAAATCGCCTTCCTGGTGGCCAACATGGCGCACCACGTGGATGTAGGAGGGTATGCCCCCGGAAGCATGGCCCTGGGATTGAGAGAGATCTACCAGGAGGGACTGCAGATCCCCCCCGTCAAGATCGTGAAGAAGGGAGTCCTCGACAAAGAGCTCATGTTGATGGTGACCCAGAACGTGCGCACCAGCATCGAGGTGGAGGGAGATCTCCACGCCCAGATGGCCTGCAACAACGTGGGCCGGAAGCGGCTCCAGGAACTGGCCGCCCGATACAAGGCGGAGACTCTGGCCGAGTACATCCGGGAAATGTTCGACTATTCGGAGCGCCGGATGCGGGCCGGCCTGAAGGATATTCCCAACGGAACCTACAACTTCGAAGATTACATGGAGGGCACCCAGCTGACCCAGGAGCTGATAAAGATCAAAGCCACGGTCACGGTGGGAGAAGATGACATCCTCTTCGACTTCACCGGCACCGACGGGCAGGTGGAAGATTCGGTGAACAGCAATGAGGCCTGCGTGAAAACCGCCTGCTACTACATCGTAAAAGTCCTGGTCGATCCGGGTCTGCCGCCGAACGTCGGTTCCTACCGGCCGATCCGGATCATCGCACCGAAAGGCACAGTGGTGAACTCCGAATCCCCCGCCGCTATCGCGAACGCCACCATCATCACCGCCCCTAAAATCGTGGATGTGCTGCTGGGAGCCTTGCTGCCCGCCGTGCCCGAACGGGCGGCGGCCGCCTCCAACGGGGTGACCAGCCTGTTCAACATCGGCGGGTTGGATCCGCGCACGGGTAAGCTCTACAACTACATCGAGACCTACGCCGGCGGCCAGGGGGCTATGCACAACCAGGACGGAATGGATGCCGTTCAGTGCCATATGACCAATACCCGCAATGCCCCGGTAGAAGTGATCGAATCGGTGTATCCACTGCGCATCCGCAGCTACGGCCTGGTCCCGGATTCAGACGGACCCGGATGTTTCCGAGGGGGACTGGGCATGCGGCGGGAGATCGAAGTATTGAGCGAACGAACGACCCTGACGGTCAGCACCGACCGCTCCCGTCTTCAACCCTGGGGTGCCTTCGGGGGTGCGAGCGGGGGCAATTCCTCCTGCCTCGTCGAGTCGGACGGCCACATCGAAAAACTCGAATACTCGAAAATGACGCGCAAGGTGAATCGGGGGGACGTGGTCACCATCATCACCCCGGGGGCCGGTGGATGGGGCGATCCCTTCACCCGCGAGCCGCAGAGAGTGCTCCGGGACGTGGTCGAGGGATTTATCTCCAGCGAGCGAGCCGCAGAATGCTACGGTGTGGTGATCCGCAAGGTCGCCTCCCGCGGCTACGAGGTCGACACCCCGGCAACCGGCCGGCTGCGGAGCCGGCGACAGAAGACCCGGGAGAGCGATGAAAGGAAAGACGGATGATTGAGGAGAAAATGGAATTTGTAATCAGGCCTACTCTCAAGGTACTGGAGGACAAACAGATCGGTTACCTGGTCGATCGCGCCCTGGATCTCCTTGCCCGACAGGGCGTTCGGGTTCTACACGAGGAGGCGAACCGGCTTCTTCGGGATGCAGGAGTTTCAGTAGGGCAGGACGGAAGGACCCGGATACCCGCGAGCCTGGTGGAGCAGGCAATCGAGTCGGCGCCCAAGCGACTTTTGATCCATGACCGGGAAGGAAACCCGGCCATGGAGTTGGGAGGCGCCAATACCGGCGGGCAGAACACCTACTACGGTACCGGTTCGGATTTGAGACATACCTATGACCCGCTTACCGGGGAGCTCAGGCTGACCGTGGCGGAGGACATCGGCAACATGGCCAAAGTCGTGGACCTCATGGCGAACATGGAGTTCCTGATGTCCTACGGCATTCCTTCGGACTGTGCCCTGGAGAAGGTGTATCTGGTGGAGTTTCTGCAGATGGTCGGCAACAGCCGCAAGCCCATCGTTTTCACCTCGGATAATGAAGAGGTCAGTACCCGGATCATCGAGATGGCGGCCCTGGTCGCCGGCGGCCTGGATAGCTTGAAGGAGAAGCCTTTTGTTCTCAACTACTCTCAGCCGACCTCCCCGCTGCAGCATTCCGAGGATGCAATCGGCAAGATGTTCGCCTGCGCGGATCACCGGATTCCGGTGGTGTATCCCCCCGGCATGATTCCGGGAGCCACGGCGCCGGCCACCCTGGCCGGGGTCATCGTGCAATCCCTGGCCGAGAGCCTCTCCGCCCTGGTCATCCACCAGCTGCGGAAGGAGGGTGCACCGATCGTTCTGGGCGGCGCCCACGGGTGCATGGACATGCGCACCGCCATCAACGTGTACTCAGCCCCGGAACGGCTGAAAACCCAGGCGGCGCTGGCTTCGATCTACCAGCACTTCGAACTGCCCACCTGGGGCTTCGCAGGCTGCACCGACGCGCTGATATTGGACGCCCAATCAGGGGAGGAGTTCGGGATGGTCAGTCTGTGGGCTTCGCTTTGCGGTGTCAATCTTGCCCATGACGTTGGCTACCTGGGAAGCGGAATGGTGGGGGATCTGCGGGCGATCGTCCTGAACGACGAGATCAACGCCTACGTTCGGAGCATCCTCCGCCAGGGAGTCGCGGTGGATCCGGACCATCTGGCGCACGATGCGATCCAGAGAATCGCAGCCGGCGGCAACTATCTGGAGGACGAACACACCCTGCAGCATTACCGCACCGAGTTCTGGCATCCCCGCCTGTCGAACCGCGATTCCTTGGCCGGATGGCAGCAGAAGGGAAGTCCGGAGATCGCTGAACGAGCCGACGATGTGGTCAAAGAGGTCCTGGGTTCCCGTCAGGAGCGAAGGCTGGATCCCAAATTGCAGCGGGAGCTGAACAGGATGTGTGAGTAACTCCCAAGGATCAGGCCAAGAATCCGAACCAGCCTCCCTTGTCACACACCCGGCCGATCTCCACTCTGGCCTGCGGACTCATACGCTGATAGGTGACGGTCCCGTTTTTCTCCAACTCGAGGAGCATCCGCGCAACGTAGCCGCTGATCTCCGCATCCGCCTGGAACAGACGGTGACCACACCTCCGCCCGCTTCAGGCGTATCTCAGCTGCGCCGCTGTTCGGCACTCTTCATCAGCGCCTCCGCCTCCGCGACGTTCGAGACGCTGGCCCAGAAGAACAAGCGGTCCGGATCCAGCTCACGGCAGAGGATCTTCAGCTCCTCCACCGCATCCTCCTCGTCCCCGTGAGTCGGACCGTAGAAGACCTGCACGGACTTCCCCGCCTGCTGGATCTGCTTCAACAGGTCCAGCCAATGCGTGGCAGAGGGCTGGCCGGAGCCGTGGATCCACTGGATGGCATCCAGCTTCTCGATCTCCAACAATCTTGGCACATGACGGATCGCGTCGGGTCCGTCCAGATGGTAGAGTGAGTAATCCACGTAGTTGGTCGTTTCCAGAGTATCCTGGTAACAGAACTCGTCGAACATCTGCGGAGAGATCATGCAGGTGAAATCATTCTGGCCGATGCAGAGAAAGCGCTGCTGTGACCAGCCGGCGGTCCAGTTGGTCGTGCCCTGACCCGAGGGAAGAACGATATCCGACACAATATCCACGATCTGCTTGAACAACCCGGTCATGTCCCTCATAGCCCGGCGAATCGGATCCGGATTCTCCAACAGATCCAACAGCAGGTTTTCGGGTCCCCTTATCGCGCTCAGGCCGTCGATGCCGGTATGCAGATCCGGGTAGGTGGTGACCCATCGGTCCTTTCCCCACTCCACCGAAGCCCTCAGGATCTCCAGGTAGAGTTTCCACCAGTGGTTGTCCGCATCAATGGTCAGCCTGGGATGCTCCGACCAGTCCCTCACGAAGGGCTTGACCCAGGAGGTGAAATCCCGGGGCCGGAGGGTCATCTCCGCTCCCAGCCAGGCGGCCACCTGGTCCGGGCCGAGCCAGGGGTTGTGGATGGGCAGGGCATCTCCGAAGTACCGGGAATGGGAGAGGCTGTACTCGGCGGCCTCGATAACGTACTGTACGTCGGTCCAC
>Ga0180438_10005394_pt1 | contig 17813 bp, 28 predicted proteins | sample SS_ome_12_FD_132455 | JGI IMG/M metagenome (GOLD analysis project Ga0180438, IMG submission 132455) | Hypersaline lake sediment archaeal communities from the Salton Sea, California, USA - SS_3_D_2 metaG | ecosystem: Environmental > Aquatic > Non-marine Saline and Alkaline > Hypersaline >...
AGAAATAGAATATGGATCGAGATATTTACAATGCCAATATACTGAAGATGTAGCTTGGTAAGCACCGTAAATGTCAATGTATGCTTTTTCGGTGGTGCCATTATCGGAATACAGAGAAAGCAACTTGGCCCCCGCCGTTGTCAATGCTGTTTCGCAAATCACCTTTAAGGCAACGGCGCTGGCATCGTCCTCTTCCCTGCCCCTAAGAGACAAACCCGCATTGTAGGCCGCCCAGTAATAAGGCGATATCGTGCCGATGTTTGCCTGTAAGTAGTTTGTTACCATGCTTCCGTCCGCTCTCCAATAATCGGTCGCGCTACTATATATCCAATAATCTCCGGTTCCTGATAGCCCGGAATTTGATATATCTATCGCTTTCGTCGCTGTTCCTAAATCATAAAAATATAACGCCGTCTGGCCGCCGTAAGTTTTCAAAGAAAGTGTGCCATATTCCGAAATCCACACCTTAGTCAACAAACCTAAAGTAGTTGTCCAGGTTTGAAATAATATTTGTGTCGGAACGCCGACTACATCCGCTGATCCGCTTTGCTGGCCTAAAATTCTAGCACCGTAACCGAAATTAGAATTGGTTCCGATTCCCATGAAACCAACGGCCCCTAATTCTTCGCTATTGACTGTTGTTGTCATGGAGCCCTCGGTATCATTATGGGATTTTCTTAAAATTATCTCAGAGCAATAACTATTGAGATCATCGTGGTAAGTTGTCTGATAAGATATCGCGCAATTGTTCGCTCCCGAATGGATTATCTCTCCTTTTACATGACCGATCCAACTTCCATCTTTGTCTACATAAGCCTTTTCAACATTGTTATTACGAATTGATAGAATCTTTGCCCCGGCAGTTGACAATGTATTATCATTATCAATCTTCACTCCAACGGCTGAGGCTCCGTCGGTATCCCTTCCGTACAGGGATAGTGTATCACCATGAGTTTTAGCAAAATGAACTGAATTGAAAATAGCATCGATCGAACTTTGATAGCTATTTACATAATAGGAATAAAGAAGATCGTCGCCCCTCCAATAAGCATTTGCTCCAATATAAACATAATAATCAGTATCACCGCTTAGGCCACAATCGGATAAATCAATTGCTCTAGTGGCGTTTCCGAGGGAAAGAAACTTCAGGCCGGTCACATTATTCGTCGGCCCTATTGTCCATGTCCCATTCGGGCTTATAGAACCCCTGGAATATCCTATCCCGGAGAGGTAAGGCCAAAATTCAATTTGGCCGTGGTTATCACCCCCGCTCCAAGTTGCACCTATTAGAGCAATAATGTTTGGCCCTGCGGTATCATCTTGGATTTCAAAGGCAATGCACGAACCGAACCCATTTCCCATGTTGGTTTGTTTTTGTGCTAAAATAGTTACTCCGGCGGATATTGTGTCTGCGGTACGATTTGACCGAGTGCATCGTAACGGAGCGTAATTATCAGACCATATATCGGTTTGCCCGTCCTTTCCAATTTCCATTCTTAGAGCAAATGGGTTTGTTCCATCGGACGTATAGAATGCTAACTTTGTTGGAACTGTGGTGGAAGCTGCTCCGTCCTGGACAGCACGAATAATAGCCCCACCATCGAAATTTGATCCACTATCAACCCCGTAAAAAATAATTTGACCCAAAACCTCTGTGTTAATGGTTGGGCTCATTACCCCTTCGCTATCGTGATGGCTTTTCCTAAAGATCAGTAGCGGGGCGTAATTCCACTGATCATTGTACGCCTCAATATAGGCTTCAGGTGAAGCATTTGTTCCTGAGTGGATCAAATTCCACCGGATATGTCCTTTCCAACGCCCATCAGCCGCCCAATGATTATTAACATCTAGGTAGATCGGGTAATCGGTGGAGCCGGATAAGCCACTAGAGGAAAAATCTATTCCCCTAGTGGCATTACCCACTGATAAAATCTCTATGGCTGTTGCATCAGTCGTTCCTATGCTAACTTTACCATCATGACTTATCGTCATCCTTATTAATGATGTTGATGAGCCTGATGGTGTCGTGTAAAATCTTAATCCAGCCGGCGTATCACCAACGCCCCAATTATTGGGTGTAACATAAGCTACAACCTGTGCTCCAACACTTACATGTCCTATGGTGCTATCATATTGCCCATAAAACTGAACCTCTCCAAGTAAATCGCCATTTTGAACCAAGGTCGGGCTTGAAATTGTACCTCGACTCCTCATAAAAGCAACAATGGGAGCAGCCACAACATCCACAGCACATCCTATACCTACAAGAGTCGTATCGCCTTCTCTACTGATAAATAAAGGGCCGTAAGCTGTAGTCAACGGGTGAATTTGACCGCCTATATGGACATTCCCCTCGGAGCCGTCAATAATCAGCGGGTCTTTTAAAACTCCACCATCATCAACCCTCAGAATTAAATCTTTATCCTGATTAAAATTCTGAAGGATCAAATCTCCGTTTATTAGACGGAGCGCGGGTAGTGGATCAATTGTTCCGAGCGGCATTTAAATAACCACCTTGTCGCATAGACTTACACCAAATAGAGTAGACAATATTCCGATAATACTTACGCAAGCAATTAAACTTTTTACCCCGAAACGATAATGCTGGTGCAGTTCCTTGTCTTCCTTATGAACTTTAAAATTGGCTTCCGCGCTTGAAAATCTCCCTTCGCACATTATTTTAAAATCGAACAATTCTTCTTTTACCTCGTCTATTTTTGTAGACAAACTTTTACTTACCAAGTCCAGCTTATCGTATATCCTATCCAGGGATTCTCTTTGCTCTCTATCCATTATTCAAATTACTTTGTTTACGCCATTGATTACCCTGAAAAGCCTAATAACTCTTTCCTTGAAATCAGGAAAATTAAATTTGGAACCCGGACAGCTTTTATGAACCGAGTAATGACTATGGGGATATATATTGACGGGATTTATCCCGAATAGAAGACAAAGCGAAAGAATTAATTCTGATAATTTTTCTATCTTTTTTCTTGAAGGAGGTTCAATATCATAATTTCCGACCAAGACAACTCCCAAGGAATCGATATTTCTCCCGAGAGTATGAGCCCCGTCCTGACGTATCGAACGTCCGAATTGTATTTTTAGTACACCATCCACGTCTTCGACGCCAAAATGATAACCGATATCAGCCCAACGTAGAGTCTCAACGTGATATTTTCTGATCGCGTCCCAATTTACAGTTTGGTTATCCTTTGTGAGAGAATGATGTACTATAATGTAATCCCATTTTTTCATTAAAACTCTACTTTCAGTTTACCACCGACTTTATAATCTTTGAATTTCCAATCGGCGCAACCGAAAAACCCAACGGAAAACCGACCAATCGTTTTTCGTAGCTCGGCCTCTAGCCCTTTTAGGTCGGCGGCGAGGGAGAGGCCAGCGATTTTTTTGTTTCGTCTAAAGCCCTGATTTCCTCGATTGTCTTTACGACGTTAGGAAGGGCTTTCGATAGTTCGTCGAGGTTTTTGTTCTTCCCCTCGATAACCTTCAGAACCGTTCTTAGAACGGCGTAAAGGCCAGCAAGCCCGATTTCTCCCGCGATTACGCTGAAATCCATTCCTGTAAAATGTCCCGCGACGGCAATAATAATCGCAAGGGCAATAAGGATAAATTCACTGGTGTATTTCCCGGCCTTCATTTCATTGCTCCTTTCTACCTTTTCCTTAAAGCTGGCCTTATGTCTCTCAACTTCTCCCTTTGCATGCGGTGATACATTTCGGTAATTTTGCGGCTTAACCATATTTCCTCTTCTGGCGTTAATTCCTGTAACGCCTGTATAACACCGCCGCCAGCTTCTCCGGTCTTTTTTTGAGATTCAGGAATTTTTTGCAAAGCCTTCCGCATGATATCTCCGAGGTAAACTTTCCCCTTGTGTATCGTATACGGAACCGACTTCGCCGCCGCCGGAATAGCCCGGGTAACTTTTATCGGCCCTATGCCACCAAGAGCCAATTCAAGAACCCTTTCAAGCTCTCCGCTTTCTTCCATGAGCCGCAGGAATTCCTTTACGTCGATTCTCCCTGTTGACGGATCAATCGGTATGTCTCCCGCCCGGCTCTCGGGAACATCCCTCACTAAATATTTTTCCTTGATATCTGTTTTTCCCACTCGTTCGATATCTGGAAACATTACCGACTTTTCGGCTTCCTTGGCTTTTTGCAGAGCTTGAATGAGAATGTCTATTCTATTATCGTTTGGCATTTTCTTACTCGTAATAAATTAGTAAAGTTCCTGATGGAATAGCGGTGAGGTAAAGGCTCGTAAAGACAATGCCAAGGCTCGGGCTGTTTACGTTATACCCGTCAGAGATCGCTTTCCATATTAATTGGCCTCCGCTTACGTCATGGATTTGAATAACGTGGGTGTCCGTCCCACCAGTCCAAACGAAGGCTTTTATTTTGATTGGCCCGGCGCTTATTACCGCGCCCTGAGTATCGCAAACGAGGGGGTTTCTTCCGAGTTCATTTCCCATGATCTACCCCTTACGTCTGAGTTCCCACCACCGTTCCGTCCGAGTCCTGGTCGGTCGGAATGGCCGTATGAATCCTCAGATCGCCGTTTGAATCCACCCAAAGATAATAAGCTGTCCTCTCTCCGGCGTCGCTGGTGGCATATAAACCGATGATAGACGGTTTATCGGCGGCGGCAACCGTTTCGACAAGGATTCCTCCTTGAATGGTCGTGTTTCCGAACACCGAGTAACCATCGATCTGTTTGTTAAATAAAGATTCTGCCATTTCGATCCCCCTTATTTAACACATGGGGGGAGGGGGTTCCTCCCCCCATGTGTAGTTTATATTGGCTCCTGTTTTATCCGCCCGAAGAACCGTCGATCCCTCGCCATTCACCGAAACCTGCGATAAAGCGTTGGGTCGCCTTGTTCTTCATGTCTCCCGAGTCGAAGTCTTCGCCCGGATCGAATTTGAGCTTTCTCCTCCACCAGAAATTCATATCGTGGTCGCCCTTGGCGGCGGTAATGAACCAGCTATCCTTATCTGTCAGATAGGGTGTGCAAATGTAACCCAACCCATCTTCCTTGACCGGATTGATCTCATTGTTCGCCGTATACGGCTTGTACTCGGAGATAAGGATTTCCCGAGCCACGAATTTGCTTTCAGGAGGAATGATAAGAGTTTTTGGCACTATGAGAGCAGGCATACCATCTTCATCCTGAAGATTGGCAAACCTAGTGAGGGCTCCCTGTACCGCCGCTAAACTCAAATCGCAATCCGTAGCCGGTCTGTTCGCCTGTGTTCCACCCCTCAGAAGTGCATGAGAGACAGAGCATAGCGATTCACCGGCATTGATACCAATATAATTGGTATCAAAGGCGAAATTGAGGACGGCATGAGCATATATTTCCTGGCAATTTCTCGCCGATTTAGCGAGAGCATTGGCGGCCCTGGAAAATACATGGTAAAGTTCGTCCTCATACGCCTCTTCCGTAATTCGGAAGGCAAGCCCGAATGTTTTGAAAAGATATTGCTTCAATCCGCCCTGAATCATATCGTCGTAATCGATAGCAATACCTTCCGCCTTTTCCGGCATGGTTCCGAACCCGGATATCTTTGTGATTTCTTCATACTTGCGCCCCGATGTTTTTGGCAGGTTCATAAATTGAGGATAAATCGGGGGGTGTTCTTTCATCCAATTAAAGAACACATCGTAGAGTCCGGGGGCCATCAAGTATGCAAAATGATCTCGTCTCATCGTCATTGCTGATCACCCCCTTCCTAAATTAACTGCCTGTTGGCAACGAGGAACTTGAACAATACGCGCCCATATTGATCCCCGACCGCATCTCGCGAATCGAGTCCAATAACCTGGGCGCGGGTTGCTACCGTCTCCTCTTTGTCTACATACAGTTTGTTCGATACGACGATAATCCCGTAAGATGTGCCGACATCTGCTTGTGCCGTCACCGCTGAGGCCGGTGTGCTGTGATAAATGTTGGCACAAAACAGCGTGGCACCATTCGCCTTCACAACCGGGATCGGAGCGCCTGTGACGCCAGAAGCGTCGGCGTCGGCGATTCCGAGAATGGCCGCCGGGTCTGCACCGCAGATGGCAACCAAACCGCTTACGAGGTAGACCGGCTCGCCCTTCTTGAAGGATTGCGAAGCGGCCTCTTTCCCCATAAAGATTTCCACCGGGGCATTATTGACTGTTCTCCTCGGGACACATATTCCTTGATTAATTACTGCCATTTAATTCACCCCCTTTGCTATTCCATTGGGACGAAGCGTCCTCCTTTTTCCTCTAGGACGCTCATCCTGTTGTCTTCGGTAACGCCCGCTTCTCTTTCGGCGTTCCTCACTTCTTCCAAGAATTCGCGCCTATGCGCTCCTAACATTTGCCTGTTTTGCTTTCTTTTCTCCGAATCAACAGCCTCCTTGATACGGATACTTGTAAACATCAGCACCGTATCCCCCACTTCGAAAGGATGCGATTCGGTCGCTCCTAAGAGCTTTTCGCCTTTGCTATTTTGTTTCGTCATCAGGACATAACCCATTTCCTCATGCTTGTTTATGTTCACATCCGCCTTTCGTACTAAACGATAATGGCGGCTCGGGTCTTTCCCTTTGATAACCGTCGGATCGTAATTTAATCGTTTATTCAGATACTCTTTTATCTCGCCTTCCGTAAGGTCTTCAAAGGGGTCTGTAACTTCGATCTTACCCATCGGAATTCTCCTTTCTAGATAACTCGGCCCCGGGCTGCCTTAGCTCTTTCGGCCCATGTTTTTTCGTCGAGCCCGAACGCTTTTCTTACCCTGTCTTCTTCAGGATCGAGCGAATGGATTTTCCCATCGACTTCAGCCTGCGGCCTCTCATATATGGGGGCATTTTCGCGCGGATAAACAACGTTTGGTTTCCTTTCTGCTTCGTCTCCTTCTTTCCCCTTTTCCGCCGCCCTTTCTTTGTCATATTTATCGAGGCGGGCAAAGTGATAGATCGACATTGCGATTCTTTTATTACGCATTTGTACGGGGGTTTCCGACCATGCCCTCATAAAAGGTTCCTTGACCGATTCCCACTCAGGTTGCGCCTTCATTGAGTCAAGAACCGCTTGCTCTCTGTCCTGAAGATACATATCGACGAAGGGAGCCATTTTCATATTGAATATTTCCTCATTCGCTACAACCGGGTCTCTCCAATATTCCCTTCGAATGTTCTCCAATTTTTCTTTTGGGTCTTGACTTTGAGCCCTTGAATCCTGCGATCTTTCGGGACTGCTTATCTTCATAAAGTGATCCCGCATGATTTGATTGTCTTCGTTCGCCTTTCGAATTTCTTCTTGGTAATTTTCTTTTTCTTTTTGCAACTCCATATATTTCCGATAAGCCGCTTGCGGGTCTCGGAATTCCTCGGGGATTTTCGCATCTTCTTTTGAGGGGGGTTTCTCTAATCTCCTTTCATCATCCAGAAGCGCATGTGGATCGGCCGATAACGATTTTCCTTCATCCTCAAAATCAAGTTCTTCGTCATCGTCAAAGAACATCCCCCCGCTTCGATTTGCGTTTTTCTCCCCGGGCTTCTTTCCTGGCGGTTTCATAGCCTATCTCCTTTCTTAACGCCTAAGCGTTCTAAAATTAGTATCCTATGTCTTCCTCCTCGTCGATCACGGTTTCTTCTTCATCGTTTTCTACCGCAAATTCTTTATCAATATCGCTTGGCGCTGGCTCTATCAAATTATTGATATCAATTATATTATTTAGCTCCCTGAACGCTCCCCTTGCTTCGAAGAATTCGTTACCACCGTCGCTTGAATTCATCCTTTCTTGTTTCTGTGATATTCTTTCCCTTATTAATTTACGGTAAACCTTCCATCCCCGGCTCTCTTGGAGCTTCACCAATGAATCCCTGTCCTCCGGCAACATTTTCAGCACCTCCTATCTTGTTCGCGCTAAGATATTGATCTATTTCTTCCATCGAAGGAATAAACGTCTCGGGGTCTTTAACGAATAGCTCGACCAATCTACTCATTAATTCCGAACCGCCCTTCGCCATTTTGCCAATGAATTCTTGAATCCCCGGGGGAGCCTGGGGGCTTTTCGCTTGCGTTAAACCATAAACAAGCTGTCCGTAGTAATTATTTACTACTGGTATTAGTTGTAACATGAACTGTCTTTCGATCTCTCGGTTTACGCTCACGCTCGACGCCGTAAGTTCAATCGCTATTTTTTCGGGGATGTAGTCTTGAGGAATAGAAAATACTTGCTCGACATATTCGGCCTGCGGCCCCATTACGAAATAGCTTCTTCCTTCGGGATAATATTGCTGGTAAAGCTGTAATTGCTGAGTTGCTAATCCTGATAATCCAATTCCTATATCGGTCAGAGTTAAGTCGGTTTTTAAGTTACTTTGCCTGATCAACGCGAGGGTCGAGGTCGCGGTAGCCCTTGAACCCGCTATCTGCGATTCCCTGCCTTGGTAATAATCCGTAACCCCTGTCCTTTGTTCCGCAATGCTTTTAAGGAGATTTACGAGCAAGACGCCGCTTCCGTAAACATCACCCAGTTGCTCACCCATTAAATCTTCTCTCGGGTTTTCCATAAACAATACTTTGCTCGGATATATTCTTTCGTTTATTTTTATCCCTGCGTTTTTCTTCGCTTTCCATACTCTTGTATTCGCGGCGGTGGCATTGTCGATCCATTGATTAAGAGCCGTGGTAATCCCTTCCTGCAATTGTTCAGACATGGCACAAATGCCTATTCCGTAGAATCTATTTTCTTGAGGGAAAAATCTTATTCGGTGAAACGGATAATCTTGATGATGAAATCCGTTCGGGGCGGCCCTCAAACAAGTTCGGGAATCCTTATGAATGGTAAAAACAACGCCCTCGGGAAGACCGTCGTTATCAATATCGATATTGGCCCATACTTCGTGAACGTGAATTCCTTGATATGTGTTTACGTTTATTCCCTCTCGCTCCATTTGTTCTTCTGTGATATCATCGGGCTTTCCAAGCCAAGAGATTACCTTATCAACATTTCTGTATATATCCGCCTCTTCTAAATGCCTTAAAGACATTGGCGACTTATAAGTAACGTGATCAATCCAGCGAGAATTTTGAATATCGTAAGAATCTGACGGAACTATGATTGACTGGATAGGACAGAAATATAAAACCGGCGCTGATTTTTCTATGATTCGGAATACTGTCCTTCCTTTATTATCTTTGAAATATTTTTTCTGCGGAATTTGCTCCCAAACGAGCTTGACTATGCCGGTTCCCATTTTCACGGCTTCGAATATCCATTCCATTCCTATAGGGGGAAGCCGCAATTCTTTTACCGATGTATAATCAAGGAAATCTTCAACCGGCCTACAGTTTCTTATCCAATCTGACGAAAGTGGCCTCGCCGAGAAAATAGGCTTGGCCCTCATTATCGTTCCGTAAAGCCTTGCGAAAAGATTTTCGGAATGAATCGCGGCTAACGGGAATACCATATTGCTCGCGTTGATCCAGGGGAAATTCTTTCTTTTCCTTTTCGGCTTCGCTTCATATATGATCTTCCATTTCGACCAATAATCCTCCATGCCTTGACGCTCATCTTTTGCATTTTGTATCTCATCACATAAATAATTTGTGATCTCCCTGATTCTGTCTTCAGTTAAATTCAGAATTTGATCTGGTATCATTGTCTCTTCTTTCTTTTTTGCTTCTTTAATATCCGGTGTATTCGTTCATTTCCGATAGGACTTCCCTATCGTGCTGTCCTTCCATCCATTCGGCATACGCATCGGGAACGTAAAGCTCTCTGATCCCGTACCCGATGGTATCAAGAATATCTAAAGAGATATGCTCGTTCGGGAAAGCTCCGTATTCGTCGAAAAATGGGTTGTTATCCTTATATTTCGGGATGAAAAATGCGCCCCTTTCGCAGTAGGGTATCATTAATTTTATTCGACTGATTTTATCTTCTCTCCCTTTCGGATAAAGAGGTTTGATGTTCAAGTGAACCTTCCGCACCTTCGCTTCCCTCTCGATATCTGTTTTTAAATACCTCTGAAATCCAACGGCCTCGATACCAATCATGCGAGGACGCCAGATTTTATTAAAAATGAAAATTTGCTCGATAAGTTCTCGTATCTCTCCTCTCTTGGCCCAATGATCGAACAAGAAAACGCGCTCTTTTTTATCTACGCCCAAAACTGTGGCGGCCGATTTCGAATATTTAAGACGTTTTAAGTTTGTTTCTGAATGTGAGGTATCTCCTATTAGGACGATATCGAATTCGTGCTTTGCTATTTTTTCTGTTTTTCCGTCCTCTTGTATTACAACGTTCCCATCTTCATCGATATCGTGGTATCTCAGCCAATCTTCCCTGAGTATGATATCCTCTCGATCACAAGGGCGGTTCGTCATTTGGCAACCGAAAAAATATGAACCAAGCCTATTCTTCAGTTTGGCTATTCTCTCCAAAGTGAACCCGGCCCCGGGTAAAATTGGCTTTCCGTTTTCTATGACTTCCCTGGAATAAACCTCGAATTCCGGCTCCCTTTTCAGAATCCATCCATAAACATCAGACCTATCCCATCTTGTGCCCACAACCAATTCTTCGCCTTCTCCGATATCCTCGTCGAAGCAAGACTCAAGAAGCTGGTGAAACTCGATTGCCTTTCTCATGGTGTCAGGGCAATCGATAGCGGCCTTCGATACCAAATCGTCTTCAATGATTAAATCCCTGTGCTTTGAGGTAACGGCCGACTTTACCCCCGCTCCCTGGACGGTGGGCGCACCAGAGAGAATCGTTCTGTTGACGGTAAAGGCCGATTGCGACCATGTTTGAGGTTTGAAACCATCCGGCATTAATTCTGGAAAAACTGTCCGCAAAAGATCATTCGCGGTAAGGTGCAACTCCATCTTGATAATCCATTCGTAAACGTTTTCATCTTTTTCATTGCAAATTAGAATGGTGATATTGGGATCGCGGCAGATTCTCCAAAGGGTATAACCGATGGTGATGTGAGTTGTTTTGTAGTGCTTCCGGGGGAGAAGAACCATTTTTTTCTTGCTTTTCGAATGATCGCATACGAAAGCCGACACTTCTTTGTGAAGGTCGGTTAATTTATCAAAGCCCAAAATAGCCTTATTAAAGAAATAGTGGTCGCTAAGGGCTTTTTCCCTGATCCTCAGTCTTTCGCTCTCTGATATCTTGATCATTTTCTTCCTCTAATTCAGCCTCGATTATCTCGTTCTCTCCGAATTCTTTAAGAACCGAATTTATTCTTTCGAGGTCATCATCGGCAACGTTATAGCAGACCCTTTTATCAATTGCGATTTTCATTTGTGGCCCGAGGGGGGAACGATCCAGGATGGCGAGATCGATTTTTGTTTTTAATTCGGGGGAAACCTTCTTGTTCTTTGCCCTTTGTTCTAAGCGGTCAACGGCGTCTTCGGCGTAATCGAGTATTTTATGACGAAGAAATACCTGTTTCTCGGTATAGCGTCGTTCAAGATGTTGAAGCTGGCCCCTAACGAATTTTGAGCGAATGAAATTATAGATTTGAAATCTAGGGATTTTTAATTCATCCGATATTTCCTTCGCCGAACGTAGGTCGTGAAAGAACCGAATAATAATTCTCGATTTCTGCTCCTCGTCAAGTCTGCGGGATGGCACAGGTAAATTACTCATTTTTTATTTTTCGAGTAGGCTTTTACTTGAGCGAGTCTCTTTTGGGCGGCGCTTTTTGTGGGGTAACAACCCATGTTTCTTCCCGTCCGGTGGGAGATTACGCAATGTTTATTCCCCTTTTTTCTGATCATATTCACCCCCCCTATAAAAAAGCCGACTCAGGGGTTTTAACCCTCAAGACGGCCTCGAAATCTATTTTCTATCCGCCGGGCTTCCTAGAAGCCAGATTTTACTTTATTTTTAATCATTTTTACTTATCTTGTCAAGTATTTCGTCATGGAGTCTAGCAATATCTTCCATTTCTTCTCGAATTTCAGCTATTTCTTTCTCCTTCAATTGATGTTGAGCCTTCAGGTAATTCGCTTTTAACATTGTGTATTTTTTGATCATACCTGCCGGGCATATATCGATCTCGGTGTATCCGATTATGGCGAGATAGGAGCCGTAATTATTCTCAAACCAAGTATATCCACTCAACCGCGAAGGTATTCTTGTTTTCCATCCCTCCGCCTGCCTTGCTCCTGCCATCTCGAATATCGACCAAATATTATCGGCGAGAATAATATGCTCGGGGAAAATGATTCCGAACATATCTTCGTGAATTTTCCCGAATAATCCGATCAATATCATTTTTTTCCTCCTTTTTTCGACGGGGATACCGATCAGCTTCCGTCTATCAGCATTTTCGCAATATGAGCCGGGAATTTCGCCCCGAATTGGATTATTTTTTCTACGTCCTCGCCTTCATCAAAACCACGCCCAGTTCCGATGAAGGCTTTTTCCGCTCCCGTCACGTTATCTTCCGTGAGTATTATTCCTATTGGGCTGATCGAATTCGCTTCCGAATACCAAATCGATTCTTTTATCTTCATTTCGAACCCTGCTTTCCTGATCGATTCCTTTTTCGGCATTTCGAAACCTCCTTTCTGGTTTAAAAAATATGTTGCCCCCGGATTATTCCTCAGACGGGCAAATCATCAGTTCTCCTCCTCCTCCTCCTCTGTATTTCCCCTTAAAACCGCTCTGGCATAGCATGGTAAACAATATTCAGTTACACAATGGTCAGTTTGTAGACAATCGCTGTCATCGTATATTGTGCAAAATTGTTGAGCTATCCATTCCAATGCTTCCCTTGCTTCCCTCAACCTCTTGACTTCGGTTAATAGATCGTCACAGTGTGCATATAATTCCTGTGCGTCACTTTCCGATATACACAATTCGTTGTTTACAACAAGTCGCTCAAGAAAGAACTTTATTTCCCTCAACTCCTCATCACTCAGCATGGTCAGTCCTCCTCCAACATTTTTTTAATCTGTTCGCAACAACTTGTTCAACAACATAGCATAAGTCCGACATCCTTGTTCTTTGATTTTTTCTCTTATCTCGGGGTATGTATTCATCATACATTCCTCAGAGTAACACCTCCCGTCCGGTTCAACCTTACAGCAATATTCACAATTCAGCCTCAAGAGTTCCTCTATTGCTCTCGCCGCTTGTCCGCTTGGTTTCCCCTTCAACGCATCTGGCATTATTCCTCCTCTCGGTTCATAATCCTCCTTTTTAAAAGTCCGGGCAGAAAGGCCGGTAACGCCTAGCCGTGCCAATGAGCCAACACTGGTTATTGATCCCCTGTTTATCTGCCCGGTTCCTCGCAATCATGTTTCACGTGAAACTTATTTGCGGGGGCGGGATTCGAACCCGCGATAGACGGTGTATGAAGCCGTTGCCTTACCTGGCTTGGCGACCCCGCTATTCATCCACGATCACGATACCGATGATTTCGCTTTCCAAAAAAAGTTTATACTTCAATTCGTCTCCGAGGTCAACTTTTATTCCGCATATTCGCGGAACTAGAACATTGTCTCCGTGCCCGACCTCTTCGACGTTAGGCCCGATGGCAATCACCGTACCTTCGACGCTGGTTCTCCTTGCCATGTCGGGGATGAAAATTCCACCGTCGCTAACGCTTTCCTCTTCCTTCATCCTCACAAGAACCCTTTCTCCTGTGGGATGAAAAGCCTTGATTTCCTCTCCCATCAACGTGTCCTTTCTTTTTTACAAAAGATTATTCGCCTTCCGGTTTCGGTTTCTTTGTTCCCATAATTGAATTTCCTGAACAAACTCACGTTTTGTTAATCCCACCAGGTCCGTCCGCAATCGTTACATGCGATTTGTCCTTTGGTTTCGACCATCGGCATGCCCCGTGACGCGTCAGATTCTTGGTATCCACCGCCAGAAATCCATACGGTGTTTGTGCTCCCACACTCGCATTTTGCGCCCGCTTTGATTGTCGGGCACGGGTCCGTCCCGTGGTCGCCATCACAAAGAAAACATTTTACGATTTGATCTTTCATTGCATCATATGACATTCGTTTCGGCTTTCGTTCAGGCATTGTTATTCTCCTTTCAGTTTTTTGAGCGCAGGCTGTAAACCTACGGGTATTCTCCCGCTGTTAAATCGGGAGGCGTTTTTTCTACCTTCCGTCTTGTTGTCGCTTCCGTCGCTTCCGTCGCGGTCGCATATTCGGGGTCTCGGGGCTGTTGTTCTTCGTTCATTTCGATTCTCCTTTCCGCCCTAAAATATCGGGCAACCGAACATATCGATTTGTCCTGATAGATCGGGGCATTGAAAATACCTGCTCATTCTGATTTCGATTGCGTAACTCCCCACCAGAGAAAGCCATATTCCTTCATCCGCTTGCTCCCAACAATAATCCCAAGTGCAATCTTCTTTTCTCTCGTAGTTGCCTCCGTCGAAGCTCGCCACCGTCCATTCGACTTGATCCGCCATAAGGAAAATAATATCCGAACAATGATGTTCGCAGTTTTTATAAATTGAAGCTACGCATTGCCCTGGCTGATGGTAATAGCAATTCTCGCCAAGCGAATAAACCCAAATGCTTTCCGGCGGCGGCTCTCCCCAATTACCGATAGGATTTTCTTGACCGCAAGCGATGAAGATCAAGAAAACCAGAAAAAGAAATTTCTTCACCATACCCCTCCTTTCTTTTGCTTCCCGGATTAATTCTATACCCAAAGGATTTGTTTGCTGATTTCGGGAGACATGCCCCCCAATTCCTTGAACCGTCTCTCGAAGTAATCGGGAAGCTCTGTTCCTTCCCTGAATACCGGGTGTCCCACAGGCGCGAACCTTTTCAACCTCGCCATTTCGACGCGAGACATTTTATCAATTTCCTTTTTCCAGTTTTCTATCTCTTCATCGCTGATTGCTCCCTCTTCTTCCATTACTGTGATCTCCGAGTCTTTGAAAATCGTTACCGGCCTATAAAGCATTTCGCCATCTTCCAAGTAAAGAACCCTTCCCCTTCTCGCCACAACCACGCCGGAGTATTCGTGTGGCGTTTTTTTGTTGTGCCAACGACTAGGGTTTTTCTTTAAATAGGAAATTATTTTTACCCGTTTGCCGACATAATCATTAAGTCTTTCGTAGAAATCCTTGATCATTGCGCCAGACCTCCGATGGTGTTGTTTTTTGCCAAAATGCCTTCCCTTTTTAATGCTTTTATAAATCTCAAGAATCTATTTTTATTAAACCTTTTGCATCCGATTTTAATTTTGCCGTCGATAAGTTTGGGGTTTTGATTATCGAAAAAATAATTCACCCTTCTCTTGATAAATTTCTTTTCTTCCTCGGTCGCCCTTCTTATTTCATAATAATTGTAATAAATACACTTATAGAGAACGCCAACGAAAAATTCAGAAAATCTTTTCATTCCTTCAATACGAAGACCGCATCCCAGAATCCATACTTTATCTTTGTAGGCTCGGACGATAACACCAAACCTCGGGTCTGGCCCATAAAGAATCCGAGGGGAATAAGGGCCGGTCAATTTTTTCTTTTCCTGGATGCTCGCAGCCATCCCGATGTAGTTGTTGCGTTTTTTAGATTTTTTGATTCTCAACATGCCAGCACCCCTTTTTTCTTCTTCGTCTTGTTCTGTTTTAAATAATCCCGGGACGTTGGATACTTTTTGCCGCAACGTTTACAGAATATATCCGGCTTCGACAAAACCCTTGCTCTCCTCGGTTTGTAAATCGGCAATTCATAGACATGTCCGAATATTCGGCACAATAGCTTTCTGAAATATTTTATCATTTATCTTCATCCCCCTTTTGTTTGGTTTCATACCTACCACATTCCTCTGATTTATTTGGTTCATATTTATAACCAAGTAAAGTTCCGCTCTCGTCTTTAATATGCTTCCAGGCGGGGCAATAATAATGATCGCTGTTGTGTCTACATCTATTACACTGTTCCTCTGCGCCGTTCATTCTTTTTTCTCCTCCTGCTGGCCTACTTTTGCTCCACAATGCGGGCAGAATTCAGAATTAGCCGGAATTTCCATTTGAAAAATTCCGCCGCAGTAATGGAACCGCTCTAACTCCGATCCGCAATGAGGGCAGTAATTGTAATCCTTCTTAACCAACCTTAGACATTTTTTACATTCCACAGACTCGAAATATTTTTCTAAGAATCTTGCGCTCATCTCCCTACCCCTTTCTCGCTATTTTTCTCCTTCTCCGCACATCTCCGCGATTTCTAAGGCCAGGGTCGCAACCTGGATCGCCTCGTCTATTACATCCGTGTAGCAACCACCGCGATAAAGATGCTCACTGATGGCTTCTGAGAGTTCGCCGACTTCTTCATTGCGCTTCCTTTTTAAAGCCCCCCCACAGTAATTTTTCTAAAAAATTTTAAAAACATTTTCGGTGACCTTGAAACCATACTGAGCCGGGCGGTTGGGGGGCTCCCCACCGCCGCAGACTGGACACCCCAACATCCCCCGGGCTTTAATTTCTCCATATAATCAGATAGTAGGTATGGCCCATGTTCTGATAATGTCACTTTATCGGAACATAGACAGAATAACGTAAGCATTTCAACTGCTTGGAAATCCAAAAAAAGCTCAAAATGGCCTATCTGACCTTCCAAAAGCCTCGATCGGCCACATTTTCCCCGTCGAACAGCCTCGAGTCCACCGCGAGAACATCCCGGGATAGAGACTGACTTAAGTTTCCCCTCTATTTGCTCTTGGTTTCATATAAGGTCGTCTTCTTCTTGTTTGGTAGGTTCGTTGGCCTGGCTCGGTTCTTCTTCCTCGCTTTTTAGTTGGGAGATGATTCCCTGGATATCCTGCCTTATCTTCCCCTTCTCTTCCTCGGTTTGCTTTCTGATTTTTGGGGGCTCATATTTCCGGTACGGAGTACCGTCTCTTACTATTGTTTTGTTTTGTTTTGTTTTAGGAGGTAGTGTGTCCGGTACTTCGTCCCGTACCTGTTCCGGTACAACGTCGGGTACTCCTTCCGGTATAGGCACAGGTGATTTCTTAGGTTTATTAATGTATTGGTATCTCGTCCATCGTGTCAGGTAGGCATATTCAATCCCATTATATTTGAAGAAGTAAATACTGTTTGGCATAGTGAATTTAATGGCACATAGCGATTTTTCAACGGTCTTTAGTGGCATGTGGGGTCGGAATTTCCATACACATGAGCAAATGTACCGCAAGTCGCAACACACAATCCCTTCATCGTTGGCCAGTGAGATTAGGGCTATCCAGAGGATTCGTTGCGAGTCGGTCAGGCTCCCGAAGGCGGGATCATCCCATATCCCGGGATCAATCATTCTTTTTCTTGGCATACCTGGAACTCCTTACGTGGTGGTGTCTTGGGTAATGATGAAAAGCAGGTAGGGCGCGAGGAAAAAACGACCGGAGGAGTCGAACTCGACCGGAGGGGAAAAATCCCCGCGCCTCTAACCTGCGTATGGTTTTTTAATCGAGGATGTATCAACGTGTTTTTCCCCTAAGCACGAATCAAATCTTATTCGTTCCGCCTGGACATGTCAAGGGAAATTTTTTCCCGGGCTCATTCCGGCCGGAATCGGGTTCCCGGTTTTTTTCTTTCTCCGTCGGTGTCCGAGGAAGTTTCCCGAGGTTTTCCGTCGGGCGTCGAGAGAAAGCCGCTTTTTTCTCCTTCGCCCGCGAACGGAGGACCGACGGCGGAAAAAAAATGCTTGACAAGTTTTTCGGAATCGGCTATCCTGGAAGCGAGGTCAAAAAATGCGCCAACGTCAAAACCCGCAACGAAATTCCCGCAAAATGCCCGGAGGACTCCGGCGGTA
>Ga0180438_10005395_pt1 | contig 17809 bp, 11 predicted proteins | sample SS_ome_12_FD_132455 | JGI IMG/M metagenome (GOLD analysis project Ga0180438, IMG submission 132455) | Hypersaline lake sediment archaeal communities from the Salton Sea, California, USA - SS_3_D_2 metaG | ecosystem: Environmental > Aquatic > Non-marine Saline and Alkaline > Hypersaline >...
CGGAGCGATAATTCTGGATGCCGTAGGACATGATGCCGACACGATTAAGATGATCTCCGGCAACAGCAGCAATATTGTATTTACTGATGTTGATGATGTTGACATCGAGCTGGCTAATGCCGGCTCGGGTGATGTAACAATAGAAGCAACGACCGGCTCAATAAACGATGCCGCGGACGACGTCGATGTTGACATAACAGCCGATGTCCTGACTTTAACTGCCGCCGATGAGATAGGCGGCAATCCAACGGCGGGTAAGGTGCTAGATACGCTCGGTGCGATAGAGACGGATGTAACGAGCCTGGAGGCCCACTCCACCACAGCCGGAGGAATAGTAATAGTTGAGAAGGATAATGTGACGCTTGGCAATATATTAGCTGATGGCGGAAACATTTTCCTGGAAGCAACTGGCGGAGAGATGACACATGGAGAAGGTATTATTACGGCAAATGCGGGCACTTTAACAATGGTACAACAAGATTCATTAGATATAAGCAATTTTGAATTTGCAAATCAGAACGGTACAGATTTTATGGCAGAGGTTACAGCAGGTTCATTTACAGCAGTAGATACAGACAACGGTGGCAAAGATAATAACGCAGCCGACCAGTGGAAATCAATAAAAGCTACAGCCCAAAGTGGTATTATGCTTGAAGGTTCCGGCAGCATCACAACTAACGGGTTGCAGTCTACAACTGAAAATATTTCTGTTATTTCAAAAGGAGGCAATCTGATTGTTAACGATGCGGTCAATGCAAGTAGCGGTGGTGTAGAGCTTATTGCGGACGCTGGTATGATTTATACGGAAGGCGGCTCAAATGACACGCTTAGTGTAGATATAACCGGATTCTCGGATAGTGAAAAAGACAAAGGAGTCAAGTTGCTGCGTGGTCACGGCAGAGCGGCGATCGTGATTTCAAGCAAAAAGAACCTAATATTGGGCGAGAGTGCCACTTTGACCGCCAATGGTACTTACGATCCAAGTATTGATGATCGAGACAGCATCCAATTTAAAAATACAGGTGAGAATGCGGGTGATCCAATTGATGTTGCTATTTATGTTGGCAGTTTTGGAAGTGAGACCGGAGGTGATTCTGGAACAGAGGGAAATGTTACTGTTAATTCTGCTGTTTCGATGGAAACGAATGGCACAATGGTTATAGATGCGTGGAATAAAGTCAATACTTTCGGTAGTAGTTTCGAAGACTTTTGGGATGAGAACAATAGTAAAAACAGCTTGGAGGTCGTCTCCCGAACAACACCAACTATAGATTGGGCTGCTGATCCCAAAAACAAAACCCTGCCTCATGCTGAGGAGGCACGTGGAGATGATCCTATAGACTGGTTTCAAGGTAAGCAGTACGTGCTGCGAGGAAAACCAATAGCAGAAGTCCTTGCTGTAATAGAGCCTGTTCCGCTGGTGCCGCCATTACCTGTGGAGCCGGAGATTCGTGAACCCGAAGAAGAGGATAATTCTGTAGAAGAGGCGAAAGAACTTGGGATTTCGCTTGAGTTTATGCTGAGTGATGCGTATATAAACACGCTCAGTACGAACATGCCTGTTGAGAAAACCGCCAGAGACCTTGTCAAACTGGCGCTAAAGATGAATGAGGAACGTAAGGATCAGGTTGTCAGGGATGGGATTCTTGGCGGTGTAGTTGCACACTTTTACTACTTAGGACGACAGGGACTACCAATAGAAGAGCAATATATCCGGGTCGAACGGCTGCTTCCCCAGGAAGTCAAAGAATACGTTGACCATCTCAGAGGGTATATCGATGTCTATGTTGATCAACTCGGGCATCCGCGTGATAAGCATGTTGAGGATATGATGACGTATTACGTTATAACAATATTCAAGCTTGCCCCCCAAAATGAGGGGATCGATGCAGCGCACAATTTCTTTAAGAAGCTTCTGGAATCCCAGGACCTCACTTGGCATCAGCAAGATCGCAACGATGACGCTCAAGAGGATGAGTCAGAACCTGTACAAACATAAAACACCTGTTCATCCGGTCAGATGTACGGATTTTGTGGCGAGACGTGAGGACTATCTCAGTTGAATTACTCGGCTGGTACTACAATTCGAAAGCCAACATCGCACTCCGTCGCGTCCCTGTCCCTGTCGAAACGAAACGTGTCAAAAGGAAACGCCCCGTCCAGAGGCTCAGAATTTAATTCAGCCAAACATGAACCTCCACAGAGTACAGGCTTATCATTTTCAGTGCACCATTCCCAAACATTCCCGATCAAATCATAAATCCCCCAACCATTTGCTCGTCGCTCGTTATCGATAATGTTCATTGGCCAAGCTGAATTGTAGACCCATTTAACTATATGACCCTCATCGTTTATATTATCAAAGTACTCATCCTTGAAATCGACCGGTCTCATAGCTCCCAGCGGTAACGGTGCCTTACGGTCAGGAGATAAGAAGGTGGGAGCCTTTTTCCTTGTATCACGGTTGCTTTTGGCTAACTCATTATAGGCAATTTTGGCCTGCCGCCAAGCTGGTCCTCTTAGATGGGGGCGCTCTGTTTTTTGAGGATCACGCGGAGCAGTCCTCCATACATACTCGTGCTGCTTAGCTGTGGGTAATTGAGCGCCAAGCTTGCTCGCATACTCTCTGGCTCCCTTGTAGTAAACCCACGTTACAGGGTAGTCGTTCCAGACCGTATCATCAACATGGAATGTCGAACCGTCCCAATCAAGCTTAACTTTACGGTTTTTTACTTGCACTCTCGCACCTAGGTCAATAAGCCCAGTTTGATATGGAACAACCGCTGCATACTGTCGGTTGGTTATTTCGTATATGGCCATATAGAACGGCTCAGGATTGCCGTTTCCGGCCGGGATGAACCTGAGTATCACGTTTTTATCAATTTTTGATCTGATATATTTAGGCCAGCCGACATTTATTTTATCGCTTGGATCTGTAGTATGAAAGAAATCGATCCAATTTCCCTGCTTATCTACTGCTTGTCTTATTTCATCCCATGCTCTAAACTTGGCAGGCTCCCAATTGGTACCAATCACTGGTTCAAAGTTTTCACGCAGAGTAATATCCTCAGCAAATACAAGGATGTTCTGATCATTTGGGTCCAATAGTTCGCAATATTGCGGCTTAAGCTTTTCAAAATGCTCTTTGCGCTTCACGAAGATATCATCAAGCTCCTTCTCAAGCTCCTCTGCGCGGTCGCCCTTGTCCCGGATTGTCCCGATCCTTTCATGCAGCAATTTCTTCATTGTCTGTTCCAAATCCCATTCATTAGGGTCTTTCGGCCATTTAGGATCCTCTGAAGCCTTCTCAAGCCCCACATAGACCGCATATAGTACCTGATCATCGGTGTCCTTGAGAACCTTATCAACCTGGTTCCTCAAGCCGGAAAGCTGCATATTTTTTATATTTCTTATTTTACTAATCTTGCTTTCCAATATGCTGAAAGCTTCACCCGTTTTGGAGTCAGAGTCAAAAATCCTGCTGAAGACCTTATCCTTTTTGAGTTTGTTAAGCCGGTATTCAAACACCTCGGCGAAGTCCCCGGTCTTTTTATCCTCCAGCAGATAAAAAAGTCTGAACTGTTCGCGGATGTCACCGTATGCGCGAACAAGCTCAACCAGCTTTGTTGCTGATGAATCTTTTACAAGATTAAGCTGAACCAACTTGTGTCCTGAAAAATATTCAACACTAGCCGGCTCATTTATATCCAGCATCTGATACGTGGAGTTGTTGTCCAATAATTTATTATATTCTATCTTACCGAACGCCTCTTCCAGTACTTTTTTATAAACGTCTGACAGTCCATCTATTTGGATAGTCTGTCCATCGGCTGTCCGTAACTGCTTTTCAAATTTTTGAGACAAATTAGTACCAAGCTTCTGGAGTTTATTCAACCGGTCCCATGAATCTTCGACTTTCGGCTGGACTTCTGTGTACGTGATGTACCTTTCTTTTTTGTTTTTGTCAGATTCAAGCTTTTTGCGTGTATCATCATCAAGCAGATTCTTCCACTTTATCCGCCACTTTTTTTTGAGCACGTTTGAATCGGTTATTTCCCTTCCGTCTACATCCTTTAGCCATTCCGATGGATCGTTGAGATCTTCTATGATTCGGTCCCAAAGGTTCTCAAGGTTATCTATCAATTCCTCGTATCTTTCGTTGATTACTTCTTCATTTTTAGCAATGTAATATACTCCTTCTTCTTCAAGTTTTTGTTTGAGCCCATCAAATTTCGTCCCAAGTTCGTCTAGTTCTTTCTCTAAGTTGCCGGCGTTCTCTTTGTTCTTCGGCATGGAATTAAAATTTCCCACGAGAATGCGTGTATAGTCGTTAGGATCCCATTCATTCTTATATCCTTCGTGAATGTTCTCTATATTTCTAAATCCGCGTATCTCGTTAAGGTAGTTTTCGAATTCTTCAGAAGTTCTTATTTCGTTTTTTTCAATAACTGACAATTCTTTATCAACTTTTATCCGCTTGCCGTTTGCATATCCACCGACCTCTTTCCTTAAATCCTCGATCTCATCTTGTATATCTGCGATTTTCTTCTTCTTGCTTTCAAGGCTATCCTTGAGTTTAAGGATTTCATTTACGCCTTCGAAAATCTCCACTTTTTTAGGACTTACATTGTTCGCATCACCTTCGAAAAGCTTTTTATTTGGCGGCTTGACTTTATTAACAAGGTCTTTGAAATATGAAACAGCAGGTTTTATCCATTTTTCCTCGTTCTCTCCCAAGCTGTCCGCAGCTTCGTGTATTTCCTTCAGAATAGGCCATTCTCCTTTGTCTGGATTGAAAAATTGCCTGATATCTTCAACAGCGTCAATAGCATTTTTTATTTTTTCTTTGTGCTTACTTGGATCTCTAATTTCCTCGATTATTTCATCATCGTTTGTTGCGGTTTGTGCGGGGAAGCCTGCACGCCAGATCTTACTATTATTGGGATCTTCGGGATCTTCACCTATTATTTTTATCAGATCTTCATCCAAAAGAATACAGTTATATGCCCGACCATCATTTATACTATTTTCGTAATCTTCTTGATAATGGGTAAATCCTAACTCGCGATAAAGAGGCTCGATCCAACTGAAATAGTCCTTGAGTAAATCTTCCCGATCCTTCGGGGACACAGGGCGATACCACAGAGTTAAACATACTATGACTATTGCTATGATAGTAAACAGGCCCAAGGCCATCCTGCGACCGGAGAAAACCGGCTTCGATTTCTCTAATTCCGTCAGTTTCTCGACAAGACTCTCCAGAGTTATTGCGTCGGGCTTGATGCTTACTGCCAACAAACATTCGCAAAGATCTCTCCATTCATCCTTCTGTCGTTTAAGTCCGGCCCACTCTTCAGAGTCGGATATCCGAGCACCGGCCAGCGAAGGTGCCGGCCGGTGTACTACCAACTGATAAATCAATTCCCCTATGGCCCGCAGATCCGCGTACCAATGTACTTTAGCATCAATTGATTCATCCGGCAACGGATCAGACATCGCCACTTTCATGCCCGAAGAATCTCTGGTGATAAAAACATTGGTGGCTTTAAGATTTCCATGTGGCCGTTTATATGCTTTTTTCAAGTCATTCAGACCTTCCGCGATTTGTTTTATAATGGCATGAAGGTCTTTCGCACCAAGCTCGGCATGAAGATCAATAAGCTTTTCAAGCGAATGTTCATACTTGTTGGTAACATAGAACGTTCCATCGGGGGATGAGCCATACTCGTAAATAGGTGCCCAATACTGCGAACCGCGGGCGACGACTTTCTGCTGGAGCCGGGCACTATTAAGAAACTTTTTAGCCCCGATCTTTTCACTCTCTTTGTCCGTGAACAGGACGTTAGCTTCCCGGACCTTAATGGCGAAATTGTCCTCAGGGCTTTTATCATCGTGCCCGCTGTAAACTGCAGTAAGCCCGGTCCTTTGAAGTTCATGAACTGTTACATAGTGGCCGAATTTTCTCATAAATCGCATACCTTAATTAAATTAGCAAACCGGCATGAGCTAATTTCCTGTCCTGTTCAGGATTGTAAAGGCCCGCTTTTATCATTAAGGGTTTTTATATTATTTGGGTATCGATTTCAGTCTGTCGCTTTGATAGCACCGTTTTCATCGCATAGTATCTTTCAATTTCTCCATCACAATTTTATAGATCAAGAATCTGCAGTCAAGAGGAATATGTTGATGCTGCTAAAGCCGCTTCTTGAAATGGTATTGACACGATGAGTAACAGGAAAGTTCGCGTTGTCTATGGTCTTTTTTGTGGAAAAACTTCGAAGTCGATGAGACTTCCCTGCCAGGTAGCCTCGAACCTGCCGCGAAGACAGGCCTGCCGGCGTGACTCCAGGTCGAGCTGGAGCATGAATTCATGGGGGGGAATCCCGGTAAGGTTCAGGCCGCGACACCAGCGTGTGCCTTTCGAAAACTCCGCTTTGACCTGCTCCCAATGCGCCCGCGCAGAGGCCGGATCGGGCAAAGTGACTTCGTCGAGGAATTCCTGCTCGAACTCGTCCGGCTCGCCGCCGTCCTCGGGCGGAACCCGGACTTTCTGATCGGATTCAATATCCGCCCCGGTTATTTTGGTGAACGCTGCTCCTGCCGCTGTAGCGGTGAGAGGATCTTTGCTTTGCATACCTTCCAGCAGAGTTTCCACGACGCCGGGATGGCCGAAAGCTCCCAGCACATCGAACCGCGTCGGCCCAAGCTCTGCCGCTCTTGCAACTCCCTGAATTCGTTCCAGATCAAATGGCTGGCCCAGGATTGCCAAAAGCAAAATTGCATCTGCGTTGTCCGGATGTGGCCGGTCGCATAGTGTGCGGCAATGCTCCAGCAGCCACGGCTGCATGGTCCATGCAGCGGTCTGCAGGGCTTCTGCTCTAACTGACGGATTTTCGTCATGCATTGCTGCATCGGATAGCCGAGCGGCAACGTCCGGCGACAACGGCCCGACAGGTGAGACCAGCATGATAAGCCGCCATGCAGTCCGGCGAACCTGGGCATCCTTATCCTGGGAGAACTCAGCCAGTCGGGGAATCGTCGGATCGAGTTTTCTGTGAAAGGCAAGAGCTTCTGCAGCGGCGGCGGCAATCGATGCGGGTGCCGAAGTCACGGCCTCCGAGAGTTGGGCTGTTACAGTCTCGATAGGCCCGTGACTCAATGCCTCTCGAATTCCATCAAGCTGCGGACCTTCGGCCTGCAAAAAAGCATCCATAACCTGCCGGGCGGCAGATTCGATATTCAAACGCAGAAGCGTATAAGCTGCAGCGAAGACTTCGAGCGGCTCATCCTGAGACAGGCCGCCCTCGATAAATCCAATAGTGTTTTCGCTGCCAACGAGAAGCCCCTGCACATGAGCCTCGATGCGTTCCTCCAGATCGAGCAGTTCCGGCAAAGTATATTCGGGAGAGTATAGAGCTTCCTGCCGCTGGCCCCAGAGGAAAGCCAGCTCTTCGAAATGCTCTTCCAGTATGTCGGGGATTACCTTTAATTTATTTGCAGCCATTATGAGTTCCCGCCAAGTTCTGCAGCCTAATTGATTGCTACTGAGCCGCCCTTTATTCGGTTCGTGCGCTTTGCCTGTGAGACAAGGTCTTTGCCCTTGATGAGAATCTTGCCGTCCTTGCGCAGCGTAATTGAACCGTCGCCGCACTTGAGCGTAAGGTTTTTCTTTGCTTCAATAACCAGTTCGTCGGGGATTGATTCCTTTGTATTGCTAATATTATTGTTACTGCCACTATCTTCAATAGAGTATATAACACCTAAAATAATACCCTCATTATTAATTTCATTAAACCATACTAAGACAAGATCTCCACATTTTAATTGATAAAACGAATCAATTCGTGGTAACAATATTTTAGATATTTTAATAACCTCACATTTTTCTTGTAAGAAAACGTCTATGGTTCCGTTTGCTAACGTTTGTTTAACTTCACCACTTAATAAGTTTAGCGATGGTCCTACTTCTGAAAAAATTGAAGATCTCATTATGATAAGCCCTCAAATGCTGAATATTTAATCTAACTGCAAGTTACATCTAAATAATTTTGGTTTGTAGTGTATTTATTTGCTATATTATCCTACCCAATCTTTAGGGTCATAAAAAATCATATTCTCAAATCCAGCTTTATCGACAGCGGTTTTAATTTTTTCATGAACAACAACCCCACTAACACACTCAGCTAAACGAAACATTAACAGGTCACTGGTTTTTGATTCGTCAATCTTTAGACTCTCAATATCAGCATCGACTAATCGCGAAGGATTTTCCGAGTAGTATTCTGTTTCTTCTGGATCCGTGCAGGATACTAAACCGATAATATTAACTGCCATGTAATCGTCGTAGTCGATATTCTTATCAGTATCCCGAATTATTGAATCATACACATCAATGTTATCTACTCCAGCACTCCGAATGCAATCTATCAAATCTTTCCGCATCAAACAACGAGATGAAAAGTATTCTATTAATTCACCTGTTTCATAACCATCTACAATTTCGACTACAACTGGAGTTGTTACTTTTTCAATAAATCGCCGACCGCTAAACCATGTTTGCATACCTATGCTATATATATCGCGAAGTAACATCTGTTCATCTGATTTACACTCCATCATATAATAGGAGATATTTCTAACCATATCATCAATCCTTATGGTTTCTTTTCTATATATTGCAAAGACGATTTGTCCGTGTATATATATTTACTCCAGGGCTTTCCCTTTAAATAGGGTGCAATTCGTCGAGAGATAGTATTCAAACGGTTAACGATTCCGTAAGGGACATTATATTTCCCTTCATTATTTGGTTTTGCTTTCGGACATATGGGAATCATTATTCCCATTATTTTCTCATTTACTTTCTTTAGACATTTTTGTACAAATTCTGAATATTCTCGGTGATTGAAGTGAAATTGACAGCCAACGTAATCTTTCTCCTTATCAGAAAGCCCATCCTGGTCACATGCCTGATCTGTCCCATCAATTACGGCAAATGCATACGCCATCTTAAAATCAAGACAATTAGTCTTTGTTTTATTTGAGATTGTTCCTTTAGATTTTGCCTTTTTTAAGACATCATCTGAGGGCCATTTCTTCTTGGTAGATAACGCATATGGGCCCGGCAACCAAATTCCGTTTTCCTGATTGTTTACATTGTATCCGGAAAATTGGCTATCTATTATTTTACTTGAAGGCTGACCATTTTTGTTTTGTCCTGCACTAATTTTGTCTTCACCACCTAACCACTGAACTATTTCATCACCTTTCAAGGCAGCATTTCCAGGTATAAGATGATGTGCGGCAAAAACAACATCATAATCGCATGAGTCATTCGATTCATATAGAGTGAGTTGCTTATTGACAGTTTTTTTTCTTTCTTTAACAGCAACTTTAATCGTGCCGCTTTCGGAAAATTCTAATGATACCTTCATATTCTGAGGCCAGCGTTTTGATCCACCTGTTTCCTTTTCTAAATTGTCTCCCAGTTTTCCGCCATTATTTTTTTTAAGTTCTTCAACATCTTCTTCGATATCTGCTTCTTCTAATTTACCTTCATCAGACTTTTTCTCTTCATGCCATGGACAAGTCTTTTCGGAATGCTTGTCTTCCATATCAATGATTGAGCTAATCAATTCAGCTATCTCGGTCATTTTTCACTCTCATCATTTACATCATGATATTTTTTTTGTTGTGCCAGAGAGGGTCGCCCAATCGGCAGACATTTCTTCCTTCGAACTTTACGTCGAAAGAGTACATCATGAACTCGCATTCACCCTTGTTAACGCCTGAAATGACGCCTCCCGCGGAGCCGGGCTCGTCGCCGGTGGATGTTGAATATTTGGCTCCCTTGACCATCGGCATTTTGCCGTCGGTGGTGACTTTTTTGGGCCCTTTGCTTGTATCCGATGCCTTGCCGATGTTCGGGTATGGAATCGGAATTGGCCCGCCGGGCGACGGGGTCTTGCACACATCGGGAAAGACCGTGCTCATTCCCCCGCTCCCTTTATGGGCGATTCCCCGCGAGTTGGCAAAGGTTGTCTGTCCCATAGCTTTTTCCTTTTACTGCGGTGAACTCACAATCACGGCCGCCCGCTCGCCGCCGTCAGATGAGCAGTAAACCAGAGACGGGCTTTGTCGATACCCCTGCATGATACCCAGCGCAGCCAGGCCTGTCAACAGCGAACCGCAGGCGGCGCCGGTGTCACCGAAGCAATCGGCAGGATGATGTATGCCGTGCTCCTGATTGAATGCGGCCTGGTTTCGCAAATAGGCCACTCCCCATTCCTTCGCCCAGTGGTTCTCGCCGTTCATTGACGAATAGACTTGCTGAATGGGCTCGTCCGGGCCGCTTTCCTGTAGCAATTTCTCAACTAAAGCAGCTAAACCATCGCCCTTATATGGCTTTTCGCTGCCCAGATGGCCCTCTTCGAACCCCTCGCAAACCGGAGAAATCCGGGCCAGAGGTGTCAATTCCCATTCTTGTGCTGTCCTGCCATTGGTCAGAAGCAGAAATCCCGCCCCTTCGCCCGGCACGAAACCATCGAGATTAACGGCACTCTTTACCCGCTTTTCGAGATCGAGCGTGCCGAGTATATACAGGTCGCGATATGTATCGATGCCGCCGGCTATCATGAATTTGCTATTGCCTTCACGAATCATCCGGCTTGCCTTGCCGATGGCCAGAAGCCCGCCTGCACGACCTTTGAAGCTGCTGTCGCTCTTACCAATATCAAAAGCGCCTTCCGTCTGCCCGGCAAAGAATTCCAGAAACCTTGCTTGATCTAAAGGCAGGGTAGTTTCGGTCTCCGGCAGGGTCAGGAACAGGCCCGGGCTTTCCACTTTTGAGGCAATGGGCTTTATGCACTCCAGCAGAGGTGTTGCTCCTAATCTGAGCATACGATTCTCGCGGTAAGTAAGGCCTGTTTCTTTAGTAAGTGCCGGAGCAAGGTCCGGCAGGGCTTCCTCGATGACTTCGGCCACAGTAAAGGGCTCGAATCGCTTATCGAGCCAGGTAGTTATCGTAAAACGCGTAGTAACCGAACGCACCGACGCCGCTGTCTCGGCAGCACTGAGTCCCACAGCCGTCATCATGCCGACGCCAACTATAACAATGTCCTCGTCAGTCATCCATAAGTCTCCGCTAAGCTGATGCCTCAGCCACTTGCACTTCATTGATTCGCAGCGCCTTTTTGTCGCACTGGAAGACCGTTCGCCACAAAAGAATCACACGCGACTCGTCCGGCTCGATAATTACCGTATCCAGATTCGGCAGCCGAACGTGGTCATTGTTATCCAGCCGATAGGTGACCTGTACCCGGCACGTCGGCAGACAAAACTGCAATCGGCCCGAAGGTGTTGCACCCAGAATCAGGATTTCTTCACCGCCCTTGAGGTAATCCGGTACCACCTGGTCGGGCGGTGCCAACTGGAAGAAGAGAGGATTGAAGTCTTTGGGCAGGTAAGGCATCCGATGCTTCTGCCAATCCTCATCGTATGTTCCGGCGTAACTCTTGCGTGGCTCCCACGAAGGGCATATGGGACCAAAACAAACAGGTTTGGGCCGGTCATGCCAGCTTTGGATTGGATGTTCCGGGTCCTCCAGGTTGGGCAGCCAGATCTCCTCGACATAATTTGCGTATTTGTCAAGGAATCCGGTTCCCACGGGATTTCGCGGCTCAAATTGATGCTTTGCCGGATCCGGATGGCCGCGATCCCAGCCTCCGTACGCCCGCTCGTATATTAACGACATCCGCTCAAAAGGATGTGGAGGCGAGGGAACAATCGCCCCGAGTACTTTCGTCCAGTATCTGTCACCGTAAATCCGAATTGTTTTTGAGATCAGCCCAACGGCGAGGGACACGTCGGTTTCGGTAGTCGGCCGGCCATCTGGTGCGTAGGCATTGCCCATCATAAGAATATCGGTTCCGGGTTTGATAAGGCCGATGTCGGAAGGTGCCTTCAAACTGCTTTGATCCGGCTTATCCAGGTACTTCTCTTCAGCAACAATTGGGATCTGCTCATCGGCTGGGGCAGGCTCGGTGCCCAATACGAACGTGGCTTTGATAATGGTATAGAGTGAGTCGATCCCATCGGGATCCGGCATCAGTAAAATCTTTGCTTTGAATGGAGTGGTATTCTTTAGCTGAAGCATAGAAACCGTATCTAATTTATCTTGGTCTTACTGCCCTTGATGTTGACGTTAGAATCTGCCTTTATGTTTATCTTGCCCGAGCCAGAAATGGTGATATTATTTCCCTTTATTTGTATGGTTCCGTCATTTTTCATTACCAGACTGGCATCGCCGGTTTTCAGGATAATTTTCTCACCCGCGCTGACAAGCCGTTCTTTGCCGACACTGAGCATATCTTTTTCGCCAATATTGTGCTGCCGGTTTTTACCTACCGAAACTTCCTCGTTCTTACCGACCGTCTCGTTGCGGTTCTCACCAATATTAATACTTTCATTCTTATTAACTGTCTCGTCGCGGTTCTCGCCGATGCTGATACTTTCATTCTTGCCGACACTCTCGGTGCGGTTTTCACCGATAGTTATGCTCTCGTTTTTTCCGACGCTCTCGGTGCGATTGTCGCCGATGCTCGTATTTTCATTCTTGCCGACAGACTTCTTACGGTCGTTTCCAACCGAGTGGGTCTCGTTATTCTCGACGACTATGTCCCTGTCTTTTTCGGCGTGGACAAATATCTGTTCGCTGCCTTTTTTGTCCTCGAAGCGGATTTCATTGAAACCTTCGCCCCCCTTGCTGGAGCTGGACTTGAGAGTGGACATTGTCTTATTGCCGGGCAGGTCGTAGGGCGGCATAGACTGACCGTTGTAGACTCGGCCCGTGACGATGGGATGGTCGGGATCGCCTTCGAGAAACTCAACGATAACTTCCTGGCCGATTCGGGGAATATATATAGCCCCCCACTTCTTGCCCGCCCATATCTGGGCTACCCTAATCCAGCAGGAGCTGTTCTCATTTGCTTTTCCGTAACGGTCCCAGTGGAATTGCACCTTGATCCGTCCATACTCGTCGGTATAAATTTCCTCGCCGGAAGGACCAGTAACTATTGCTGTCTGAGGACCCGGGATCGACGGCTTGGGAGTGATACGAGGTGAGCGAAACGGCTGGGTAGTATTAATCGCCGTACAACTGCACGAATACACAAATCCACCCGTTGCTCTGGCGTCCGAATAGAATTCACCGGCGTTGATGTTATAGTTCGCCGACGTAATTAAATATTCTCGATTCTGGTCCTTGCGGGGATGCTCGGAGAGTGTAAAGGTGCACCCGGTGCATATACCCCGGGCATTGGACCCTGCCGTAACCACTTCATACCGGGCCTGCAGCTCATCGAGCCGTTTCCTGGCGTAGTCTTCTCCATGATCGGCCCTGGTGTATTCACCGGGATAATCATAGATTTCGAAATTTGCTGCTGCATTTTTACGAGTTACTTTTACCTTTGCCTGCAAATCCTTTTTGGTATTCATAAAGTCAAAATCGTTCAGAGCATACGAACCAGGCTGAACACTGGTCTGAAAAATCCATTCCGAAATATACTCCTCATCGCTTACTCCCATACCAGCAGAGTGATATCTGATTTTCGCATAATCCGGATAAGGCTGATGTGCGCTGGCTGAATCAGCCAGCACCAGGGAGTGTCTGCCGTTGGTGTGGTTAAAGAAATAGTAAATCCCCTCTTGCTCCATGAGCCGGCTGACAAAGTTAAAATCAGTCTCACGGTATTGTACACAGTACTCCCAGGTGCGGTAGCTGCCGGTCAGGGCGTCTTCGAAGTCTGTGAATCCATGCTCTCTAAAAATCATCTTTATAATATCGGGAACCGTCATTTCCGGGAAGATCCGGCAATCCGCGGTTTGCGTCAGAAACCACAACCAGGGCACGACGGTCGCCCGATATGAAGCGAGTCTTGCTGTTGCCGGCACCTGGGTGAAACGGCTGATGTGGCCGTTGAAATAGCGAGTGTCAGATTCAGGCAGTTCAAGCCGGACAGTTACATTTTGGCCGACGATGTCGGCGGGTTTTATCTGATGATCTTCACTGGCCAGCTCCAGCTCGAACTCAAATGGCCGGCCGAGCTGCTCGGTACCTGAAATGCTCGCCAGTAATAGAACATCTTCTCCTAACGGAGTCTCTATCCCTATCTCTCTGTCTTTCTGGGTTATTGCCATAATTCATCAGTCCGAATTAATTAAAAATGTGCTCAAATATTTGACTTCTTACAACAACGCTCCGTATGAATTATATAAGTTCATTCTCCCCTACTGCAATGAAAATATCCCGCCAGTAAGAAACCATCATAAACAGTTCGGCATGATTGTGTTCTCAAAGGATCGGTGTAATGCATCGCACAATAGTTAACTTGTTAATAGGCTGTTTCAAGTTTATCTCATCAACATATTATTAAGAAGTGCCTTACCGTTATTTTTCCTATTTCCCGGAACGGCCGCTTATGCTATTTGAAATATCATTTCGGATCTTTGCCGGCATAAAGATCCTTTATCTCGGATTCGCTAAGGGCATAACTATAGATTCGCACATCGTCGATTAAACCGTTCCAATAACGTCCTCTTTCTTCTGAATTCTCGCCTATCAATACCGGGTAATCATTGACAGCTATCTTCCCGGTAGCATCCTCAGAGTTGTCCAGAACGCCATCCACGTACAGGGAAATTTTGCTCCCGTCATACACACCTGCGACATGATGCCACTTACCGTCATTAACGTTGACATGTCCTTCAACGCCAAGTTGACGCCACCCCGATCCCCACGATTTCTTGGACGATGATTTTATGCCCGTGCAGTGAAAAGCCAGAGAATCCTCATCATATTCCTGTGATAACCTCCAAGCAGAATCACCTTTGGTGACAATTGCGTTCCATGATCTATCGAATCTGCCCACCTTTATCCAGGCTACCACCGTAATTTTATCGGTGATATCGAATCGCGAATCATTTCCAAATTCCACATAGTCGTCCAATCCGTCCAGCTTTAGAACATTACCTCTTTCCGAGTCATTGATAATACTTGCACCATTCATCAAATTGCCATGCAATCCATTCGTTGATGAATCAACCACTCTATCGCCTTTGGGATTATCGAACTTCCAACAAGCAACGAAACTTTGTATTGATTCCGAATCATGCAATGGACTAGACCTGAGAAGTACAGCATTGTAGTCCACGAGATGAGCAATGGAAGGATTTTGTCGTACAGAATTATCTTTAACCAATAGACTGTAAATGACTGCAAATCCTATAATTACAACCCAAATCATAAAAAATGCCACTACACCTATAAGTATAGCATGCGATTTGTATTTAATGTGTGGCGTAGTTTCAATAACTTTTCTGTAATCATCCGAAAAAACCATCCTTCCCTTCTTGTTAAGAACAATAAAAAGAATATATCCATGGAGCAGTATGGAGATAGGGAAGAGGAGGAACAACCCGCTTGCCGAATTAATGATGATAGGAATACGATATGCCTTGTCTAATTTGCGAATCCCGCGCCCAATACAAACATGAAAGATCCCCATGATCAGAAGTAAAGCCATTTCAGGGATTCCAAAAGTCAAAGGCACTTTTTCACCGAATATCAATCGCCCTATAAATTTGCCAAGAAGAAGAAAGGCTCCTAAGTAAAACAGTATACCGATGGCCTTGACAGAAGCTTCGTGTTTGAGGTACTTTCGGCGAATTGACTCTGACGTTTTGGATTCACCACTCGCGCCTGCAATATTGACCATAATATAATATCCCTTCATCAATAACGGTTGTATAGCTTCCATCGCCGATTAGATCATACATCTTTAACCTTAATAGCTCGACAATTGAAGTCGAAATTCGTGCGAATGTTTCGATCAGCCCTTGAAGTATTTTCAACACTTCTATTCACGGTTCTTCTCTGTCTTGTCCTGATGGCCTCGACTGCGAATAATGACCAATTCGTCCATAATTGCTCGATAATTACTGTGCTTCTTGCCATATAGCATAGACGCACGCTCAAGTTGTGGGATTGCTTTGTCATCCTCACCAAGTTTGAAGTATCCGTGACCTAACATGAAGCGGATCGAAGCCTCTACATGAGGCGCATCCGCGAATTGTCCCTCAATCAATTTCGTCCCTGCATCAAGGGCTTCCTCTGCCGTCACTTTATCATTCCGAGCGTTACTCTGTTCGATCGAACCAAGAAGTTGGAATATCACAAAGTTGTTAGCGGCCATGTACATCTTCTTCTCGTACTCTGCTTCCTCACTTGCTATCTGGGCTCTGGTGACTGTTTGATATACTTCTATAATTGAGTGTACTTCGAACGGGAGTGTCGCTACACCAAAAGCAAGGACAGATGCAACTCCAAGCACCGCAACCTTGTTTCGGCCGAAAGACTTCTTAAGCCGATACCTAACAGACTCTGGCCCTGCAACGAGAGGTTTGCCTTCTAAGTAATTCTTCACATCTTCTGCAAGGTGGTCAGGGGACCTGTACCTGCGTTCACGCTCCTTTCGCATGGCTTTGAGTGGAATCCACTCGAGTTCCTTGTGTAAACGCTTCGTTAGCGTCCTCGCAAGAATTCGTCGATTCTTCGCAATTTCTGAGGCCTCCTCGCTGTCTTCGCCCAGGCTTGAAAGACGAGTACTCGGACGAGGAGGATCGTCTTCACGGATGATCCTTTGAATCTCAGCGAAAGCTGCCGCTCGCAGTGTTTTTGGATCAAATGGCAAAATGCCGGCCAATAGTTCATAAAGTAATACTCCGAGCGAGTAAACGTCACTCCGAGTGTCGATATCCTGATTGGTTATATCAGCCTGTTCAGGACTCATATATTCAGGCGTACCGACCAATTGACCCTGCTCGGTGAAGAGTGTTCGATCTGTCAATGACTGGCTGAGGGCCTTGGCCACACCGAAATCAATCACCTTAATTACAGCATGGTCATCCCGGACAGTTACCATAACATTCGAAGGCTTTATATCTCGATGGATAATTCCCTTCTGATGAGCGTGCTGAACAGCCTCGCAGACAGAAAGAAACAACTTGAGCCTTTCCTCGATGGTGAGCTTGTTTTTGTCGCAGTGTTCTGTGATTGGTATGCCCTTGACATATTCCATCACGAAGTACGGCCTACCCTTCTGAGTTGTCCCGGCGTCAAATACATGGGCGATGTTTGGATGGTCCAACAGAGCCAGAGCCTGCTGTTCGGCCTCGAACCGGGCGATGACCTGTTTGGAATCCATGCCAGGCTTGATGACCTTAAGAGCCACCTTCCGCCTGACTGGTTTTTGCTGCTCAGCAAGATAGACAATACCGAATCCTCCTTCGCCCAAAATTCTGTGCAGTTTATAGTGGCCTATCTCGCCGCCTAATCCAGCAAGCCCGTCGCCATAGCTCGCGGTGGGAACAGATCCTTTCCCCTTGTCCTGTCCATTGTCTTTTCGCTTGCTCATCGCTATCCCTTAATAAGACCGTCAATGGTATCTCACAGGATAATTGTTGATAATAATTTAAAAACAATCTTAAAAAAAGCATAAAACAAGGCAAGAATTCCATCCAAAGTACGCAAAATCCCTGATTCAATCCTATGGATTTACGGAAAATTCAGAAATCAACATACGAGATACGAATAGTGGCCGCCGTGTAATGGAGATTTTTTAAAAATATGCCGCTTTTTTCGATTGCCGGTCGTAGAACTACATAACTGAATGATTATTGATTAGTGATTAATGATTAATGAAAGGAATAATGCAAAAGGCCTTGAAAATGATATTTGATTATTGAAAAATGA
>Ga0180438_10005396_pt1 | contig 17808 bp, 16 predicted proteins | sample SS_ome_12_FD_132455 | JGI IMG/M metagenome (GOLD analysis project Ga0180438, IMG submission 132455) | Hypersaline lake sediment archaeal communities from the Salton Sea, California, USA - SS_3_D_2 metaG | ecosystem: Environmental > Aquatic > Non-marine Saline and Alkaline > Hypersaline >...
ACCGGCATACTTTACCGACGAAAGAGTGCAGGTGCTCCAGTCGTTCGCCAACCAGGCAGCGGTCGCCATTCAAAATGCTCGGCTCTTCGAGCAGGTACGCGTCGGACGCGAGCGGCTGCAAACGCTATCTCGCCAATTGCTTGAGGTGCAAGAAGCCGAGCGCCGTCACATCGCCCGTGAACTCCACGACGAGGTCGGTCAGGCCCTAACCGGGCTCAAACTCCTCCTGGACATGAGCACCCGCTCACCGGCCGACGAGGTCGCGGCCAACCTGAGCGAAGCGCAGGCGATGATAAGTGAACTCATGGCCCTGGTGCGCGACCTGTCGCTTGATCTGCGCCCGGCGATGCTGGACGACCTGGGACTGCTGCCCACGCTGCTGTGGCACTTTGACCGTTATACCACCCAGACCCACGTGCGCGTGACGTTCAAGCACACCGGGCTGGAGGGACGAAGGTTTGCGCCGCAAGTCGAAACAGCCGCCTACCGCATTGCGCAAGAAGCGCTGACCAACGTCGCCCGCCACGCTGGCGTGAGCGAGGTGTCGGTACGGCTCTGGACCGATCAGGACACGCTCAGCGTGCAGAACGAAGACCAGGGTGCCGGCTTCGACACTGAGGTCGCACTGGCCGCCAGCGGTACCACCGGCCTGGCTGGGATGCACGAGCGCGCGGTTTTGTTGGGCGGCCAACTGACGATAGAGTCGGCCCCAGGGGCTGGCACATACGTGACGGCCGAATTGCCCTTGAGCGACCCACTCAAAGGGGAGGAGAAGGGGAAATGAGCATGACGACAATCGCGCTGGCAGATGATCATCAAGTCGTCCGTCAAGGGCTGCAGAGCTTGCTGGAAGCCGAGCCAGATTTCTCCGTTGTCGGTGAGACGGGCAATGGGATAGAGGCAGTTCAACTGGTCGAACGTTTGCAGCCGGATGTGCTGGTGCTCGACCTGATGATGCCCGGTCTGAACGGCCTGGAGGTCACGCGGCAGGTCAGCCAGCGTTCACCGCAGACCCATGTCGTCATTCTCTCCATGTACGCCAATGAGGCCCACGTGATCGAAGCGTTGCGAGCCGGGGCGGCGGCTTATGTCCTTAAAGAGTCCTCCTCTGCCGAATTAGTGCACGCCGTCCGAGAAGCTGTCGCCGGCCGGCACTACCTCAGCCCGCCGCTTTCCGAGCGCGCCATAGAGATCTACATGCAAAAGGCTGAATCTACTGCGCTGGACCGTTATGAGACGCTGACAGCCCGCGAGCGGGAAGTCCTGCACTTGGTGGCCGAGGGCCATACCAACGCCGAGATCGCCGACCAGTTGTTCATCAGCCGACGCACGGTCGAGACCCACCGCGCCAACTTGATGCGCAAACTGGACCTGCGCACCCAGACCGACCTGATCAGTTACGCCTTGCGGCGGGGAATTTTGCCGATGGAGTGAAGGACTTTTTCTCCTGATCGCGTTTCGCACATCACGACGGGCCCCTTGGTAAAATACGGGGCTTTTCTGTGTTAATTACGTAGGTTTACGGATAGACAGCCCAGCAGGCTTTGTGGTAGAGTAAATAATGTATGGCTCCCGACGAACTGACCGCATTTAAATCTGGCCACCTGGGCTCTGGAGATATTAATAATGAAACCTATTTCCGTTCTGCTCGTGGACGACAACCCCAGCTTTTTACGTCTTGTAACACGTTTTTTGCAAGAGCACGATGATATAGTGGTTGTCGGTACAGCCGATGGGGGCGAAGAGGCCCTGGCCCTGGCCCAAGACCTGCAGCCGGATATTGTTCTGATTGACCTAGCCATGCCCGGCCTGAGCGGCCTTGAGGCTATCCCTCGTCTGCGGGCCGTGCTGCCCGCAGCAGGCATCATCGCCCTGACAGTGCTGAACACCAACAGCTACTTGCAGGCATCACTAGAAGCAGGCGCGAACGACTTTGTCGCCAAAGCAAGTCTGAACACCGACCTGCTGCTGGCCATCCGGCGGGTCGCGCAAGGCGACCCGTCCCAGCAAAGGGCGGCCGACGAGAGCGTCTAGAATCAGCTCAAGGGGTAAGATGTAGCCTCCTCAACTCATCTATGTAAGTGAAAACTGATCAACCACGAGGAGGTTACCTATGCGTTTGACATTTTGGTTATCTATCGGCCTTTTGGCCCTGGCTCTGAGCGCCTGCGGGCCAGCCCCATTGCTCCCACCGGCGGACGCGGAAGGGCCTGCCACAGAAGTACCGACCCCAACGGCCGAGGCCTCGGCCCCGCCGTCGCCATCAGCGATCCCTACCATCCCTCCTACGTTGCTGCCTGAGGAGTCGCCGCCGGCCGGAGCCGAGTCCGAATTCAGCACCGACTTTGGCAAGCACAGCGTGCCCTACAGCGAGATCCTCTCCGGAGGGCCACCCAAGGACGGCATCCCAGCCATTGACGAACCCAAGTTCGTCAGCGTTGAAGAAGCCGATGCGTGGCTCAAGCCGCAGGAGCCAGTGGTCCTGGTCCAGGTTGGAGACGACGCGCGCGCCTACCCCATCCAGATCCTGATGTGGCATGAGATCGTCAACGACACGGTGGGGGAAGTGCCTGTGACTGTGACCTACTGCCCTCTCTGTAACACCGGCATCGCCTTCGAGCGAACGTTCGAGGGGCAGGTATTGGACTTTGGCACCACGGGCCGTCTGCACTTCAGCAATCTGATCATGTACGACCGCCAGACAGAGACCTGGTGGCAGCAGGCTACCGGAGAGGGCATCGTAGGCGAGTTCACCGGCCGTCAGTTGGCGTTCGTCCCTGCCCCCATGATCTCATGGGGCGATTTCAAGGCGACTTACCCGGATGGGAAAGTGCTCTCTCGGGAAACCGGCTACAGCCGTAACTATGGCCAGAACCCTTACACGGGCTACGACGACGTGAACCGGTCGCCCTTCCTCTATGTCGGTCCTGAGACGCCGGGGACGCTTCCCCCGATGGCCCGGGTGGTGACCGTTGAACTGAACGGGGAGGCGGTGGGCTACCCATACGATGTCCTGCGAGAAGTGCATGTGGCCAACGACACCGTCGGCGGTGTCCCCATCGTCGTACTGTGGGCACCTGGCACCGCCTCAGCTCTGGATGCGGGTCGTGTCGCTGGAGGAGATGACGTCGGCGCAGCCACTACCTTCTCCCGCGAGTTGGATGGGCAAACGCTGACCTTTGTCTTTGACGGCGACCGGATCGTGGACGAGCAGACCAGCAGCGAGTGGGACGTGGTAGGGCAGGCTGTGAGTGGCCCTCTGACGGGAAGCCAACTGACGCCTGTGGTCAGTATCAACCACTTCTGGTTCTCGTGGGCTGCCTTTAAACCGGAGACACGCGTCTACAACCCTGACCAACCCACTTCCTGAGCACGGTATTCCTGACTGGGGCTGGCGCGTATTTGATCTGCTACTGGGTCTTCCAGATGGGCCTGTTTTAGTGTATAATGTGGTAGAGCCTTCCAACGCTAAACTGGCCGAGAAACTGGGTCTGGCGACCTGAGCGATGGTCCGCAAATACCTCGAAACGGCACCATAGGAGGTCACATCATGCCACGCGATATTCCCGTAGGCAACGGTTCCCTGCTGGTCAACTTTGACCAGACCTATCAACTGCGCGACTTGTACTGGCCGCACGTGGGCCAGGAGAACCATACGACCGGGCACCCTTCCCGCTTCGGTGTGTGGGTAGACGGGCAGTTCCGCTGGGTGGACGATGCTAGCTGGCAGCATACGCTCGACTATGCCCACGACACCCTCATCACCCAGGTCACGTTGCACCACCCTGACCTGGCCCTGTGGCTGGTCTGCCAGGACGTAGTGGACTTTCACGAGAACCTCTACCTGCGCCAGATCGTCGTCCACAACAAAGCCGACCGCGAGCGGGAGGTGCGCCTGCTCTTCGCCCAAGACTTTCACATCAGCGGCCACGAGGTGGGCGACTCGGCCTACTACGAGCCGGAACGCCGTGCCGTGTTCCACTATAAGGGTAAACGCTGGTTCCTGATCAACACGGCCAAAGAGGGACCCGATGGCTGGACCCTCGGCGTGGACCAGTGGGCAGTAGGTATCAAAGAGACACAGTCCAAAGAGGGCACCTGGCGCGATGCCGAAGATGGCTATCTGTCGGGCAACGCGGTTGCCCAGGGTAGTGTAGACTCGACGGTGGCGCTGCACCTCAACGTCCCGGCCCGTAGCCAGGCCATCGGCTGGTATTGGATCGCCGTGGGTGAGGACTTTCGAGAGGTCACGCGCATCAACCGCACTGTGCGTCAGAAAGGGCCCCAGACCTTCCTGGACCGCACGCGCAAATACTGGCAGTTATGGATCACGAAAGAAGATGAGGACTTGGAGTTGCCTCACCCGGTCTGCCACCTGTACCGGCGTAGCCTGCTCATCATACGAACTCAGATTGACAACGAGGGGGCCATCATCGCCGCCAATGACTTTGATATCGCTCACTATGGCCGAGATACCTACTCCTATATGTGGCCACGCGACGGCGCGCTGGTGGCTGCAGCGCTGATTGATGCGGGCTACTCGCAGGTGCCGCGGCGCTTTTTCGATTTCTGCCACCGGGCCATCACCGAAGAGGGGTACCTGCTCCACAAGTACAACCCCGACGGGTCGCTGGCCTCCTCGTGGCACGGCTGGTACGGAGATGGGCGTAAAGAGTTGCCAGTGCAGGAAGACGAGACGGCGCTGGTGCTGTGGGCGCTGTGGCATCACTTCCAGCGCTTCCGAGAAGTCGAGTTCATCAAGCCCCATTACCGCGGACTGGTCGTCCGCGCCGCCAACTGGCTGGCCGCCTATCGAGACGAGGACAGCGGCCTGCCGCTCCCTTCGTGGGATCTGTGGGAGGAGCGGCGGGGAGTGCTGGCCTGGACGGTCGGGGCGACCTGGGGTGGGCTGCAAGCCGCCGCCAACTTTGCCGATGCCTTCGGCGAACAGGACTTGGCCGACACCTATCGTCGCGCCGCTGATAAAATCCGGGCCGGGACAGAGGCACATTTGTGGGCGCCAGACCTGGGCCGCTTCGTACGCATGATCAATAGACGAGAAGATGGCGGGTGGCACGTGGACCCAACCCTCGACGCTTCGCTCTTTGGTCTGTGGTACTTTGGCATGTTCGCTCCCGATGACCCCAAGATCGTGGCCACCATGCAGGCCGTGCGGGACCGGCTGTGGGTCAAGACCGACGTGGGTGGCCTGGCACGCTACGAGAACGACCGCTACCACCAGGTCAGCCAGGACATCGTCAACGTTCCCGGCAACCCGTGGTTCATCTGCACCCTGTGGCTGGCCCAGTGGTACATCGCCATGGCCCAGACCGAGGACGACCGTTCGACTGAGGGCTCACGGCAAAGCCTGAAACCGGCACTGGACATCTTGAACTGGGCAGCGGACCACGCCCTGCCCAGCGGCGTCATGGCCGAGCAAGTGCACCCCTACACCAACGCCCCGCTATCGGTCAGCCCGCTGACCTGGAGCCACGCCACGCTGGTGATGACCGTGCGCGAGTACATAGCACGGCAGGTTGCGATCAGTGAGCATCTGAAACCAGTCTCAGCCTATGCTGAGACTTGACACGATATAGGAGAAATAATAAAATGACACCAAGCCTGCTGGCAGCGGCTATTGCGATGGTGGGCATACTGGTTGCAGCCGTTCTTCAAACCTTACTTGTCCTTGGCACAGTCAAGTATGAGCAGACAATTGGCATGGTTTTGACTGCCGGTGGCGTGATTGGGAGCGGGCTCGAAGTATAGAGAATTAGACAATGGAGACAAATACATCATGATCAAAATCAATCCTTCTGAAATTACCCCGGAACACGTTTATCTATCCCGGCGCAAGTTCATGGTGGGCATTGGCGCTCTGCTAACAAGCTCTTTGGTCCTCAGCGCCTGCGGCGGAGACCTGAGCCAAAGCCCTGAACGCAGTGAAGGGTCAGGCGAGGGGTTGTCGAAGGGCCCGCAAGAACCTTCACCGACCCCACCCACCGCTGAGCCTGGCCCAGATGGCCCTGTGTTTCCCACCGTGAGCGCCACCACCGATGAACTGGGGGAAAAGCTGACATCCTATGAAGTTGTTATCCAGTATAACAACTATTACGAGTTCACCACCAACAAAGAAAGGGTGGCGTTCCTGGCGCAAGATTTCAAGACATCCCCCTGGAAGGTGGAGGTAGGGGGACTGGTCCACAAACCCAAGACTTTTGACATAGATGATCTGTACAAGTTACCCCAGGAAGAGCGCATCTATCGCCTGCGCTGCGTGGAAGCCTGGTCCATGGTCATCCCTTGGGTGGGCTTTCCCCTGGCAAAACTGCTCAAAGAGGTCGAGCCAATGGCGGAAGCCAAATACGTGCGCTTTGAAACCCTCTATGATCCAGATCAGATGCCTGGTCAAAAGAGCGGCGGGTACAACTGGCCCTATGTCGAGGGATTGCGCATGGATGAAGCGATGCACGACCTCACCATACTGGCAACTGGTCTCTACGGCAAATCCCTGCTGCCGCAGAACGGAGCGCCTGTACGTTTGGTTGTGCCCTGGAAATATGGCTTCAAGAGCATCAAGTCTGTTGTGAAAATTGACCTGGTTGAAGAGATGCCTGTTTCTCTGTGGATGGCCACCGCCCCCCACGAATATGGCTTCTACGCCAACGTCAACCCCGAGGTGCCCCATCCGCGCTGGTCCCAGGCCACAGAGCGCCGGATCGGCGAATTCGGACGTCGCGAGACGCTTCTTTTCAACGGATACGCCGAGGAAGTGGCTGACCTCTACGCGGGCCTGGACCTGAAAAAATGGTACTAATGCGCAAGCTCAAGACACGCTGGCTACAAATCCTGACTCACGTTGCGGCGCTGTTGCCGCTGGCGTGGCTGCTATGGGATTACTGGCAAGGCCGACTCATTGACCCGGTACGGGAGATCACGACCCGCACCGGCAAGGCGGCCCTGATCTTGTTGATCTTGTCTCTGGCCTGTACACCCATCAACATCCTATTGGGGTTCAAGCAGGTGCTGCGCGTGCGTCGTGCGCTGGGGCTTTACGCCTTTATGTATGCCAGCCTGCACTTTCTGACCTTTGTCGGGCTGGACTATGGATTCGATTTCGATTTGTTAGGACAAGGGATCTTGGATCAGCGTTATGTGTTGGTAGGATTCGCCGCTGGTCTGCTTTTGCTGCCCTTGGCGATCACCTCTACCCAAGCTTGGCAGAAACGATTGGGCAAAAACTGGAGGCGGCTGCACCGGCTGGTCTACCTGGCGAGCATCCTGGCCATTGTACATTTCACGTGGCTGGCCAAAGACAACCGTGGGCCTCTGCGTTACGGTGCCGTGGTGGCCTTGTTGCTCATAGTGCGCATCCCAGGCATCAGAAAAGCCATCAGCGATGCTCGCTACTGGCTCGAGACAAGACAAAAAGCTACACGATAGGCTTGACAGACAACCCAAGTGAATGAAGGAAAAGACGCAATGGTATTCCGAACCGAAGAGGGCATCGTCGTGCCAGCCGTCACGGCCGAACAGATGCGGGAGGTGGACCGCATCGCGGTGGAGGAATTCGGCCTGGGCATCCTCCAGATGATGGAGAACGCCGGGCGAAACCTGGCTGAGAACATGCTGGACATGCTCGACGGGGTCAGAGGTGAGGTCATGGTCTTGGCAGGAGCGGGCGGCAACGGTGGCGGGGGCCTCTGCTGTGCGCGGCATCTCCACAACCGTGGTTTCAAGGTCTGGGTGGTGCTCGACAGAGATCCGAGAATGCTGCGGGGGGCTGCGGCAAATCAGCTCAACGTCCTACAGGCCGCCGGTCTGCAGCCTGCGGATCCCACCGAGGCCAGCGAGTTGATGCGCCGATCACAAATCGTCGTGGACGCGCTCATCGGGTACAGTCTGCGTGGCGCCCCCCAAGGTAAGGCAGCCGAACTGATTGACCTGTGCAACCAATATGCGGCGCGGGTGCTTTCCCTGGACGTACCGTCTGGGCTCGATGCCACAACAGGTGCAACACCAGGGCTGGTGGTGCGCCCTGAACGAACCCTGACCCTGGCCCTGCCCAAGACCGGGCTGACAGACGTAGAAGGAGAGCTTTATCTAGCCGACATCGGCATACCACTGGAGGTTTACCACCGGCTCGGGTTGTCTTTCGAGCCATTCCTTGGGAAATGCTATTGGATACGTCTGGAACAGAGTAACCATTGAGAGGAGGCTAAAGATGTTTGATTTTTCAGAGCGTGTGGTGATTGTGACCGGCGCGGCCGGTAACCTGGGGAGCGCCGTCGCCCGGGCTTTCCAGGCGGCCGGGGCCAAACTGGTGCTGGTGGACCGCGCTGCTGACCGCCTTCCACGTCTCTTCACCGATTGGGTTGACTCACCCAACCACTTCCTGGCCACGTCTGTTGACCTGACCAACGCCGATGCGGTGGAAAGGATGGTGGACGAGACAGTCAAGCGTTTCGGCCGGGTTGATGTGCTGGTCAACACTGCCGGCGGTTTTCGCGCTGGAACGCCGGTCCACGAAACGCCCTTTGAAACCTGGGATTTCATGCTCAACCTGAACGCTCGCACGGTGTTCACCGCCAGCCGTGCGGTCATCCCACACATGCTGCGGCAAGGGAGCGGCCGAATCGTCAACGTGGCCGCTCGCGCGGCCTTGCAGGGAGGCGCCAAGATGGCCGCTTACAGCGTATCCAAGAGCGCCGTGGTACGCTTGACCGAGAGCATGGCGGCCGAACTTGAAAGGGACGGCATCAACGTCAACTGCGTCCTGCCCGGCACCATTGACACACCGCAGAACCGCCAGGAGATGCCCAAAGCGGACCACAGTCGCTGGGTGAAACCCGAAGCCCTCGCCGATGTCATCCTGTTCCTGGCCTCCGATGCCGCTCGCGCCGTTCAGGGCGCGGCTGTTCCAGTGTATGGGAAAGGCTAAAGATGACAAAGCAACTGCTGGCCGGCTGGCAGCACCGATCGGCTAGCCTGGGCACGTACCAGGCCGCCGTGGACACTGCTCTGGCCGAAATGGCCGAGAACCGGATCATGGCCCGCATCTGGGCCCACGACCACACCGTCTGGAAACCGGAACCCACTGAGATAACCAACCGGCTGGGCTGGCTGCACACGGCTGAGGTAATGAGCGAGAATCTCTATCGCCTGGAGGAACTGGTTGAAGCCGTGCGTGCCGACGGCTACACCCACGCCTTGCTGCTGGGAATGGGCGGCTCCAGCCTGGCCCCGGAGGTCTTTCGCAAGACTTTCGGCGTCAAGGAGGGGTACCTGGACCTGGCCGTGCTCGACAGCACCGACCCCGGTGCTGTGCTGGCCCACGCCGAACGGCTCGACCTGGATCGCACCCTCTTTATCGTCGCCACCAAGTCGGGCACCACAGTGGAAACCCTGTCCTTCTTCAAGTTCTTCTACAACCAGGTGGCTGACGGGGTGGGTGCGAACCGGACCGGGGAGCACTTTGTCGCCATCACTGACCCTGACACTCCGCTGGCCGACCTAGCCGATCGCTACCGTTTCCGCGCCACGTTCCTTAACGACCCGAACATCGGCGGGCGCTACTCGGCCCTTTCCTACTTTGGGCTGGTGCCAGCAGCGCTGGTCGGCGTGGACTTGCCTCGCCTGCTAGACCGCGCTTTGGCAATCGCTTCCGGCTGCGAGTCGTACATGGCGGCGGAGGACAACCCGGGTGCCTGGCTGGGAGCTATAATGGGCGAACTGGCCAAAGCCGGCCGGGACAAAGCGACCTTTGCCATCTCGCCCGCCATCGCCAGTTTCGGTGACTGGGTGGAACAGCTCATCGCCGAGAGCACCGGCAAAGAGGGCACAGGCATTCTGCCAGTAGTGGGAGAGGTGTTGGGACCTCCTGAGGTCTATGGCGATGACCGCCTCTTCGTCCATCTGCGGCTGGATGGTTCGACGGGGCTCACCACAGGCGGCGACGAGACCCATGACGTTGCACTAGCCGCCCTGGAGGCGGCCGGGCATCCGGTAGTACGCCTGAACCTGCAAGATCCCTACGACCTGGGCGGGCAGTTCTTCTTGTGGGAGATGGCTACCGCCGTGGCCAGCCACCGTCTGGGCATCAACCCCTTCGACCAGCCCAACGTCGAGGCGGCCAAAGTTCTGGCGCGTCGCATGGTGGCCGAATATACGGAGAAAGGCACACTCCCCAGCAGCGAATCGGCTCCACCTACCGCAGAAGCGTTGAACGAATTCCTGGCCCAAGCTCAACCGGGCGACCCTTCGACAGCCCTTCGACCCTTCGACGGAGCTCCCCTCGGCTACGCTCGGGACAGGCAGGGCAGGCGGGGCTCAGGACAAGGCTCAGGGCGCAGCTATATCGCCCTGCAAGTCTACCTGCAGCCGACGGCTGAGACCGACGCGGCGCTGGCGGCGCTGCGCATCCACCTACGCGATCAATTCCAACTGGCGACGACCGTCGGCTACGGGCCGCGCTTTCTGCACTCCACCGGCCAACTGCACAAGGGCGACGCCGGACGCGGTCTCTTCATCCAACTCACCGCCAATGACCTGCGAGACGCCCCCATCCCCGACGAAGTGAGATCGTCGGCTTCATCTATCACCTTCGGCGTGCTCAAGGCGGCTCAGGCCTTGGGCGACCGGCAGGCGCTGCTGGATGCCGGACGGCGGGTGACCCGCTTCCATCTGGGGGAGGATGTGATTGGTGGGCTGAAGCGACTTATGGAGGCATCAAAAGGAGTAGACAAAGATTGAACCTAGACATCACCCAACTCAAAAAAAAGGCCGCCGAGCGGGCAGTGGAATTCGTGGAATCGGGGATGATCGTGGGCCTGGGCCACGGCAGCACGGCCATCTTTGCCGTGCGTCGCATCGCCCGGTTGCTTGACGAGGGCCAATTGCAAGACATCCTCGGCGTGCCCTGCTCGCTCCAGATCGAAGAAGAGGCGCGGCGGCTGGGCATCCCGCTGACCACACTGGACGAGCATCCCATCGTTGACCTGACGATTGACGGCGCGGACGAGGTAGACCCCTACCTGAACGTGATCAAGGGCGGCGGCGGGGCGCTCCTGCGAGAAAAGATCGTGGCCCAGGCCAGCCGCCGCGAGATCATTGTGGTGGACGAATCCAAACTCTCGCCCGCTCTGGGCACACGCTGGCCGGTGCCGGTAGAAGTCGCCCCCTTTAGCTGGCGCTCGCAGACTGCCTACCTGGAGTCGTTGGGCGCGCGCCCGGTCTTGCGCCGGGACAGCGACGGTACCCCCTTCAAGACCGACCAGGGTAATCTGATCCTGGATTGCCACTTTGGCCCGATCCAGGACCCAGCTCAACTGGCAGTCCAAATGAGCGAACGCGCGGGCATCGTAGAACATGGCTTGTTCCTGGGGTTGGTGACGGACGTGATCGTCGCCAGCAATCAGGGGATTCGTCATCTCGAGAGGAGAGTAAGTAATGATCGTGATTGAGGCTTCTATTCTATCAGCGAATTATGCGCGCCTGGGAGAGCAGGCCCGCGAGGCCGAAGCCGCTGGTGTTGACGCTATCCAGATAGACGTGATGGACGGGAGTTTTGTGCCCGACATCACCTTTGGACCGGGTGTGGTGCGGGCGCTGCGCCTGCTGGTGAGCGTGCCGCTGGATGTGGACTTGATGATCGTCAAGCCAGAGCGACACTTGGCGGCCTTTGCAGACGCCGGTGCGGACCGTTTGATCGCGCACTGGGAAGCCTGCACTCATCCCTACCGGGTGCTGCAATCTATCCACGAACTCGGCGTTGAGGCTGGCGTGGCGATTGGCCCTGGCACGTCCTTGAGTTCTCTGGAAGAACTGCTGGAACTGGTTGACATGATTCAGATTATGACGGTCAACCCCGGCTGGGGTGGGCAACCGTTCCTCCACAGCCAACTGGACAAAATTCGCCGCCTGCGGCACATGCTGGACGAGCGTGGGTTAGACGTACCCATCGGCGTAGATGGGGGCATAGATACGACCACCGCGCCGCTGGTAGTGAGCGCCGGAGCCACGATGATGGTGTCAGGATCGAGCATCTACAACGACAAAGCGTCGGTGGCCCAAAACGTGGCCGCACTGCGCGCAAGCGTAGCGTAAAGGCGGAGGAGATTTATGGAACAAACGAAACCAGGCACACCGCCTGCCGCCATCGTCATCTTTGGCGCGTCGGGCGATCTGACGCAGCGCAAGCTGGTGCCGGCGCTGCACACCTTGGCCTGCGGGGGCCTCCTGTCCAAAGTCAGCCGGGTGGTCGGCGTGGCACGCAGTACCCTCTCCGACGCCGCCTTTCGCGACCGACTTTACGAGGGTGTGGTCGAATATTCACGGTCCAGTCCAGGCATCTGCGAACTGTGGCCCCGTTTTGCGGACCGGCACTCCTACCTGGCGGGCGACTACAACGAGCCCGAGACCTACCGCCGCCTGGCAGAACGGCTGGAGCAACTCGAGGCCGAGGCCGGCACGCAGGGCAACTGTCTCTTTTACCTGGCCACTCCGCCCCTGCTCTACCCGGTGATCGTTGAACAATTAGGACGGGCAGGACTGAACCGCAGTGACCGGGGCTGGGTACGCATCATCATCGAAAAGCCATTTGGGCACGATCTGGAGAGTGCCCGCCAGCTCAACGAGCAGGTCCATGCCGTCTTTGACGAAGGCCAGGTCTATCGCATTGACCACTACCTGGGCAAGGAGACAGTCCAGAACATCCTGACCTTTCGCTTTGCCAACGCCATCTTTGAGCCGCTCTGGAACCGGAATTACGTGGACCACGTGCAGATCACCGTGGCCGAAAGCGTCGGCGTGGGCCACCGTGCCGGCTACTACGACAAGGCTGGCGTGTTGCGAGACATGTTCCAGAACCACCTGTTGCAACTGCTGACCCTGACGGCGATAGAGCCTCCGGCCGTCTTTGAGGCCAATGCTTTGCGAGATGAAAAGGTCAAGGTGCTACGGGCGATCCGCCGGGCACCCCGGAGCGTGCGCGGCCAATATCTTGGCTACCGCGCCGAGCCAGGCGTTGCTCCGGACTCACAGACGCCGACCTATACTGCGCTCCAGTTGCTGGTGGACAACTGGCGCTGGCGCGACGTCCCCTTCTACCTCCGTTCCGGCAAGCAGATGGCAGCCAAGACCACCGAGATTGCCATCCAGTTCAAGCGCGTGCCCCACCTGATGTTCCCGCTCCAACCTGGAGAGGATATCACCCCTAACGTCCTCTCCCTCTGCCTCCAGCCTGGCGAGGGGATCCATCTGCGCTTCGAGGCCAAAGAGCCCGGTGTCGGCATGAGGCCCCGTCCGGTGGACATGGAGTTCCACTACGCCGAGGATTTTGGCGCGAGCGCACTGCCGGAGGCCTATGAGCGGCTGCTGCTGGACGCGATACAGGGAGATGCTTCGCTGTTTGCGCGGGCCGACGAGATCGAGATGGCCTGGGGACTGATTGACCCCATACTGGCTGGTTGGGAGCAGCCAGACGCGCCGCCGCTGGTCTTTTACGAGCCAGGGAGTTGGGGGCCAGCCGAGGCGGACGATTTTCTGGCTCAGGATGGCCGGGCCTGGCACTACGGCTGCGGGGGACACAGGGATGAGTGAGGCTGAAATCCAGACCTACCCAGACGCCACCAGCCTGGCGCGGGCGGCGGCAGAGCATTTCGTCACGCTGGCAGCGGAAGCGATAGCCGTCCGCGGGCGGTTCGCCGTGGCCCTGTCCGGCGGGTCAACCCCCCACGCCACCTACACGTTGCTGGCGAGCGACGAGTTTGCCGCGCGTGTGGATTGGCCGCGCGTCCACGTCTTCTGGGTTGACGAGCGCTGCGTCCCGCCTGACCATCCCGAGAGCAATTTCCGGTTGGCTCACGAAGTGCTATTCTCCCGCGTCCCTATCCCATCAGGCAACATCCACCGGGCACAAGGTGAACTGGAACCAGAGGTAGCAGCGCAAGCCTACGCGGAGGAACTGCTCGCTTTCTTTGGTGCGCCGTGGCCCCGCTTTGACCTGATACTGTTGGGGATGGGGGATGACGGGCACGTTGCCTCCCTCTTTCCCGGTTCGGCTGCGTTGCGCGAAACGGTGCGGCCGGTCGTTGCGGTGACGGCCTACTATCAGGACCGTCCAGCCCACCGGGTGACGCTCACGCCACCAGCCATCAATGTTGCCCGGCAGGTGCTTTTTCTGGTAACTGGCGCCAACAAAGCCGAGACATTGCAGGCGGTGCTGAAGGGCCCAGACGGTCGCTTCCCGGCGCAACAGATCCGCCCCACATCAGGACGCCTCACCTGGCTGGTGACGGAGACAGCCTGGAGAAAAGATTGATATACGCGGCGATGGAAGGTCAACTGGGGCGGGTGTTGGGTTCCTATAACCTGGGCGAATTGAGGACCGCCCGGCGCATCAAGTGCGGCTTTGTCAACGATAACTGGGCCGTGGAGACGGCCTGGGGGCGTTATTTCTTGAAACACCGTCACCCACACCTGCGCCGGCCCGACCTCATCCGCGCCCAGCATGACCTCATGGGGTGGCTCCGACAGGCGGGCTTCCCGGCCCCGGCCGTCGTGCCCACTGCCAGCGGTGAGACCTTTTTGATGTTGGACGGCGAGTTCTACGAGATCCACGAGTACATCGAGGGAAAGCACTACGACCATAACCGGCCTGCGCACTTGGAGGAGGCTGCTCTGACACTGGGCCGCTACCATACTCACGTTCAGGGCTGCGCGCCTCAGGCTCTTTGCAATCTGGACGCACTGTACAGCCCGGTGGTCCTGAGCACCATCCTGGTCCACCTGAGAGCGGCCTGGCAGCTTGACCAGAACCCCGACCTGACGCAGACCGCTCAGGAGCTGGAAGTTCAGGCAACCGACCTGGCAGCCCGCTTGGCCAGGCATGGTGCGCTGCCCCATCTGGTCATCCACGGAGACTACTACGGCGACAACCTGCTGTTCGATGGCAACCGCATCGTCGGCGTCGTGGACTATGACAAAGCCCGCTGGCAGCCGCGCGTCGTCGAGCTGGCCGAGGCGCTGATTTATTTCACTACGGAACGCCCAGGACATTTGAAGCGCATCGTTTATTCTGGGACTCTGGACTTTGGCGCGGTCCATCAGTTTCTTGTAGCGTATACCGATGCGGTGAGCTTGTCGGAATCGGAGATACAGGCGCTGCCCCATTGGATACGTACGATCTGGCTGTGTGCGTCGCTCAATCCTCCTTTGGAGCCACTCATGAGTCTTGAAGCAGCACCACAGGCAGTGCCCGAGGTCTTGGCGCTCGCCAGATGGGCCCAGACACACGCGTCAGATATTGTGGAAATCGGGCTTGCTGCTCAAAAGAATCTGTGCAGTTAAAGCTGGCAAAAAGGAAAGAACTGCCTATGCCATTACAAGAGCCCCTGCATGTTGTATTTCTGGCTGGCGAAGACGGACGATATGGAGAGCCGCTGTGGGACTACCTGCGGATGAACCGAGGGATCCACGTTGAGGTCCGCCACACAGCCCATTTGCCAGCCAACTTGGACGATTACAAAGTACTCCTGCTCCTGGACCCCGCGAGCCTGCCCGCTGCTGAGCAGGAACGCGTTACCGCGTATGTGCGTCGAGGTGGTGGCTGCCTGGGCCTGGTGTGCTCATCTACAGAGCCTCTTCCGCCGCTATTTGGTGCTCAAGTGGGGCCTCCAGGCCCTCATACGGAGCTTTTCCTCAGCTTCACTGATCCCAACCACCCGATTTCAAGGCGACTTCCCTCCACGCTGTACCTTCATGACCGCTTTCAGCCTTTAGAGCCAAATGCGGATGGCCAACCCATCCTGAACACCGCCTGGCGCTTTCAAGAGGTCCCCCTGGCGCTGTTGCGTGACGAGGGCAAAGGCAGGGTATGTTGCACCACCCTTCAGGCCTACAACGAACCCTTTGTTCAGCAATTCATTTATCGCGCTGTACGGCATCTGGCCGGACTGGAGGAGCCTGCACCCCTCGGCGTGGCCGTGTTAGGGTATTCCAAGGCTGTGGGGTACTTGCATGGACTGGCTGTGCAGGAGGTCCCAGGACTGGAACTGCGCGTCGCCTGTGATTTAAACCCAGAGCGACTGGAGCAGGCTCAGAGAGACTTTCCCGGTGTGCGAGTTTGCGAAACAGCCCAGGAATTGGGTGGTTATCCTGATGTGGACCTGGTCATTATCGCCACCCCACCCAATAACCATGCTGACCTGGCCATCCAGTTTCTCCGAAGGGAGAAACACGTGATGTGCGAGAAACCTATGTGCCTCACTCAAGAAGAAGCGGAGGCGATGATCCAGACTGCTGACGAGTACGGCCGGGTACTGAGCTGCTACCAAAACCGTCGCTGGGACGTGGACTATTTGGCTGTCCGTCAGGCGCTGCGAGAGGGATTGATCGGAGAGCCGTTCTATTTGGAGACGTTTGTTGGGGACTATAGCCATCCTTGCAAATACTGGCATTCGCACTGCCCAATCTCCGGAGGCACCCTGTACGACTGGGGGGCTCACTACGTAGATTGGATTTTGAACCTATTCCCCGGGCCCACTGCCTCCATCACTGGCACCTTTCACAAGCGAGTGTGGCACGACGTGACCAACGCCGACCAGGTGCGCATTCAAATCCGCTTTGCCGACGGGCGGGAGGCAGAGTTTCTCCACTCCGATGTGGCTGCGCTTCGCAAGCCCAAGTGGTATGTGCTGGGCACCGAGGGAGCCATCGTGGGCCAATGGAATGAAATCACACTGCGCGAGCCAGATCCTGTGACCTACATGAGGGAAGTACAGATGCCTGTCACTGAGACCGTTCCCCTGCTGACTTTGCGCCGGCGACACTCTTCGGGCGGTATGACAACGCAGCAGTTGCCTCTCCCCAGGCCTCGCCAGCACTCGTATTACCTGAATCTGGCAGATCATCTCCTGACCGGAGAGCCCCTAGCCGTCAGCGCTCACTCGGCCGCGCGGGTGGTGGCCGTATTGGAGACAGCTACTCGCTCCGCCCGCCGGGGAGGGGTTGCGGAGGTGCTGCATGTCTAGAGACCGTCCCCAAATGGAGAGGGTAGCTGCCCCCACTGACGGAGCGCGTCGGCTACGATGGGGGGTACTGGGCAGCGCCCAAATCGCCCGCGTATGTGTCCTCCCGGCCCTGACCCGCTCTCGCAATGGAAAGGTGCTGGCACTGGCGAGCCGTTCCCTGGAGCGAGCCCAGGCGCTTGCTCAGGAGCATGCTATCCCTATGGCCTATGGACGATACGACGAGCTCCTCCAAGACCCAGCCGTCGAGGCGGTGTACATCCCGCTGCCCAACCACTTGCACCGGGAGTGGACCCTTCGCGCCATACGAGCGGGGAAGCACGTGCTCTGTGAAAAGCCCCTGGCGCTGAATGCCAAGGAGGCCCAGGAGATGTTGGACGCAGCACGGAATGCCGGTGTCCTCCTGATGGAAGCGTTCATGTACCGGTTTCACCCGCGCAGCCGTCGAATCAAAGCCCTGGTTGATCAGGGGGCCATCGGAGACCCAAGGCTCATCCGGGTGGCCTTCTGTTTCAGGCACCCCGACCCCACCGCCATTCGCTTTCAGCCAGAGATGGGCGGAGGGGCGCTTCTGGACGTGGGTTGCTACGGGGTCAGCGTGGCCCGCTGGATTCTGGGCACAGAGCCGGAGGTCGTGCAGGCCGGCGCTGAGTACAGCCCCAGCGGGGTGGACGTGACCACCGTCGGTCTGCTCCGTTTCCCTGAGGGTCGACTGGCGGTCGTAGAGGCGAGCTTTGTCACCGCGCTACAGCAGACCTACACCATCGTGGGCACGGATGGC
>Ga0180438_10005397_pt1 | contig 17807 bp, 25 predicted proteins | sample SS_ome_12_FD_132455 | JGI IMG/M metagenome (GOLD analysis project Ga0180438, IMG submission 132455) | Hypersaline lake sediment archaeal communities from the Salton Sea, California, USA - SS_3_D_2 metaG | ecosystem: Environmental > Aquatic > Non-marine Saline and Alkaline > Hypersaline >...
GACTTTGTCAAGAATATGATCACTGGTGCAGCACAAGCAGACGTTGCTTGTCTAGTAGTTGCAGCTAACGACGGAGTAAACGCTCAGACAAAGGAACACGTTTTCCTGAGCAGAACACTTGGTGTAAAGCAGATGTTGGTTGCAGTCAACAAGATGGACCTTCAGCAGTACAGCGAGCAGAGATACAACGAAGTTGTAAAAGAAGTTCAGGACTTGCTGAAGACTGTTGGTTATGATACCAGCAAGATTCCATTTGTCCCTTTAGCATCATTGCCAGGAGATAATGTTGCTAAGAAATCTGACAAGATGCCTTGGTACACAGGCCCTACATTGCTTGAGTTGCTAGACCAGGCAATCCAAGAACCTGAAAAACCAACAGGCCTTCCATTGAGACTGCCTGTACAGGAAGTCTACAACATCAAGGGTATCGGTGTTGTTCCAGTCGGAAGAGTCGAGACAGGCGTAATCAAGGTTAATGACAAGATAATTGCTGTTCCTGGAAGAGAAGGTAAGGGCAAGTCTGGAGAAGTCAAGAGTATTGAGATGCATCACGAAATGATGCAGAAGGCAGAACCGGGCGACAATATCGGTTTCAACGTAAGAGGCATGGAAAAGAGAGACCTTGCAAGAGGAGACGTTATCGGACATCCTGATAATGTTCCAACTGTTGCAGAGGAATTCACAGCGCAGATAATCGTGCTTGACCATCCGAGCGTTGTTACAGTCGGTTACACACCTGTATTCCACATACACACATCACAAGTTGCATGTCAGTTCGTGGAATTGATCGAGAAGATCAACACATCAACAGGAGAGGTTACAGAAAAGAACCCTGACTTCTTGAAGAGAGGAGACGCAGCTAGGGTAAGATTGAAGCCTATGCAGCCTGTTGTAATCGAGACAAAGGCAGAGATTCCGCAGATGAGCAGCTTCGCAGTAAGAGACAGCGGTTCAACTGTTGCTGCAGGTATGTGTATCGAAGTCAAGAAGAAAGACTTGGCTAAATAATTTTATTTTTTTTAATTAATTTTTATGGTGAACTGCACGTTCATCGTATGGTAGGAGAGAACGACAATGCAAAAAGCAAGAATCAAATTGGCAAGCACAGACATCAACAAGGTCAACATGGTCTGTGATTACATTGCGAACATAGCAGAAAAAACAGGCGTAGTCATAAGAGGTCCGATTCCATTGCCTACCAAGAAACTGAGGATAACAACAAGAAAATCTCCGTGCGGTGACGGAAAAGCTACTTTTGAAAATTATGAAATGAGAATCCATAAGAGACTGATAGATCTCGGCATGGACGAAAGAGCTTTGAGATTGGTGATGAAAGTGCCTATTCCTGAGAACTTCAACATCGAAATCGAGATGCTTGAATAGAAATTCTATTTCAAAACCTTGCCTGTTTCCTGAAACCATAGATATAGGTCCAGTTCTGCGAGGTTAAGTTGTGTTTTTTGTGCGATTGTTCTTAGCTTGTCTTCGATTTCTATGTATGATTTAGGCGTCATTGTCTTCGGTCTTTGTATAAGATTGTGTTTTGTCAGGATGTCTACTATGTGGAAATCTACAATGGCAAAATTATCGTAACCAATATTTCTTAGAAAATGGCTGGCCTCTTTCAAGCCAAGGCCTTTGATGTTCTTTACAATATATTGCCTTAGTTCTTCTTCGTCATCGTACTTATTTAATATTCTATTGATTTGCTTGTGCTTTCTAGCTTCGACTATGTATTTTGCTCTTATATTTGGAAAACGATAGCCCAGTTGTTTTAGTTTGTTTGATAATTGTTTTTCTGTAAGTGTAAGAAAACCATTACCAATCTTATTCTGCAGGTCAAGGCTTCTTTCTGCATTGAAATTAGCAGCTAATATGCAGAAGCACAGCTCTTGGAACAGCTGTTTGTTATTTTGCTTGTTTTTTATTTCTTTGAACTCCTTGATTCTAGTGTCTATTACTTTCTTTGTGCTTGTTTTCTTTAACTTGTTGATTTCAGACAATAGCTGTTTCATTTGAGATAAAAGAAAAGAAGGAATATAAAAAACTTAACTTTTCCACAGGCCGTGCACATTGCAGTATTCTCTTGCCTCTACTTCGTGCTCATCCTTCACATTGAACTCTGCCTCTGGCTTTTCGCCTGGCGACAAGAATTTTCTGTGGGATTCTCCGCCTGCAAAAACCTGTATCCATTCAATGTAGTGCTTGTCTTCCATTGGATGAGGTTTTGCACCCACTTTCACTTTAATTCCATTCTCTGTCTTTTCTATAACAGGCACGTGCTTTTCCTGTCCTTCATCTTCTGTCTTCTCTTCCTGCAAAGTCATTGGTTTTCCGCAGCACACGAGCTCTCCCACACCTGTGTGCAATACTTCCACAATATTGCCGCAGACTTCGCATTTGTATATCTGGTTCAGTTCAGTCATTTTTTGCCCAGCTCCTCTTCTACTTCTTTCCTGCCTTCTTCAAGCTCTTTTACTTGTTCCTTATCTATCTTTAGCAATAAAGTTTGGAACTCTCCGACATGCGTCTTTTCTTCCTTTGCAACATCAAGCAGGATAGCTTTTATGTCCTTGTTCTTGGTCATTGCTGCCAATTGCTCGTACAAGGATACTGCGTCTAATTCTGCAATTATCGCAATCCTCAAGACTTCCTTGTCTATGTTCTCTTTACTGATTTTGCTCAATTCTACTGGTATTTTTGATAACATTTTCTAACCTCCTATAGTATTGTGCTCAAAAAAATTATTAACGCTGCGATGAAAAACAAGATGTCCTCGGCCAATGATCTCCATGAGATAGGCATCTTGATGTTCGCGCCGAAACATCCGCAGTTCTCTATCTTCTTTTTCTTTACCAATGCAGTTGCTACCATTGTGCCGAACAATATCGCCATCAATATTGTAATGAATGAGTAGAACTGCAGATAGAAGCCTATGATCAGGATAACACCGACAATCATCTCAATGAACGGTAGTGCATATGCAAAAGGCTTGCCGTACTTTCTTGCAAGCTCATTGAACTGGGCAACTGTCAGCCAGAACGCATTCAGGTTAAGCACTTTCATGAAGCCTGAGAATACAAGAAAAGCTCCCACTATTATCCTTAATACAAGTATGAATGTAGGATCAAATAAAAACACATGCATCACCCTCTTGTTTTTTTATAAAAGTTATGATATGTATATAAAAGACTTTTGTTTGGGTTGATTTATTTTCTATATGGAAAATAAATAATTAGAAAAAAGCTTTATAAACAGTTCCTCTTTCTGGATACTTATGCCGGCGTGGCACAATCTGGTACTGCGCAAGACTGGAAATCTTGTTTCCTTCGGGATACGTACCAAATTCTGCAGGCATGCCGCAGTGGCACAACCTGGTACTGCGCAAGACTGGAAATCTTGTTTCCTTCGGGATATCCCGGTTCAAATCCGGGCTGCGGCGTATTAAGGCAGAATTTGGTTGTACACCGAAAACCCCTTGGGTTTTCGCTGTATCCCGGTTCAAATCCGGGCGCCGGCGTTAATCTTAAATATTCAATTATGATTCTTCAGAGAATGCCTGAACTTGAGTTTATTACAGACGGAAGTGATTTTTTCTATTGCTTAGATAATCATTTAGAAGGCAGTCATTTTCTTCCTTTCAAGTTTGAATACATGTTTGGACACTTGTATATAACGCCTGCATTTTCTTGCACAGAGATTGCAGACAATAGTCCTCCTGGTTTAGGGGATGTTTGCAGAGATGAATCATTGAGTGACGCAGAAGCGAAGAAAAAAGCAACTGAATTGTGGGAAAAACATGATCAACTGGTAGATCTTCTCCTGCATGAACTTGAAAAAGGACTTCCTCCTGGAACTAGATTTGTGGAATATTGCAGAGGACAGGGCGAAAGATTCAAAGAATTCTTCTACGACGCACTGGCAAAAGGGCTGAAACTGGACGGATCAATGATGCCCTTCGGCATAATAAACCCTGAAGGCAGAATGAAGAAAACAGTCCAAAAAAGAGGCTATGTAAAACGGCTGTTTCCAGGAACACCAGAAAAAGGCATTCTACAAGAAGTACATTATCTGGGACTTTGAGATTATTTGTATAGAGAAACAGTTACGACACCTTGGAGATTTAATTCTTCTGTGCCTTTTGGCTTTTCAGGACAAGTCACAGTTAGATTAATTTTGACTATTTCATTTGGATTCGCGTTTTTAGGGGCTGAGATTGTCATATAATCTTTGATCTCTCCTTCAATATTAGTTCTTACATTAATTCCGTACGTTGCATCATTTGAAATATTTATATACCTTGTATGAGTTCCGCCCGAGGTAATTGATCCTATTTGTAGAATAGGTTCTGTATCTTTATTTATGCCTTCTATTTTACTAAAACAAGTCGCATTAACTTTAAATTCTTTTTCAGCTATTAGATCTTCAGATACGAGAGATCCTAATAAAATACTAATTGCAAATAAAACTACAAGGAAAAAGATAATGTATATAATATGTTTTTTCTTCATTTTAATCCATGAAAAAGTAATGTTTGCCGACAAACATGCCTAAAATGAAAAAAATAGCTGCAATAGCTACGGCCATGGCGATTTGAAAGCCATAATAGTAAAATGGAGTCTTTTGGGAAGCTTGCTGAACCATTTGAATGTTTTGTTCTTGTGAAGGTATCTGCTTGCTGTATGTCTTTTGGGTTACTGTCTGCTGAGTTTGAGAAGATGCTGAACTTTTGCTTGATGATCTTATTTCTTTAGCAATAAACTCCCACTGCATCTTTTCATTAGACTCTATTCCATCATAAATTAGAATTCCTTCTGCAAAATATTCTTCATTAGGTTCGAGATTAACCTTAAAATTAGTATTTTGTTCTAGTTCTGCATAAGCTTCTAGAGAAGAAGTTATATTAAAGCTATGTATTAATTTTTTATTAGAATTTAATATGTTTATTTTCACTAAAAGATCTTCTATATCTTCGTTCCCATTGTTCCTTGCGATAAGTCTAACTTCTGCAAGGTCTGTTCTTGCATAAACTTGAAAATTTTCAATAAATGCATGCTTCCCTTCCCAGCACCTGAGAATTTTTATTAAGGTTTTAAGTTTCATCTTTGTAGATATGGCATTTTTAACCTCAGGAGAAATCGGCATGAACTCGACTTCTATAATCTCAAGTTCGCCTTCCATGCTGCCAGGAAATTTCAATTTGCCTTTTATTGAAGAAGTTTCTCCAGGCAATGAGATTATCTCATCCTTTTCCAAGGTCAAATATTCTGCAAAGTCTCCGCTTAAGCTGATTTCAGTTCTCGGGGGGTCGTTAGTGTTGATTACAGTGAACTTGATGTCTTTTTCTAGATCCGGTTTAAAGCAGAGTTCAGATGGACTTGTTGAGATTCCTAAAGCACACACAAAAATCACATTAAGAAGCAAAAAAAATGTTAAAAAGAAAGAAAAAAAAAGAATCTTCATCTTAGACAAAAGTAAAGGTTACTGCAGGTGTCGAAGATAAAGCTTCTGCTACTGAATTACCTAACCTTACGCTTGCGCCAAGATAACCCTGCTGGCTCATAGTGCCAACGATGTGTTCTCCTCCGCCTAGCCAATCAGGTTGAGCTTTAAGGTCTAGTATTTCTTGTCCTGGAGTTATTGCCATCAATGAAAGACCAGGGTCGGCACCGCCTGCTTCTATAAAGGCGCCATTACAATTAGCAACCAAGTCTTGGCTGTCTCTGAGTTCAAGAACTGCTTCATTATCTGCTTCAGAACCATCAGAACCTGTTATATCGGTAATAGTTACTGCTGCACTCTTACTTCCGTCATTCTTGTACAATACAAGACAATCTCCGTCTCCGTCAGTGTCTTGCGGAGTTACTACAGGAATAAAATTAGTATCTGCACCGCACGTGTCGATTACAACAACTCCTGCAGTTGGGATAGTGCCAGAAACTGTAGCTGTTGCTTGTAGAGCTGTAATGGTTAAAGTTTCAGATGCGGAAATAGAGATATCAGATAAAAGATCTGCAGCTCCTGTAACTCCGCTCAGGCTCTTACTGCCTATGAAACCTATAGACATCACAACAATGGCAAGAATTGCCAGAATTAAAAATGTGTTCAATTTTTCCATTATTTTTCACCTCCTGTTATTGCAGGTTCCGCTGAAATGCCGAAAACTGCAGTTCCTGTGAATCTTTGCGCAGGTTTTGCAGTGATTGCAAATTTAGCTCTAGATTCACCAGATGGTGCCATTTCTTGTACAGTGTCTCCTGGTGTAAAACTCATGATAATCCATAAACAAAGAACAGCAACCAGGCACACTATAAGAACTATAGCCATAATTTTTTTGTCCATGTTATCACCATCATTATTTTTGTTTTCAAAAAGCATTAATAGTATATAAACTTACCTAATGTGTTTTAAAAGAATCAAAATATTTATATACTAGAAATTTAATGATGAGATTAAAAAGATGGAACATAGAGATTTGATTTTAATAGGAGTATTTGTCGTTATATTAATATCTGCGATTCTATTCTTTAATATTGATTCAAACATAACAGGTTATTCTGTCACTAATACAGCATCGCTTGGAATTTCAGCAACTATTGGAACTTCAGAAACCAAACCGACTCCAACAGGTTCTGATGTACAGGTTGATTTTCCTTTGAATGATATTACTGTGACTTATGATTGTGTAATAACGCCCGGGGACACGAGTGTTTTGGGCACGACTGCCAGTTCAAAGCCTAATCCTGCCAATTTCAGGTCTTTGGGCAAGTTCTGGGAAATAACAACTACTGTTGGTTATACTTGTCCTGCGCCTGCAGAGACTTGGATCACGGTATGCGCGAGCGGTTTTGATGTGAAGCCAGGATTCAAGTTCTTCCATTGGGAGAATGTGCCTCCTGAAAGATGGGTGGACAGGACCATTCTAGTGGATACAGTAGCAGACATCATATGTGCAAAAGTACCGTATCTGTCTCCGTTTGGGATTTTCGGGCCAATAGAGCCTACTCCTGCTGAACCTACCAAATGGTCTGGTGGCGGCGGAAGCGGTTATGATCCAAGATATGCATCTGCAAAGACTGTGTATGATGCGCAAACAGAAACAGAGCAGATAGTGAAAGAGCCAGAAGAAAGACCAAAAGTGCAGATCAAGGAAAAGATCAAGGAAATAATAGAAGAGTTCAAGGCTCCAGAAGAAGCAGAGCCTGCAGTGGAACCAGAGGTTAAACCTGAACCAAAGCCTGTTGTACAAGAAGAACCTGCTCCTATGATACTATTGGTGTCAATAGCATTCGCGCTTATTATAATAGGGCTGGTGATAGTGTTCTTCAAGGTTGAGAAATAATTCTAGAAAAGTTTATAATATCGAAGTTTCTCTAATAGAAGAATGGCTAAAAGAAAGAAAAGAAAAACTGCAAAAAGAAAAAAGAAGAAGGGTTTCTTCCACTATTTCGGAAAGACAATAGTCTTGACTGCGAAAGGAATATACTATACATGCAAGGGCGGTTTTATAGCCATAAGATTCTTTGTGAGGAAAGGAAGGAAACAAGCACAAAAAAATAAAGAGAAAAAGAAAGAGATCAAGATCGAGAAAGCACGGCCAAAGGCTAATGCACAATTCACTTCCTTGACAGAAGTTAAAGCGATAAAAGGAAACGTGAATAAGTTTGAATCAGAACTGATGGGGAAAGAGAGTGTTATTGGAATCATCCTTGGTGCGAGAGGCAGTGGCAAAAGTGCGATTGGAATGAAGTTCCTGGAGAATTTCAGGAGCAAGACTAACAAACACATCTATGCGATGGGTTTCCGGAAACAGGACATACCGAACTGGATCAGTGTTGTAGAGAACGTAAGTCAGATTGCAAACGATTCAGTTGTTCTGATCGATGAAGGCGGAATAACATTCAGTTCTAGAAAATCCATGTCAAATGCAAACCAATTATTATCAGATCTGTTGATGATCGCACGGCACAAGAATTTAAGTGTACTTTTCATCACACAAAATTCTTCCAACCTGGAAGTCAATGTATTGAGGCAGGCAGACTTCTTGATAATGAAACCCTCTTCACTATTACAAAAAGATTTCGAAAGAAAGATCATAAAGAAGATCTATGAACAAGTGGCAGATGACTTTGAGAAACACAGTGATGATAAAGGCCTGACATACATTCATTCTAACAAGTTCCAGGGCTTTGTCTCAAATGAATTGCCAACATTCTGGAGCCAGAAAGTGAGCAAGGCTTTCAAATGACAAAAGGCGCCGGAAAATCGTCTGGATCTTTTCCTTGTCTTTTGATATAGCTTCTAAAGAAATCGCAAGAAACATAGAACCTGTTTCCGCATTTATCGCGCAAGTCGAAAAATCTGAGCGGATTCTTGGGTCCCATTTCTGCGCAATAGATTATGCCTTTCTTCTCATCTTCCCTTAACAATTCGCATTTAGATTCTTCTGGTTTTTTCTTTTTTTTTGATTTCAGTAGTTTATAGAATGTACAGTATGAAAAGCTGCTGCCAGTGCATCTGTTTTCAAGATCAGACTCTTCTAAAGGTGCTGAAGGGCCCCAGTATTTGCAATAATAGATGTTTTTATCTTCATCTTCTTGCAGAAAATCGCATTCTGCAGGTTCTTGCCGTCTTCTTGCCATGCAAAAGAATATTATTGATGAATATTTAAAATTTATTCAGAAATGACCGAAATTTCTCCGAGGCTTTCAAGTGATCAGATGCTTTTTTATCGCAGCTTCCAATCGCGCGAGACCTTCTTCTTCAGAAGAGTATTGGATTATTTCTTTTATGTGCGGGTATCTGTAGAGTGTTCCTGTCATGGTCCTATTGAACATGATCCTTGGTTGTTTCAGGATGTCTTCTCTAGCTTCAGGAATAATCCCTGAAAGAACCATTCCCTCGACTTCAACCACTGTTTCTAGTCTTACTCCTTTCTCAAGGAAATAAATGAATTCCTTTCCGAGCATCATACCTTTTCCTATGAAGTGACCTACTGAAGTAGAATTGATTCCTAGATAGCAGACAATCAGATTGCAATGAGCTATCATGGCTTCCATCAGGTCGTGCGTATCCCGCGGATTCATCTCGTCAGGATCGCCTGGAAACTTTGTGAAACGGTATGGAACAAATATCTTGTGGCCGAGCCTGTCTCCTATCTGGGCGATCTTTTCATAGAATGGTATCTTTGGTTTTCCTAATTCTGGATTATCTATGTCATGCCCAAGAAATATCTTGTAGTTCTTGACATCGCCCACTAGTCCATGCAGAAAATCTATTCTTTCTTCTGGCAGTTCGTCCCAATCCATCTTAAACCGTGAAGAAAGAAAAGTGATGATTATTTAAGCTTTCTGTGAAAAGCTTTTTAAAGAGAATCTTAATCAAAAGTTTCAAAGCCCCTGTAGTGTAGTCCGGCCAATCATTCCGCCCTCTCGAGGCGAAGACCCGGGTTCAAATCCCGGCGGGGGCACTTTTTTGCCGCGGTCGCATAATCTGGTATTGCGGTGGTCTCGAAAACCACTTTCCCTTGGGATATCTCGGTTCAAATCCGGGCCGCGGCGTTAGTTCTAGAACTAGTTTGTAAAAATGAAAATAAAGAAAATCAAGGAAGTGTAATCTTGATTACTGCACTGACTCCTTCCATTGCTTTTTCTGGGCTTCCTGACTGTAATCCTTTTGCCATTTTCCCGAAATCAAATTCGCAAAGCAAGGCTATAGAATCTGTCAGTGAGAATTCCAGTTTTGATAAGTCAAGGTATTCAGCAGGGCCGTACATAGGAACCAGGCTTTGTGATGCACTGAAACACACTTGTTTGTAGAATGGAGCGTCTCTTTGAAGGAATTTTGAAGCCATGTCTGCATTAGAATTTTTTCTTTCAAACAGCCCTTCAGAAGAAGGCTTTTCAAATTCTCTTGAGATAAGTGTGCCGGGTTCATATTCATCCTGCGGTAATTTAGAAGGGTCATCCAATAAGCCTTTTATTGTCGTGACCTGCGCTCCTTGTATGTTCTGTATGTCATTGGATCCTAATGCAACGCACACGCATGCGATAGCGATCGCAGCGATTACAATGATTGTGATTGTTTTTGTGTCTGTCATTTTAGAATATTTAATTAATACAGGTATATAAATTTAATTACCCCAGCCCAGCCAATCACAGATCTTTATAAGACCTGATTCTTTATCAGGAGGCAAGTTCAAATCTTCTCTGGTTTCTGCGATGTATCGTACTAACAAGCAGTCATATTCACTGAGGCTTGTCAGATAACCTTTGCTCCAGTCTTTGGTGATTATCTTGCCGTTGAAAGGGTCCGGACAGTCGCAGGTTCCTTGACTTTCACTTTGTTTTTCTTCTTTTTTCTCTTCTTCTTTTTCTTGCGCTTCTTGGATCATCTTCTTGATCACTGCTGGCGGAAGACTGACATCACTTTGGGTTTCTTGTTCCTCTGATTGCTCAACCATCTTCTTGACAACTTCTTTCGGCAGTTTGACATTAATCCCTTGTCCTGTCGGATTGTAATCATTGCCTATCAGAGTAACAATAAGAAGAATGAATATTGCAACAAATGTTATCAATACAAAAAGATTCTGGTTTTCCATTTTGAATTATTTTTATGAATACAGGTATTTAAATCTTTCTTCAATCAGGCATTGGCGGGGCTTCGCTTGGAACTGCTAAAGGGCACATTCCTCCTGACAACCACCATCTGCCATTCACACAAAGCAAGCCTGCTTGTGCAATAAGTGCCTGTCCTTTGTAAGTGCGCGTGCAGATTCCTGATGCTTCTGTATAATTTTCCAAAGTGCCTCCTCTAACACACGAAGGTTTTTCATCATAAAACTCAGGCTCGAATATCAGTTCCAGATCTTCTATGCCAAAAAGATCATAGGAACCCACATCTGCAGGATGGAAGTCCATGTATTTAGGAGTCGGTTCTGAGATGTGAAACATCATTCCTGTTTCATCCCATAAACAACCATTATCAGGGCACGGACTCTTCAACGGCGTGATGAATTGCCAATACTTATCTTTGCACTTCAATCCAGATTTCAGATAGCCTTTGTATTTGTAAATATAAATTTCAGTGTCTTCATTAAAACATCTTGTTTCTGGAGCTTCAATGTATTCGAACACCTTTCCATTTTCCTTGCCAAAGAACATCTTTTTGAATTCCACATCATCGGGTGTGAATGTATAAGTAAAACCTTCTTCCTTCAGATTCATCTTGTCTTTCCAAAAGCAGCCGTTGCAGGCAGCTTCCCTGCTTTTTGTGTCTATGATTCTTTTATGAACAATTTCTCGTGAAGAAGTATCTGGTGCAGGAAGTCTTGGTGCGATTTTCCTGATAGGTTTGAAAGCCTCTCCTGTAACCTTTTCCTCGTAGATGAAGACAATGTTGAGCAGTATGAAAACAACAAGTATTCCTGCAAGAATAAATGTAAGGCTCTTTTTTTCCATAAACACATTCAAAATATAATCGTATTTAAATTTATCTAGAAAAAGGGATGCTCTTTGAGATATTCCAAAAGTTTCTTGTGCATGAAAGGCTTGTTGTCCTCGAACAGATAGCGATATGGAAGTATGACCGACTCTTTTTCTGTTATTTTCAGTTCATAATTATCAACAAAATCTATCTGATCAAAAGGAACTTTGTCCTCTACTATTTTCTTTGAGCACTTCACTGCATTGTCAGTGCTCATCTGCATGTCGCCAAGGTTTCTTTTTGCAATGCCCTGCAATCTAGGAGAAAGTAATTTCTCAGTCCTCTTCTGCGGAGGATTGTCGCCCAAGATCCCGCCAAAAATCAAGTAATCAAATTTATCTGCATCTTCTGGGCAAAGGATTTTTTCTGCAGAAGGATCAAGCAGACATGCGCGTTTGATGTCCATCTGTTTCAGCTCATTGACAGGCTGTTCTTTTGTCTCGCCCAATCGTTTCAGCTTGTCAAGATTTTCCTTGTTCTTTATGCTGTGCAGATTTGTGAAGATGAGATTCTCTTTTCCGACGACAGCAGAGATATTCTCGTACTCCCACATGCTCCACTGTTCTAGTTCCTCGTCGAGATGCTCGATTATGTATTTCATGAAAACTGTTGCGCAGGATTGCTTTATTAAATTTGCTGTTTCAAAAATTTTAAATACTGGATATTAGTTTACCAGGACATGGTAAGAAGAGAGACAGGAGAGAATCCTACAGACTTGAGGACGCTTAAGGAATACAGAAAGATTTATTTTGGTAAACAGGATAGATTTTTCAGGACTTATGAAGGAGTTCCTTTCTTTATTGAGATAATCAACCCAAATAATCCGCACAAAGATATTACTCCTGAATTCGCGACACCGACAGATCTTATCACAAAGAAATCAAATGCAGGCAACATTTACCTTGAATCTGATGTGCATCCGATAAGAAATAGAATCTTCAGGAGCTATCCCTTGCACGGCAAATTGGTTGAGATACCTGCGAACTGCGATCCTAACATAATAATCGGCAGGGGGGACATCTGCGATATAGTTGTAAAAGACCGTCTTGTGTCTGGATTGCATGCAAAGATCGAAGCAAAAAAGTTGAATAATGACAAGGTGATTTATCTTCTTTCAGACTGTGACAGCAAGAACGGAACATTCGTTGTAAGGCCTGAGATCAATGACAAGGATGTAAAGGTCCATAAAAGAAGATTGCTCCCAGATGAACCGCACCAACTAGTTCAGCAGGACAGGGTGAGGTTTGGAGACAGGTTCTTTCTATATGTTCAGGACCCTAAAACCATGTATTATTTCATGGCTGCAAAGGGATAAATTCGTCTCCAGAAGGGGACAAATAACAGTAAACTTTATATACTCCCGGACCTATAATTCTATTATAAAGGTAAAAAGAGCCAAATTGGGGCTGTTTTGCTGAAAAAACCGTAAAATTTACGGCATATTTATACAGAAGGTTTATATACAAGTATACCTTATGTAAAATATAGGGATGGATGATCCAGAGGCAAGACAGGAGATTAGTTCTATTAGGGGAGTTGGCTTTGAAGAAACAGTAGAGAAAATGGCAACCCCAATGCACAAGATTGAGAGGGTCACAGAACCTAAAGAGAATGGATTTGCTACTGAGCATTCTGATGTTGTATTTTCACTGGATGAGATCATAAGAAGAGAAGGTTATGATGAATTTGTCAGGCCTGGGATGAGATTTGGTGTGTTTGAGATAATTGAAAAAATAGGCGAAGGGAGCCAGGGAGTTGCATATCTTGCAAAGCTTACTCGAGAAGCCACTCCTCAGAAAATTGGCTATGAAGAAGGTGTATTGAGGGATGATGTGAAGTTTGTTGTCAAACTGCCTCACGGTATAGATCTTAAAACAGGCAGATTTGATGAATATGCTTTAGTAAGGAATGCTGGTTCTATGACAGATGAACTGAAAGTATTCAGGGATCTAGATAATAGCCATTCGAATATTGTTCCTATAAGAGGCTATAAGATGAGTCCTTTTGACATTCCTAGAGACAGAGACAAGATTATGCAAGTATTGAGAGAAAGAAAACCTTTGAAATTATTGCTTGCGCCTATCGTTGTTATGGAATACATCGAGCCTTCTTCAAGAATTAAGAAGAAAGGACAGTATGATGCAAACATGATACTGGATTACTTGCACGGCTGTTCAAGCGCATTATTGCACATGCACAGGTCAGGTTACTTGTACAGGGATTTCAAGCCAGACAATCTGATAATCAGCAATAGGGGTCAGCCTTTCATACTTGACTTGGGAAGCGCAAGAAAAACAGAAGTATTTGAAACATTAAGTGAAGCGATCAAGAATAAGGATAATGATGCTAAAAAGAAGGCGATGATAGAATGCTTCAAGGATGGAGATCTTGGAAGCGTATTGTATGCAGCGCCTGAACTTATTGCATTATATGGCGGAATGGATGTTAGTGAGCCAGAAACAGGAAGTTTTGTAGCAAGAGCACCTTCTGGCAAGAGCGAGGTCTATGCATTGTGTGCAGCAGTATATGAATTGATGACTGGTTTCAAGCCTTTTGCACATCTTACAGACAAGAGAGGAAAGAATACTGGAAGAAATATTATCAATGAAAAAGTCGCGACCAGACAGATAGGAAACATATACAACATGTTCGCGTGCGGAGTTAGTCCGTTTGATTACAGCAAGCTTCCTGAAAATGATGCATTGAGCAGGAAGCTTAAGCACATCGTGATTAATGGCACACACATGGACTATAGAAAAAGGATGTCTTTCGCAGACATGCACAGATTGATAACTGACTTGTATTCAGAATACAGACCTAATTCGTTGGGTCCAGAGAGATTGAACATTGCGAGAACAAACGGAAGAAAGGTCTCAAATGGCTTTGATATCGCAAATGGTAATGGTGAGCCATACAAGCCAAGAAAGACAGAGACCATAAATACTGTAAACGGAAACGGTCACATGGATTTTGAAGAATTCAGAAGAAGAAAGCTTACAGAGAGAAGAAATAAGAAAAAAGAAACTGATGAACTTACTTTGAAGTAGTAATGCTATTTCTATTGATTTTAATATACAAAATCAAAATATTTTTAAACTAAAGGCCCTTTATTTAGGAAAAAAGTGTGAAATTCATCATACTAACATAAAGGAGGGATGATAAATGACTGAAGCATATTGCGTAAAGTGTAAGAAAAAGCAAGTAATGAAGAGCCCAAAGGAATGTACTCTTAAGAACGGAAGAAAAGCAATGAAAGGCAAATGCCCTAAGTGCGGAACAACAATGTGTAGGATCATGGGCGGCGCTGCAAAAAAGAAAAAGAAGTAAATTCTTTTTATTCTTTTTATTTCTATTTAAATATATTCAAGAGAAACATTTATATAATTACTTTAAATATGAACAGAACATGAGGGGGATTGTTATATTTGCAGCTATAAGCATCATTTGTCTAATTCTAGTAGGATGTTCTATGCAGAAGATGCAGCCTATAAGCGAGGTTGAAGAGATGGAAGAGAAATTAGCAGAGACAGAAGAGATAGAGCAGTTAGAGCAAGAGACAGAGCAGATTGAAATTGAGTATGAAGAACCTGTAGAAGTGCCTGCTGAAGAAGAACAGATTGTTGTTGAATACGAAGAGCCAGTAGAAATTAATGAGACAGAAGAGGATTTTATACCAGAAGGCATGGATCCTAGAGTACGAGATATACAGAAGCAGGGTAACATCATAAAGAATCTGCATTATTATTACAGGGAAAAATACGGAGATATAGGAGATGCAGAGATCTTCAAGAGCGGAGATCTTATGAGGTTGAAATATACCAGCTTGCAGAGTGATGAAAAAGATCCTTACACACAGATATTTCTTGACCTGAATGCGAAAAGAGCTCAGGCAGTTTGCGCTGACGGCATCAAGTGTGCTCTTAATTTTAATGAGCCTTTTGACATAAGCTACAAAAGGTTTGAAAAACTGAAGACGCCGATGGACTGGGCAATAGAGATTCCGGATGATGCAGTCATCACAGGAACTTCAAAATACATGAGCAGGACTGTGTTAATGCTTAAATATGATTACACAGAGATGCTGATCAATGAACATTTCAAACTGCCTGCAAAGATTGAAGGTCCGGGCAAATTCTATTCATTTGAAATTTTTAAAACAAATGTTCCAGAAAGGGACGTTACGATTGGAGGTGTTCTAATATGAAGAAAGTAGCATTAATCATCGCAGTGTTGATGATGGTCAGCTTGTTCTTGACAGCATGCGGTGGAAAGACAGAACTGACAACAGTAGTGGAAGATGAAGGAGCTCCGGCAGAACCTGCTGTAGAGGAAAAGGTTGAACTTCCTCCTGCGCCTGAAGCGCCTGAAGAAGAACCTGTTGTGGAAGAGGAACCTGCAGTAGAAGTCATTGAGCCTGAAGAGGAAGAAGACGACATGGGAGCAATAACTGGTGAAGCAGTTGCAGATACAGGATGTATGGATCCTTCAATACAAGCTCTTGTTGATAAAGCAAAGGATGTGGATGAACTGCATTATCTGATGAGAGAAACTCCTTATTTAAGAAAAGAATCTGAAGTCTTTGTCAAGGATGAGAAGATGAAGATTGTTCTTCCAGAACCGCCGGCATTCATCAGAGGCGAATACTACAATGCAGTGTATCTTGACACTGACACAAAAGAAGCGATCGCTTACTGTGAAGACAGGAAGAGATGCGACGATTACAACGAGCCTTTTGATGTGGAGTATGATGATTATTACAGGCTAACTCCTATGGACTGGGCAATGACTCTTGGATGTGCAGAGAATATAGGCACAGAGACAATGTATAATCGGGATGTGATTGTTGCAGAGTATGAAAAGGACGGAAAGACAAACAGGATGTGGCTCTATAATTATTACGGTGTCACGTCACAGATAATTGAGGATGTGGAAGCAAAAGAACCTGCTGCACAACGAACATTTGAAGTCCTTTCAAAGAGCGTGACTGACGAAGACGTTGTCCATCAATACATGGAATAAATTTTCTTTTATTTTTTCTCTTTTATTATCGTATAGTGTGCTTCGCAAGACAATGTATTCTATTGAATATCCGAGTCTTTTTTATTAGTTGTAATTTTAATCGCTACGCTAGACACTATACGCTAAATTTAATCCCAAAACCTTTATAAACTAGGGTTTACTCTGTCGTCGGTATGGGAGTTTTTAGGACCAATTTCGAGAGTGTTCCTAATATAGGGTTGTTCGGCTTTTGCAATGACACGATATGCCTTGTTGGGAACAATGTAAAAAAGAGGTATTTGAAGAAGATTGAAGCTGCACTTGAGGTGCCTGTAGAGAGAACTTCGGTAGGAGGCACTGATCTTGTGGGAGTGTTTTTGGCTGGCAACAATAATTGTGTGCTGGCTCCGCATTACATCTTCCATGAAGAGTTTGAGGACCTGCAGGATTTCAGCAAACAGTACGACTTTGATTTCAAGGTCATAAAGACAGACTTAAATTGTTTGGGAAACAATATCCTGGTTAATGACAACGGAGCTCTGGTGAATCCTGAGTTTTCAGCAGTTGTCAAGAAACAGATAAGACAGGCATTGAAAGTCAGGGTTGTTCCAGGGGAGATATGCGATCTTGGAAACGTGGGCAGTCTTGGAGTATTGAACTCGAAAGGCGGCTATGTCCACGAAGAGATAACCAAAAAAAGAATGGCAGAGCTCGAGAAGATGTTCAATGTTGAATTGATTGCAGGCACAATCAATAAGACTCCTTATGTGAGGAGCGGTGTCTTTGCGAACAACAAAGGTTATGTCATCACTGCAGACGTCAAGGGTGACGAGATATTGATGTTCGAGGACGCAATGAGGATCAAGGAGAGATGAAAATGGCAAAAGAAAAAGAAGCAAAAGGTAAAGAAAAACAAGAGGATAAAGAAGCAAGAATGCAGCAGAGTTATATGGAACTGCAGATGATGGCGCAGCAGTTGAAGCAATTGCAGCAGCAGATACAGCAGATTGATTCACAGGTAGAAGAGCTTACATTGACAGAGATGGCTTTGGACGAAATGCCCAAGGCAAAAGAAGGAAGCGAGATGCTCGCTCCGTTGGCGTCAGGTATATTCATCAAGACAAAGATGGACAAGAATGACAGTGTCGTCTTGAATGTGGGTGGAGGAACAGCAGTCGAGAAGTCTGTGAAAGAAGCAAAAGATCTTGTCGAGACGCAGAAGAGAGAGATCATGAAGCTCAGAGAGCAGATGGCGCAGCAGTTCGAACATCTGAGCGCGCAAGTGCAGACAATGCAATTGCAGTTGGGAGAATAAACATGTTTAA